>Ga0209550_10001031_pt1 | contig 26835 bp, 18 predicted proteins | sample LauGreSuBDMM15SN_2_FD_187567 | JGI IMG/M metagenome (GOLD analysis project Ga0209550, IMG submission 187567) | Freshwater lake microbial communities from Lake Michigan, USA - Su13.BD.MM15.SN (SPAdes) (version 5) | ecosystem: Environmental > Aquatic > Freshwater > Lake | place: Lake Michigan... | reverse complement strand
TTTAACAAAAACCAAACCTACCAAAAATCAATGAAAGCAAAGGCGGCCGCTTTTATTTATATGATTGGGTTAAAATTTTATTTGCAATTTCTAAAATTATTTGAATTACTTAAAATTAAATAAACTCATACCCAATATCCTTGCGGTAATACTTATTCTCAAACTGTATAATGGCCGCATTGCGCTTGCTGATTTCGAGTGCTTCTGCAATATTGCTACCAAAGGATGTTACGGCCAATACCCTACCCCCATTGCTGATTAGCTGGCCTTGCTCATTTCTTTTGGTGCCTGCATGAAACAAAATGGAGTCTTTAACTTCGTCCAATTGAGTCATTACTTTACCTTTTTCGTAGGCCTCAGGATAACCTTGCGAAACCAACATAATGGTTGTAGCAGTTCTTGAATCAACCCGTAAATTAATGGTATTTAAATTACCTTGAGCGGTGGCTAGCATTAGTTCTACTAAATCGTTTTCAATACGTGGCAAAACTACTTCTGTTTCTGGATCGCCCATGCGGCAATTGTATTCAATGACAAAGGGCTCTTCATTCACATTCATTAAGCCAATAAAAATAAATCCTACATAATGAATACCTTCTTTTTGTAAGCCGTTGATGGTTGGAATAATAATGCGCTCTTCTACTTTCTTTATATAAGCTTCATTGGCAAACGGCAGCGGACTAATAGCCCCCATGCCACCTGTATTTAATCCAGCATCTCCTTCTCCAATTCTTTTGTAATCTTTTGCTGAGGGTAAAATTTGATAGTTTTTTCCATCGGTAAGCACAAACACAGAAAGCTCAATGCCTTTTAAAAATTCTTCCACTACAACTTTTGCACTGGCTGAACCAAACTTCTTTTCGGCAATCATTAATTGCAATTCTGCGACAGCCTCTTCTCTGGTTTCACAAATTAAAACACCTTTGCCAGCTGCCAAACCATCGGCCTTTAAAACTATTGGTAAACTATGGTTTTGTAAATAGGCAACGCCCTCACTTAAATTATCTTGTGTAAAAGTTTTATAAGCTGCAGTGGGTACGCCATGCTTTTGCATGAATACCTTGCTCCAGTCTTTGCTACCTTCCATTTGGGCACCTGTTTTATCTGGACCAACAAATGCGATGTTTTTAAGTAGAGGATCTGCTTCAAAAAAGTTGCGCATGCCGTTAACCAAAGGGTCTTCTGGGCCAACAATCAGTAGCTCAATATTGTTGCTAACACAAAACTGCCCAACAGTTGGAAAATCTAATGGATTGATATCAACGTTTATTCCTAAGTCTGCTGTTCCGGCATTGCCAGGCATAATAAACAATTGCTCACATAATGTACTTTTGGCGAGTTGCATAGAAAAAGCGTGCTCCCTTCCTCCAGAACCTATTAGCAGAATATTAATCATAGGGCAAATATAAAACTATCTGAGTGAACTCATGCTCTTGTATATACTTCAAAAGTATGGGCATAAGGGTTTTTCTCATCTGCCAATTGAAGCTCAGAACTTTCCAATTTCCATTCATTTTCTGGCAAGGGTACCATAAAGCTATCGGCTTCAAAAGTGTGGTGAATTCTTGTTAAATATATTTTGTGGCAAAATTGTAACGATTGCCTATAAACACTGTCGCCACCAATAACAAACAAATGGGTTAATCCTTGTTCCACGGCATATTCAATTGCCGATTCAATATCTGAAAAAACTTCGCAACCCTCAACAAAGGCAATTTTTCTGGAAACAATAAGGTTAATTCTGTTAGGCAATGGTTTGCCAATTGAATCGTAGGTTTTTCTGCCCATGAGCACGGCATAACCAGTGGTAATTCTTTTGAAAAATTTTAAATCGTTTGGCAAATAACAAAGCAATTCATTGTTTTTTCCAATGCCATTATTTTCGTCGGCAGCAACTACAAAAGCTATTTCAATCATATATCAATTTAAATAAAGAAGGCCCCACATTGCTGCGGGGCCTTACTATTATACTAAGTTCATTTTAATTCTTTTTCCTATTTCGTCTATATCTGCTTTGAACTTCTTGTCGGTTTCCATTAAGTCGTTCACCGTTTGGCAAGCGTGAATAACCGTAGAATGGTCTCTTCCGCCAAAGTGCATTCCAATGGTTTTAAGCGACGACTTGGTTAAGTCTTTTGCATAAAACATGGAGATTTGACGAGCTTGTACTATTTCGCGTTTACGTGTTTTAGATTTAACTTGTTCAACTGGGATAGTAAAATAATCGCAAACCAATTTTTGTATGTATTCAATAGAAATTTCGCGGGTATTGTTTTTCACAAAATTCTTCAAGATTTGTTTTGCTAAATCTATGTTTACTTCTTTTCGGTTCAAGCTGGCCTGAGCCAATAAACTTACCAGTGCACCTTGCAATTCGCGGATATTGGTATTGATATTATGACTCACATACTCTACCACCTCGCGGCTAAGGGTAATGCCATCATTGTACATCATGTATTCAAGTATTGCTTGGCGGGTTTCAAAATCTGGAGTTTGCAAGTCTGCAGAAAGGCCCCATTTAAACCTACTCAACAAGCGCTCATCCATACCTTTTAAATCTTTAGGCGCACGGTCACTGGTTAAAATGATTTGCTTGCCTTGTTGGTGTAGGTGGTTAAAAATAGTAAAGAATATTTCTTGTGTTTTTTGTTTGTTTTCCAAAAACTGAACATCATCTACAATTAATACATCAATTTGTTGGTAGTAATTAATAAAATCTTGGTTAGAATTATTTCTGATTGCATCTACAAATTGGTTCATGAATTTTTCTACAGGAACATAAACCACAATTTTATTGCGGCTATTCTGCTTAATTAAATTACCAATTGCGTGAACCAAATGCGTTTTACCTAAACCAGTTTCGCTAAAAATCATTAATGGATTAAAAGAAGTGCCACCAGGTTTGTTGGCAACTGCAATACCTGCACTGCGCGCTAAGCGGTTGCAATCTCCTTCAATAAAGTTATCAAAAGTTAAACTTGGATTTAGGTTACTATCAATGTTTACCTTTTTAATACCAGGAATGATAAATGGGTTTTTAATACTTGGGTTCAAGTTGATGCCAACGCTGCTTTGCTGCAAGTCTGCTTTTGAACTTGTGCTACCAGGTATATTAACTATATAAGGACTAGAACTAGCCGTTCCGTTTTCCACTATAATATTGTATTCTAAACGTGCGCCAACACCTAATTCTTGTTTAAGGGTCTTTTTTAACAAACTTACATAATGCTCTTCAAGCCATTCGTAAAAGAATTGACTAGGAACTTGAATGGTTAATACTTTGTTATCTAATTTTATGGGTTTAATAGGTTCAAACCAAGTTCTGAAACTTTGAGCTGGTACATTATCTTGTATCAATTTAAGGATGCCATTCCAAACATCTTCACAGGTTTTTTCTATCATAATCATTTCCTTCATTTACAGCCGTGAAAATGACTAAAAAACTTCACACAAAAAAATGTTTTCAACACGTTTTTGAAAAAAAAGTGACTAAAAAAATTTACCCACTGATTTATAACACAAATAAAAAATGTTTGAAAATAAATTTTTCTATTTCAACATTTGTTATTAAAGAATATATTCATCTATTCTTAACATTGGCCCAAACTACTATATTTATCGGGAGAAAGAAGGGTTAACACTAAATTAATATTTCACCCATTCTGAATGTTTGTTAGCGAAAACAATTGACTATTTACCTGCCCAACAGTGTTTACAAAGGGTTCAAAAGTAAAATTCAACTTGCCTAATTGTAAACCTGCCCATCCCACTTGGTTCACAATTACTTTTTGGTGTGTAAGATTCTCATAAAATATGGGTTCAGGCAAAAATGTATGTGTATGTCCGCCCAAAATTAGGTCGATATTCTTTGTTTGGGTGGCTAGCACTTCATCGCTCACTTTATTCTCTTTGTATTTATAACCCAGGTGAGAGAGACAAATAACCAAATCACATTTTTTCTTAAATTTCAATTCTTCGGCAATGCTGTTTGCTACCTTAATTGGATCATTATAAATTATCCCTTTGCAAAGATTTTCAGGCACTAAACCATTGAGTTCAATCCCTAAACCAAACACGCCAATTTTTAAACCTTTTTTACTGTAGATTTTATATGGTTGAATTTTTTCTTTGAGCAGCGTTTTTGAAAAATCATAGTTGGCATTTACAAAATCAAATTTTGCATGAGGCATTTGTTTTATTAAGCCATCAATGCCATTATCAAAATCATGGTTTCCTAGAGTTACGCAATCGTAACCCATTTCACTCATTAATTTGTATTCTAATTCTCCGCCATAAAAATTAAAATAGGGCGTACCTTGAAAAATATCACCAGCATCCAAAAGCAAAAGTTCTCCTTCTTCCTGTCTGATCCTATTTATTAAGGTGGCACGAACGGCCGCTCCGCCTTGGCCGCCTAAATTTTTATCAGCTAACGGAAAAGGTTCAATTCTACTATGCCAATCATTGGTGTGCAATACACATAAGGTTTTGGGTTTTGCCTGAGCCAAAACGCGAACAGGAGAATTGGCCAAAGCGCCAAAGCCCACTAAATACAAAGTTTGTTTAATAAAATCTTTGCGTTTAATTCTTTGTAATTCTTCCATCCTTTATTGATTGTAAGGTTTCGCCCTCATAATACATGTCTTTCATTTGCGCAATCAGCACATCTCTAATTTTCTGATTTAAGTTAAGTGTTTCAATGGGATTTTTAAGCGCATCTGCTTTGTCGCCTCCGTTGGCCAAATAATCGCTGGTGAGGATCCAATAATCTTTGTTCAAATCAAAAGCTGCACCTTGAACTTGAATAGCAGTTGCTTGGTTGTTTTGAATAACTAATCTTAAACCAGAAACGGGTGCACCATTATTTTGCGCAATTAAATTGAACAATTCTGCACATTTATTCCCTTTAAGTTTTAGCATCACCAATTGGTTATCGAATGGCATTAACTCGTAAACGGTTCTAATATATACATTGCCAGCATAAATAGTTGGAATGCGCAAGCCACCATTATTTAAAACACAGAAATCTGGATTGTGGCCATTTTTGATAGCGTTTCGCATCAACAAATCGCAAACCATATTACCCAAGGCACCTTCTGGTTGTTCTTTTTTAATATCTGCACTTGCCACCATGATGCGGATATTCATTAAACTATCCAATTTCAATTTATAGGGAGCAATCAATGCTTTTGATTGCGCATCTTCCTCACCAATGGAATCACCTTTGATACGTGTATTGTGTATTTGTTTGTTTTTAACCTGTAGTTGGGTATTACAAGCAGAAAAAGCAATTAATAAAACCAGAAGTATCTTATTTTTCATGCACCTCAAATATAAGTTATCTTGGTTCAAAAAATGTGTTAAGAAATTAATTGAATTGGAAGAAAGGCAAAATGATGCCATTCAAATTTGCTATGTAGGATGAACAATTTTTAAAAAATAAAATTAAAATAAAACTTTTAAGTTAAGCGCGGTACTCACCAAAAACACCTCTAAAAGTATCAGCTATTTCGCCAAGTGTGGCATAATTTTCAACAGCTTCAACAATAATAGGCATCACATTATTTCCATTGGTGGCGGCTTCTTTTAATTGGTTCAAACCGGCATTTACCTTTTCATTGTCTCTATCTGAGCGCAATTGTTTTAGCTTTTCCATTTGGCCAATTCTAATGCTATCATCTACGCGCATAATTGGTGGCATAATATCTTGGTCTGAACCAAATTTATTGACGCCAACAATAATTTTATCTTCCCTTTCAATGTCCATTTGGTAGCGATACGCAGCATCTGCAATTTCCTTTTGCATGTATCCTTGTTCAATGGCATCAACCGATCCTCCAATTGCATCTATTTTAGCAATATACTCCCAAGCTGCAGCTTCTATTTGATTGGTCAATTCTTCCACAAAATAAGAACCACCCATTGGGTCAACCGTATCAACCACCCCACTTTCATAGGCAATAATTTGCTGTGTTCTTAGAGCGGTTCTTGCAGCAGCTTCTGTTGGCAAACTCAAGGCCTCATCAAATCCATTGGTATGCAAACTTTGTGTACCGCCCATCACTGCTGCCATTGCTTGTAGCGTAACTCGCATGATATTGTTTTCTGGTTGTTGTGCTTGTAAAGTAGCACCGCCTGTTTGGGTATGAAAACGCAACATCATTGCTTTAGGATTTTTGGCACCCATATCTTTTGCCATCTTAGCCCACATTCTGCGAGCTGCTCTGAATTTTGCAATCTCCTCAAAAAAGTTTTTGTGTGCATTAAAGAAAAACGAGAGTCTTTGTCCAAACACATCAATATCCAATCCTTTGGCAATGGCTGCTTGCAAATAGGATTTTGCATTGGCTAATGTAAAGGCAATTTCTTGCACCGCGGTGGAGCCAGCTTCTCTGATATGATAACCAGAAATGGAAATGGTATTCCACTTAGGTACTTCTTTGCTACAATATTCAAATATGTCTGTAATGATTCGCATACTTGGCTTAGGGGGATAGATGTAAGTCCCTCTTGCAGCGTATTCTTTTAAGATATCGTTTTGAATGGTTCCACTAATTTTTTTGATATCTGCTCCTTGCTTTTTTGCCAAGGCAATATAAAAACCCAACAAAGTAGAAGCAGTTGCATTGATAGTCATTGAAGTGGTAATTTTTTCCAATTCAATGCCATCAAACAAAGTTTCAATGTCTTTTAAGGAATCAATGGCCACACCAACTTTCCCTACTTCCCCCTCGCTCATGGCATGATCACTATCATAACCAATTTGTGTGGGTAGGTCGAATGCAACACTTAAACCCATGGTTCCATTAGCAAGTAGATACTTGTAACGCTTGTTGCTCTCTTCGGCTGTGCTGAAGCCAGCGTACTGGCGCATGGTCCATAGCCTACCACGGTACATGTCTTTTTGCACGCCACGTGTGTATGGAAATTCGCCAGGCAATTCTGTGCTGCCATTGCCAGTATAAACCTCTTTGATTGTTATTTCAGAATCAGTTACAAACTTTCTTTCGCTCATGCCAACCTTACTTTTATTAACCGAATACTAAATCAAATTCTTTTTTCAAAAAAGCCAATGCCTTGTGTGTAGGTAAAGTTTCCATTTTAATTAAATGTTCAAAAATGGCTTTACTTAAATCTAATCCAACTGAATTTGGGCCCAAATCGGAATAGGCAGTATTGATGAGGTTTATCATTTCTTCCTTCACTACCCTAATCACTTGCCAAGCTTGCGACGAAACATATAATTGCTGCGAAAGGTTATGGTTATATTCCGAATTGATATCGGCAATTAAATCAACTTTTAATTGCGAAGCACTGATGCCAGGTTTATGGGTTCTGATAACTAAACTCTCTGGACTCATTCTTTCCATCAATAAAATGCAACGTTCGTATGCTTGTAAACGAAGTGGCTGCATGGTTTTAAGTTGTTCCGATTTAAGATCCATCATCCGTTTTTCATACTCAGTATCAAAAAATATTTTAAACTGATAATAGGTAATGACAAAAACAATCAGTGCTGGAATGAGGTATTTGGTAATTTCAAGAAATAGAATTGCGATTTCGTTCATGCGTTCAATTTTGCCCGAAATTAAGGCTTTTTTTGAAATTTGTTTTCTTAAATAGAACAATTTATAAAAGAGTGTGAATTGGTTTATATAATTATTGCAGAAAGGAGACAGAAGGAGTTAGATTTGTAAAATTAGAAAATGGCAAAGAAGGCAAAAGAAAATAAACTAATTTTTGGTGATTTACAGGAGTTTCCAGAAAAAGATGTGGTTAAGGAGGAGAAGACTCCCCCACAAAAATCAAAAGAAAAGGTTGAATCTAAAAAGTATTTAAAATTTTTAGCTGATGAAAGATTTATTAAATCAGTAGGTATTCTTTTTGTTTTATTTGCTATTTTACTCTTAATAGCTTGCCTTTCCTTCTTCACATCATGGGAGATAGATCAAAGTTTAATTAAATCTATTTCTTGGGGAATGTTAGCCGAAACACAACCACAAATTGCAGAAAATACATTAGGCCTTTTGGGTGCTTGGCTCAGTTACTTTTTTGTATACAAGGGATTTGGCATAGCCTCTTTTGCCTTTGTGCTAATCTTCTTTTTATTGGGAGTTTTGTTACTCACCAATTTGCAACCTATACCCATCCTAAAAACCCTGAGGTATAGCTTCTTTGGTGGTATTTGGGTTTCATTGGCCATGGGTTTTTTATTTCATGAGCAATCACCCGTGTTGGCTGGCTCATTTGGTCATTTTGGCTTCTTTTACCTTAAAGGTTTAATTGGAACTGTAGGAACGGGATTTGCCTTACTTGCCTACGCCCTTATTTTTTTAGTTGCCATTTTTAACATCAAATTCTATTCGCCAAAAGTCATTGCACCCATAGAGGAAGTTGCTATAAATCCAATAGCAACTCATATTGTTACAGAGATTCCAATTGAAGAGTTGCCATTTAATGGAGATGATTTTGTGTTAACCCAAGTTGATTTATCAACGGAAGAAGATTTCATAGTAGCACCAACGGAGGAAGTAATTGATGAGGAAGAAATACCAGCAACTGGGGAGGAAGAAGTTGAGGTTGAAGAAACAATAGCAGATTTACCACAAGAGGAAGAATTGATGACAGAAGTGGTTTTGCCTGAACCAAATAAAAATGAAACACCATTTGTTACCGATAGTGGATTGATTTTGGAGGTGCAACATATTGTAGAAGACCTTAGCATGGCTCCTGCTACTTTGCAGCATACAGGTTTGGATCAACCCTACGACCCAACCTTAGACTTTAGTCATTACCAATTTCCTACCTTAGATTTATTGAATGATTATGGAGATAATAAAGCCAAAGTAGAAACAGCAGAGTTAAGCGAAAAAACAAGGATGATTGAAGATACCTTGAAAAATTATGGAATAGGTATAAAAAAGATTTCAGCCACCATTGGACCAACAGTTACTTTATATGAAATTATTCCTCAAGATGGGGTAAGGATTGCCAAAATAAAAAACCTTGAAGACGATATAGCTTTGAGTTTAGCAGCCTTAGGAATAAGAATCATTGCACCAATACCTGGCAGAGGAACCATTGGCATTGAAGTGCCTAATTTAACGCCTGCCATTGTGAGCATGCGATCGGTTTTGGCTTCACCTAAATTCATCAATGCCGAAATGGATTTACCTATTGCTTTTGGTAAAACCATTAGCAATGAAGTGTTTGTAACAGATTTGGCTAAGATGCCGCATTTACTTATGGCTGGAGCTACTGGTCAGGGTAAATCAGTTGGACTAAATTGTGTTTTAGCTTCGTTGTTATACAAGAAGCATCCTTCGCAAATTAAGTTTGTTTTGGTCGATCCAAAGAAGGTGGAGTTAAATATTTACAAAACAATTGAGCGGCATTTCTTGGCTAAAATACCTGGCGACCAAGATGCTATTTTAACAGATACCAAATTGGTAATCCATACCCTTAATTCTCTTTGCAAAGAGATGGACGATAGGTATGATTTGTTAAAGGATGCGCAAGTAAGAAACTTAAAAGAATACAATGCCAAATTTGTGAGCAGACGCCTTCCTCCTACCGATAAAATTAAGCACCGCTACCTTCCTTACATCATTGTTGTAATTGATGAATTAGCAGATTTAATGATGACAGCGGGCAAGGAAGTAGAATTTCCAATTGCTCGTTTGGCACAATTGGCAAGGGCAATTGGCATTCATTTGATATTGGCTACCCAAAGGCCAAGTGTGAATATTATAACAGGAACCATCAAAGCCAATTTCCCTGCTCGCTTGGCATTTAGGGTTTCACAAAAAATTGACTCAAGAACCATCTTAGATGCAAATGGTGCAGATCAATTGATAGGCAAAGGAGATATGTTATTTAGTAATGGTAACGATTTGATCCGACTACAATGCGCATTTGTAGATACGCCGGAAGTTGAAAAAATAACGGAATTTATAGGAAGTCAGCAGGGCAGAGAACCATATGAGTTGCCTTTGGTTCAAACCGAAAATGAGGAGCCTATTGGCAATGAAGGCTTTGAAAGTCAGAACAGAGACGACTTATTTGAAGAAGCAGCCAAGTTAATTGTGATACACCAACAGGGATCAACTTCATTGATACAAAGAAGGTTAAACTTAGGATATAACCGCGCTGGCAGGCTAATAGACCAATTAGAAAAAGCCGGAATTGTTGGTCCGTTTAAAGGAAGTAAAGCCAGGGAAGTACTTGTGCATTCTGAAGCTGAATTGATGGAATTATTGAAGAATTTTTAATTTGGAATGGAAATTGTGAGGTATTTGATACATTAAATCATTCCATTTTAATAAATTGATTAAAATCCAGATTATTATCTAAATATTTGCAGTGTGAAAAAAATATTAATACTACTATCGGCTGTTTTTTTGTTTAGCAGCTTACAAGCCCAAACGCCTAAAGCAAATGAAGCAGAAAAACTGATGGAGCGCGTTAGTAAGAGGTATAAAGCCTTTAAAAGCATGAAAGCAGATTTTATTTATACCATTGAAAACAAACAGCAGAAAAGTCAAGAAAAGCAAAAAGGAAATATTTTGGTTAAAGGCAATAAATTCAAATTAGATATTGCCAATCAATTAATTATTTGCGATAATAAAACCATGTGGACTTATAGCAGGGAGGTAAATGAGGTACAAGTAACCAATTATTCGCCCAAGGAAGGCGCTATTAGAATGGATGATATTTTTACCATGTATGGCAAAGGTTTTATTTACAAAACAGTAGAAAACAAAAAGGAAAATGGCAGGGATCTTAGCATCATTGAATTAACTCCTAAAGACAAGAAGAAGAAATTTTTTAAGATTAAAGTAACAGTTGATAAAACCAATCAAAGTATAGTTAGTTCTCAGGTTTTTGATAAAACTGGAACTACCCATACTTATTTAGTTAGCAACCAAGTACCCAATTTAAAATTCGACGACAACCAGTTTGTTTTTGATAGCAAAAAATATCTAGGTGTAGAAATAATTGATTTACGTTAGAAACCTCCGCCAACGTCTAATTTAACAGGAGATTGAGGTTCTTTGGGTGTATCTTCTGCAATTCCTTTAAAGGTTAATTGAATGCTATTGTTGCTTGCATTAGAGGTAACGGTAATTCCTTTTGAAAAGGACCCTCTGAAGGTACCAGGATTATAGATTGCTTTTATTTTAGCCTTTTGTCCAGGCATAATTGGTTCTCTGGGCCATTCAGGGGTAGTGCAGCCACAGCCAGGTTGAACATTACTCAATATCAAAGGTACTTTACCTTTATTGGTAAATTTAAATTCAAATTCTGCAGGACGGCCATCGTAAATTTTCCCAAAATCATGAGACACTGTTTCAAATTCGATTACAGGTTTTGGTTCATTTTCTTGATTTTCGGTTTGAGCCAAAACAAACAAGGTACTGAATGCCATTAAGCATCCTAAAAAATATTTCTTCATAAGTATTCAATAAAAAACCTGCACAAATTAAACATTTATGCAGGTTTATTTTTAGTTAATAATATTACTTAGCTTCTGATGGCTTAACATCACCTTTCAAGTATAAAATTACAGTTGAATTTTTAGCATTGCTAATAACTGTTACACTTTTAGTGAATGGGCCAGGTGAGGCAGCATTATAAGTAGCTTTAACGGTTCCTGTTTTACCTGGTTTAATAGGCTCTCTTGTCCAATCTGGTGTTGTACAACCGCAACTTGCAGCGGCATTGGTAATAATTAAAGGAGATTTACCTGTGTTTTTGAATACAAATTCATAAGTTGCAGGGGTACCTTGAGGGATACTTCCGAAATCATGTGTTTCTTTTTCAAATTTTACTTCGGCAGCCTTAGGATCATTTGGAGTGCCTGGTTGTACATCTGGAGTTTGCGCTGAAGCTGTCATTAAGCCACCAAACGCGATCATTACTGATAAAATTATTCTTTTCATTTTTTATTGGATTTAATATTCTTTTTAATTTGTTATAATATCAGGACCAAAATTACTCTACTTCCAAAACAATAACAATAGTTCTCATTTAAAAAATTGTTAAATACTAAATAGAAGATAATCTTCAGTTTGTTTTGTATAATAATCAAAAATCTTTAGGTTTGGAGGTTAAGAAATTTTTGAAACATGACTGACGCATATTTGGCTCAAGCCGAACTTAAATATAAAGCGGTAATTTTAGAGGATTACCGCATAGCTTACTTAAGCAGATTAACGAGTTTATTAGGAAGGAAAGAAGTGCTAACGGGCAAGGCTAAATTTGGCATCTTTGGGGATGGCAAAGAGCTGCCACAGCTAGCAATGGCTAAGGCTTTCAAGAACGGAGACTTTAGAAGCGGGTATTACAGGGATCAAACTTTTATGATGGCCAGCGGCTTGCTAAGCATACAAGAATTCTTTGCCCAATTATATGCCCATACCGATGTAACAGCAGAACCTGCTAGTGCTGGTAGAATGATGAATGGTCATTATGGCACCAGAACAATTGATGAACAAGGCCAATGGAAGGATTTGAAAAATTTAAAAAATTCCTCTTCAGATATTTCGCCCACAGCAGGTCAAATGCTCAGATTGGTTGGTTTGGCCCATGCCTCAAAATATTATAGAGAAAACCAAGCAATCATTGGTGAAAACCAATTTTCGGTAAATGGCAATGAAGTAGCTTGGGGAACTATTGGCAATGCAAGTAGCAGTGAAGGGCACTTTTTTGAAGCCATCAATGCGGGAGGCGTTTTACAAATTCCTATGGTGGTTTCTGTTTGGGATGATTCATATGGTATTTCGGTTCACGCCAAATACCAAACTACCAAAGAAAATATTTCGGAGATTTTAAAAGGATTTCAGCGCGACGAAAAAGGAGAAGGCTACCAGATTTTTTCGGTAAAAGGTTGGGATTACCCAGCTTTGTGCGGCGCTTATGAAGAAGCCGGAAAACTAGCTAGAGAAAAACACATACCATGTTTGATTCACGTTACCGAATTAACACAACCTCAAGGTCACTCCACCTCTGGCTCGCATGAAAGATACAAGAGCAAAGAACGCTTAAATTGGGAAATCGAAAATGATTGTAACAAGCGTTTTAAAGAATGGATAGTCAGCAACAACATTGCTACTGAACAAGAATTAGAAGCGCTAGAAAACGAAGCCAAGATTCAAGTAAATGTCTCAAAAAAGAATGCTTGGGAAGCTTACCTCAATCCTATTAAAATAGAACTAAATAATTGTGTTGATTTAATGTCAAAACTGGCTCAAGTTAGCAATTTTTCTAACGGTTTGAACCAAATAAAAGACCAATTATTAACTATTGCTGAACCTATTCGAAAGGATTTAGGGATTGCCGTTCACGCAGCATTGCGCCTTACACGAACAGAAATTTCAACAGAAAAAAACCAGCTGGTTTTATGGAAAAAAGAATTTGAACAATTGAACGCTGAAAGGTATAACTCTAGTCTTTTTAGTGATTCTGACCAAAGTGTTTTTAAAGTAAAGGAAATAAAACCAGAGTATTCTGATGAGTCAAAAATAGTAGATGGCCGAGAAGTATTGGTTGCTTATTTTGATCAATTATTGGCCAAAGATCCGAGGGTATTGGCTTTTGGAGAAGACGTAGGTAAAATTGGAGATGTGAACCAAGGTTTTGCTGGTTTGCAAGAGAAACATGGCGAAAGCAGGGTTTTTGACACTGGCATTAGAGAATTAACAATTATTGGTCAGGGAATTGGCACTGCGCTGCGTGGCTTGAGGCCCATTGCAGAAATTCAGTACTTGGATTATTTGCTATACGCCCTTCAACCATTGAGCGATGATTTAGCAACCTTGCAATATAGAACCAAAGGTGGGCAGAAAGCGCCACTCATCTTGCGCACTAGAGGACATAGGTTAGAAGGTATCTGGCATTCGGGCTCTCCAATGGGAATGATACTAGGTGCAATAAGGGGAATGCATGTACTTACTCCAAGAAACATGGTTCAAGCAGCAGGTATGTACCAAACATTGATGCAAAGTGATGAGCCAGCAATTATTATTGAATGCTTGAATGGTTACCGATTAAAAGAAAAAATGCCTGATAACATTGGCACCTATACTGTACCATTGGGTATTCCTGAAATTATTGAGGAAGGCGCGGATGTTACTGTTGTTTCTTATGGTTCTACTTTAAGGGTGGTTCAAGAAGCATCCAAACTTTTAAAAGAGCTTGGCATAAATATAGAGTTAATAGATCCACAAACTTTGCTTCCTTTTGATATTAACCATACCATTGGAGAATCTTTAAAGAAAACCAACAAACTAATAGTGGTAGATGAAGATGTACCAGGAGGTGCCAGTGCCTATATTTTACAGCAAATTATAGAACAACAAAACGGCTATTTCCAATTGGATGCGGCGCCAATTACTATTACAGCCAGGGCACATAGGCCAGCTTATGGAACAGATGGTGATTATTTTAGCAAACCTAATGTGGAAGAAATATACGACCAAATCTTTCAATTGTTACATGACAATGATCCTGCTAGGTTTCAATAGGAAAAAAGATGCATAAAAAAAGCCCCGTTAGTTGGTGACTAACGGGGCTTTTTTTAGTGTTGTATTTGTAATCGTTTTAAGGATCTACCCTGTTCGGTTTCCACTGAAATGATATACATTCCATTCATTAAATTTTCTGTATCAATGGTATTTTGATTGATTAAATCCACCACCAATTTTCCTTGCATATCAAATAGCTGAATATGGGCTATTGGCAAATTTGCCTCAATATTTACCAAGTTATTAGCTGGGTTTGGATATAATCTAAAATCAATACCACCACCGGTTGTAAATAATCCTAATGGTGCAGGGGGCAGTTTAAACACAATCAATCTTTGTTGATTGGCATATATTGAATAAGAGTTTAAATATGCCATCATGGTAATTTTAAAAATGATACTATCACTAGGATTTAACATTGGCAATGAGCTCAAAAGTGAGCCAAAACTTGTGGTTCCAACTGTGTCTAAACCATCGTTATTGGTAGCTTTTCCAAACATGGGTAAAGAGAAATCGCCATTTGATTCATCGAACATCATCACATATTTTACCGTACCAATTCCTTTTATTATTTTAGCAGAACCTGAAGTCATGTTAAACAAAGCAGCAGTATCTGTAATAGTATAAGTTGTAAGGGCAGCTGGACTTAATAATGGGAAATTTGAAATACTATCGCCAGTATTTTGAGTGTAATCACTTGTTCTTCTTGGGATAACTTGGTATCCATTGAATGCAAAAGGTGCAGCAAATGAGGTACTCACCTGCCCACCCACTCCAGTTAATGTGAATTCAGCTTGAGGAGCAGGACCACCGCCAAATGCAGTTATTTGATAAATCCTAATTCTTACAGTATCTCCGGTATAAGTGTTCAAAGCGATAACAGTTCCAGTTGTTGGCCAATTGGCTATTTTAACTGGCAATACCAATCTATTGTAAATAACTAAATCATTTTCTGAGTTTTCATCTGGCTTGGTATAAACTTTAGGTTTGGCAATATTATAACCTCCGTAAAATAAAAATAAAGTATCTAAGGTTGATAAAGTAGCCAACCCATTTACTTGAGTAACAGTTCCAGTTGCTTCAATGCTATCGCCCTCCTTTGGTGTATAACCAAATGTTTTGTTGGTACTAGAAACTGATATACCGCCCGTTTCATCTCTCATAACAAACAAGAAACCAGCACCCGTTCTAAAGTTAGGGGTATAAACAATTCCTCTAACCGTTGCGCGCTTGCCAGCAGAATCAACCACACCTGTAGTCATATTTGTTTTTACCAAAGGACCAATTTTAGCGGCAGGAGGCAAATCCAACGACTTCATAGTTCCTGTATTTGCTCTTGTATAAACCGAATCTGCAACCCTGATAACCAAAATTGTTGCATAATAAGTAACGCCATAAACTAAATTATTTACAGTAACGCTATTGAAGGCATTGCGATAAACGCAAGTAGCACTTACATCGTTTTGGTACTGGGTTCCTGAACCAAAATTTGCATTGGCATTATATCTATTTGCTGCACGGGTTGGTGTTCCCACTGTCATTGGAGAACCTGCTTTCACAAATACCAAATATTGGTGGGTTCCATTAACAAAGTTGGCTGGACTAGTCCAAGTTAAGGTGGCAGAAGTTGCAGATGTACCAACTCCAATAATATTTGTGACAGAATCAACCATGGTTCTGTTATTGATAATATTTGGTAATGAGTACAAATTTGAATCTGTTTTTACCGCATACCCAATTAAATAATAACGCGTATTAATAATTAGGTTTGGCACGCCAACAGCGTTTCCGTCGCCATTATAAATACATTTTGCCAATGGGTCATGTTCAAACGGAGTACCACTGCCCAAAAGATTGGAATCTGCCACATAAGAAGTGGCCATGGCAGATGCTGCTGGGAATGATAAATTGGTAGTATCCTTTCTCATGAATATTAAGATAGTATATAAGGAGTCTATGTAACCAACGGGTTTGTTCCAGGAAACAGTAGAATTATTTTCTAACCTACCTGTAAACCTAAAAGTATTAATGGCAGTTGGGCCGCCAGTTGGGGTAATACCATTTGTGGTAGTTGGCGTTGTGGCATAAGCTGAATCAAAAACATTTACGCCAATAATCATTACATAATAGCGGGTACCTGCTTTTAATCCAGAAATTTCTACGGTATTTAAATCACCATTGTACACACATTTAGCCAATGGGTCATTTTGATATTTAGAACTAGTAGTGCTTAAAAAATTAGTGTCTGCAATTATAAAATTTGGGTCTCTCGTATTTGGCCCTGTTGCTACAGCATTTAACTCACGCACAAAAACCAAAGTAGTATGGTTTGTATTGTTATAATTACCTCCTTTGTTCCAATTAATACGAGCCGAATTCTTGGAAGTAGCAGTAAAGCTTGCTCCAAACATATTGCCTGGAGCGGTGGTAGGAGTTAGGAAGGAAGTTGAAATAGTTCCTGTTGCATAAATTGAATCTCCAATAGAAACGGCATACCCTAAAGCTATATACCTTGTTGAGGGAGCTAAACCAATAACATTTACGAAAGTGGTATCCCCTTTATAAACGCATACAGCAGTATCAAATTCATAGGGCGTACCTGCACCTGCAAAATTGCTATCAGCATTGTAATAATTCAAGCCCTTGGTGGGTACTCCGGGAGAAATTGCACTTCCCTTTTTCAAGAATATTAATGTTTTGTGGTAATTGGTATTATAAATAGCTGGCCTGTTCCAATTAATTCTTGCAGAGTTTGCCGTTATATTGTTTACAAATATGAAAGGCAATGGTCCTGGGTTAAAAGTAGTAGGTGCATTTAAATCAATCCATTTTTGCCCCATTCTAATACCATCAATTACTAAAGAAGAACCTTGTAAAACTGCTCCTTGGCGCAAACCAATTCTTCCAATGTTTGTGGCATCTGGCGCACCATTTCCATTAGTTATAATTGTTGGTGCACTTGGTTCATTTGTAGGGAAACTACCTGTGATGTTATATAAAGTAGCTGTATCGTTATTGGTTCCAGCCGCAAAAGTATATTTTAAAACAATCATAGAAGTTGTTCCTACAGGAAATGAATCTGCCGAGTAAAGCGGCCCCTCAGTAGTTTTAGAAAGTCCGATACGATAAAAACCTGTACCAGCAGATCTAAGATATACTTTTCCCAGGTAAACAGTTGTATTCAACGTATTGAAAAAACCAAAAAAATAATCTCCTGTACCTACTGTATCAACCTTATACATAAAGGCTGCATATACTGAACCACTATTGATTGTATTTGTTCCTGATTTATAAACATCACTACCAGTACTCATCAAATAAGCCGCATTTCCTACACCCGAATTAACGTACCCTGAAAATGTAAGTCCGCTAGAAGTAACATTGATAGGATTTGTTGGCGGAAACCCGTTTAAGGTCCAAGTGTTAGCTGTTAATGCTGTTCCAGACGTATATTCAAAATTATCGGTGAGCATTTGCTGCCCATACGAATGAAAAACACCCAAAAAAATTGTTAGTAGTAAACAAATTCTTTTCATAAATTATATTAATTTTATATCGCAATTTAGGAAATTGATACATATCTGATTCTCAATAATTTTGAAGAATGTATTTTTAACCTATTTTAATATATAAAAAAATGATTATTAGCATATTGGGTAAAACAAAAAGAATTTTATGACTGTAATATGAAATTTTACAAATTGTAGTCAATGTTATTTCATTGCTAAATTTTGTTTAATTGAATTCATTTAATGTATTTTAGCCATCGAATTGGAGCAGTAAATGCCGCATCAATTTGCATTGTTACTATGAACAAAAATTACATTTTACTTGTCTTACTTTTTATCTCATTTGGGATATTTGCTCAAAATACTGCAACTATTAAAGGAACAGTTAATGACAAAAAAGATCAAAGTGAGCTAATTGGTGTAACTATTTTGCTAAAGGGCACCTCTTTTGGCACAGCTACTGATGCCTCCGGAATGTTTGTATTAAAAGGAATTAAGCCTGGCGAATACACCTTAGAATTAACTTATATTGGTTACAAAAAAATTATTCAAACTGGCATCAGGCTCAAGGCAGGTGAAACCCTTGTATTAAATACTTTTCAAATGCAAGAAGCTTCTGCAAATATTGATGAGGTGGTTGTTTTGGGTAAAAAACCCTTGATTGACATTGAAAAAGGTCAGAGTGTTAATTCCATTTCACAAGAGAACATTGAATTAGCGCCAGCAAGGCAATTACAAAAAATCATCAATACACAACCCGGAGTTATTCAATCGCCAGCAGGAGTAAGTATTAGAGGTAGCAGAACCTACGAAACTGGAACTTATATTGATGGTGTTTCTGTTACTGATCCAATGGCTGGAACTGGTTTTGGATTAGATATAGGTGCCAATGCCATTGGTGAAATTGAAATTACCACAGGAGGAATTGGTGCCGAAATTGGTGATGCAACAGCTGGGGTAGTAAGTGCTAGAACAAAAACTGCTGGCAATAAATTCGATTTAGGTATCAACTACAAGCGCGATAATTTTGGGTTCAACAAAGATTGGATCAGCAATTGGAATAGCCAGCTGATTGAGTTAAATATGGGTACTCCCCTATTTAAAGAAAAATTAGGTAGCAGACTTAAATTAAATATATCTGCTAGAGCCTCATTTACCGATGAGTTTTACCGCAATCCAGCCAACCAAATCAGCTCTTCACTTTTAGAGGAACATAATTTTAAATCGCCCAATTGGACACCCTACCAAGACAACCGTTGGAGTGGTACCTTTAAACTTAGTTACGATTTTAAAAAGGGCAAGATACTTACTGCTACGGTGCTTAGAAGCATTACTGTTAACCAGGACGTAAACATGTTGCGAATTTTTGGGAACGACGCACCATTCCAACCGGGCTTTCAATACAATTTTAGTCAGCAAATGGACAATGCCAATTCATTTACACATGAATCTTATTTGCAAATGGTTAATTTTAAGCATTCCATTAACAGGCGCTTAAGTTACAATGCAACCGCATCAAGGTTATTGGTTCAACTAAGGGCAGATGCCAATGGCAGAGAATGGCGCCCAAAAAATGTGGACCAAATTTTTGATGCGGCTTCTATCAATGAATTTCCTGTTGGCGTATTTCCAAAAACGGCAATGGACAGTGTGGTGTTTATGAATCCACCTTCTGGTTTTATCAATAATAATGGAATTGCGAGTTTATGGCATCACCATTATTTGGAGGAATATGTAGCAAAGGCAACTGGTAATTATTTTAGCAAGAACTCCCTAAACAAACTCACCTTTGGCTTTGAATTAAAGTTCCAAGAAATGCTTTGGATAGACATTGTTCGTCCGTGGATTGGCGCACCTATTCAATTAGCAGATGGCACCTATTCTCAAACATTTAGGTTGGGTCAGCAAAGCGATATTTGGCAAGTTAGCCCCCGCCGTGGTGGTTTTTTTGTAACAGATCAAATTAAATACAAAGGCTTGGTTGCTAGTATTGGCGGCAGGTTTGAGTATTGGGCGCCAGGTAAATACATTGATGATGCCGTTGCCAATCCATCTACACCCATACTAGAAGAAGTAAGACAAGATTATTTAAAAAATACCGTGAAATTAGGCAACCTGCGTTATAAATTTAGGTTTTTGCCAAAGATCAATGCTACTTTTCCAATAGCAGAAAATAAGATGTTGTATTTCAATTATGGCCATACAACCATATTGCCACATCCAAGTTTTATTTATCCCGGTTTGAACCCATACTACCAAGACAGATCTACTTTATCTAGGGTTGGTAATCCTAATCTAAACCCGGAAGTAGATATCAGTTATGAATTAGGATTGAAGTTTCAAATTACCAGCAATGATGCATTGAGTTTTGCCGCTTACTTTAAAGACAAATACGATTTTGTAACCACAACTTCAGTTATCATCAAAGACGTTACAGGTAGAGAAGTTTCAAGAACCATGCGCATTAATTCAGATTATGCGCGCACCCGAGGTATTGAATTGAATTACATCAAACGTATCAAAAATTGGTATCAAGGTCAGGCCTCCTTTACCTATATGGTTAGCACCGGCCAATCTGCCTCTGCCAATGAAGCTTTAAAATCTATTCTAGCAACCGGTGCAGTGGAAGACACCAAAGAATACTACCTCCCTTGGGACGTTCCATTTGATTTTAAAACCAATCATATTTTTAAAATAGACAAAAAAGGTGGCTTGTTTGGTAGACCTTGGTTAAACAACATGAGCTTTTATTTTGAAACCGTTTGGAGATCAGGTGTGAGATATACTCCTTATATTTTCTCAAACAACGATCCCAATACAGGCAGACCCATTTATGTAGAAAATACAGATCCTAATGCACGTTGGAGCAAAATTGGCACTTCATGGTTTTGGGCAGATTTTACTATCAGCAAATGGTGGAAAGTTAAAAGCAATACAATCGGTTTGAACCTACAAATTACCAATTTATTCAACAATAAAAACGCCTCCATCATCAACCCGGTTACCGGAAGGGCTTATGCTACAGGCGACAATGTGCCAGACACTTGGGTTGACCCAAGATATGTTGACCCAAGACTCGGAACTACTGGACCTCCACCTTCAAATCCTGCAAGATTTTTGGAGCAAAGGCATATTATGGTTGGGATGAATGTTAAGTTTTGATGAACAAAATTTAAATGATAAAAAAGTGACAGTTATAGCCTTATTTTGAATTTTGAATTTACCAAAAATAAAAAAAATTGTATGAAAAAAACGCTTTCCCTGCTAATCCTATGCTTTTGCCTATCTTATTTAAATTCGCAAACCTTAACTTCTGGTAACATAGTTGTTTTAAGGGTTGGAGATAGTTCGGCAACATTGGCAAATACTGGAAATACCTTAGCTTTAGATCAATTTACTACAGCTGGAACTTATGTTAACTCGGTAATCATCCCCAAAACAGGAAGTAATGCAGTTTGTTTGAGCGGAACAGCCACTTCTGAAGGTTCATTATCCTTGGCAGGAAATAGAAGTTCAGTAGTGTTTTTTGCTTATAGAACAGCAGCTCCATTCACATCCTCTATCAGTGCAACAACTTCTGCAGCTGTTAATAGAGCTGTTGTCTCTATTAATTCAGCTGGCGTTGTTAGTATTCCTACTTCTACAGCATCATTATTATCAGCAAATAATCCACGCCATGTATTTACTAATGGCACCAGCTATTGGGGAGGTGGGGGAAATACAGGAATAATATCTGGAAATTCTTCTATCAATATGGATACAATTGTTACAAGCACAACAACAAATACACGTTTTATTTCAAGTTCTGGTTCACAATTGTATTATTCAACTGCATCTGGTACATTCGGAATTTGGAAATTAGGAAATGGTGCACCAACTAATTCAGGAAATGTTGCTACTCTTTATATTGCCACACCATCAGGGTCTCCATATGGTTTTGCTATGAGATTTGATTCAACTGTTTGTTATATAGCTGATGACAGAGCAGTTGCATCTGGTGGCGGCATTCAAAAATGGACTAGAAGTGGAAGTACATGGACTTTGGCTTACACAATTGGAACAGGAACTGGCAGCACAGTTGGAGCTAGAGGATTAGCAGTTAATTGGACTACAATACCACCAACCATTTTCGCAACCACTGCAGAAGCTACATTAAATAGAGTTATTAGAATTAATGATACTAGTTCAACCGTAACACCAATTACAATTGCAACCTCAGTTTCCAATACTATTTTCAGGGGAGTTTCATTCACACCAGGCACAACAACAATGCCAGTAGTGCTAACTTCATTTAACGGTAAAATAGAAAACCAATTAGTCAATTTGAATTGGTCAACTTCGAGCGAAAAAAACAACAAAGGGTTTGTGATTGAACGCAGTATTGATGGGGTAGATTATGAAAATATTGCCTTTGTAAAAGGTTCGGGTAATAGTAACAAAGTAATGAACTATTCATACTCAGATGAAAATGTTAATGCTGAAGTTGTATACTATCGACTTAAGCAAATAGATTTCGATGGACAATTTGAGTATTCTAAAGTTTTAACAATTAAAAATGATGAATTGTCGATTATTGTTACGCCTAATCCTTTTGAAGGCCAAATTTCTATAAACGGAACTTCACCTGATGAATTAATTTCGATAGATTTAATGGATATAAGCGGAAAGGTAAAATTAACAGAAAGTAATAATGGTTCAGTGGTAATAGATACACGTGGTTTAGCCCAAGGCATTTACTTTATCCGCATCAACAATGGCGAAAAAGTGATTGTAAAACGTATTATCAAAAACTAATAAAAATATTAATATTCAAAAAGGCGCTCCAACACAATTGGAGCGCCTTTTTTTTGCTCATTTTATTTTGCTTACCTTCGCCCAATGATTAGCACAGATAAAAAGAATAGTCAGTACTATATTGATTTGGAAAGCCAATATGGAGCCCATAATTACCACCCCATTGCCGCCGTTTTAGAACGAGGAGAAGGTGTTTTTGTTTGGGATGTAAAAGGCAAGAAGTACCTCGACTTTTTATCTGCCTACAGCGCGGTCAATCAAGGGCATTGTCATCCTAGGATAGTGAATGCTTTAATCAATCAAGCATCCAAATTAACCTTAACCAGCAGGGCATTCCACAACAACCTTTTGGGTGAATATGAAAAATACATCACCAAGTATTTTGGGTACGACAAAGTACTACCTATGAACACGGGCGTTGAAGGAGGAGAAACTGCTATTAAATTAGCCCGCAGATGGGGTTACGATGTAAAGAAGATTGCCGAAAACCAAGCCCATATTTTATTTGCAGAAGGAAATTTCTGGGGCAGAACAATGGCTGCAATCAGCTCAAGCAGCGATCCCAGCAGCTTTGATAGGTTCGGACCATTTATGCCAGGTTTTAGTTTAATACCCTACAATAATTTAGCAGCACTAGAAGCAGCATTTAAGGCCAATCCTAATATTGCGGGTTTTATGTTTGAACCTATCCAAGGTGAGGCAGGAGTATTGGTTCCAGATGAAGGTTACTTGAAAGGAATAAGGGCACTTTGCAACAAATACAATGTGTTGATGATTGCAGATGAGGTGCAAACAGGCTTGTGTAGAACAGGCAAAATGCTAGCCTGCGATCACGAAAAAGTTAGGCCAGATATAGTTATTTTAGGTAAGGCATTATCTGGTGGAACCATGCCTGTGGCAGCAATATTAGCAGATGATGAAGTGATGCTAACCATTAAACCAGGTGAACATGGTTCTACCTATGGTGGAAATCCACTTGCATGCGCAGTTGCAATGGAATCATTAAAGGTACTGGTAGATGAAGACCTTGCGGAAAATGCAGAAGCCATGGGCATTATTTTTAGAGAAAGAATGACCCAATTAATGGGTAAAACTAGCTTGGTTTCCCTGGTTAGAGGCAAAGGCTTGCTCAATGCTATTATCATTAAGCCTTTTGGAAACGGAAAAACAGCCTACGATGTTTGCAAATTATTAAAGGAGAATGGCTTATTGGCAAAGCAAACTCATGGCGATATCATTCGCTTTGCGCCCCCATTGGTTATCAACGAGGAACAAATACATCAAGCTTGCGATATCATTGAGAAAACCATTTTATCTCTAAAGGCATAGTTTAGCTTTTATTAAATTAATCCATTTGAGGCTCAAGTAAACTTATTTAAAGCTTCCCATCCAATTATTGTCTAATCATTGTCAGAACTAATGGCTAAATAAGCTTTGTAATTCTAGAATTTTCCTCATTACTTTGAATATCACTAGATAAAAATAATTATGAAATCGGATATTGAAATTGCAAGGGAAGTAAAACTACAAGCCGTTCAAAAAATAGCAGCCAATATTGGTATTGAGGAAGATCAAATTGAGCAATATGGTAAATATAAAGCCAAGATTAGTTTTGTGATAGACGATGCAAAAATTGCAAAAAGTAATTTGATATTGGTTACTGCAACCACCCCTAATAAAAGCGGTTCAGGAAAAACAACTACCTCTGTTGCATTGGCTCAAGGACTCAACAAAATTGGTAAAAAAGCCATAGTTGCCTTGCGTGAACCAAGCTTAGGTCCTGTATTTGGTATGAAGGGCGGCGCAGCCGGCGGTGGCTATAGTCAGGTTTTACCAATGGAAGATATTAACTTGCATTTTACTGGCGATTTTCATGCAATCACTTCTGCCAATAATACTTTAGCAGCCTTAATAGACAATTACCAATACTTCAATAGAAACTATCCTAAAGGTTTAAAGCAAATTCTTTGGCGCAGAGTGCTTGATGTTAACGATCGTTCATTGAGGTATATGTTGAGCGGCTTAAATGGTTCAAGCAATGGCATTCCTACCGAAACCGGTTTTGATATTACACCAGCAAGCGAAATCATGGCCATCTTTTGTTTGGCCACATCCATGGATGATTTAAGAAAACGCATTGAAAATATACTTGTAGGTTACCAATACGATGGCACGCCATTTTATGTGCGCGATTTAGGGGTAGCGGGTGCAATTGTTACATTATTAAAAGATGCCCTGAACCCAAATTTGGTCCAAACCATAGAAGGCGGAGCAGCATTTATACACGGCGGACCATTTGCTAATATTGCACATGGTTGCAATAGCATTATGGCTACAAAAGCAGCTTTGCAATTTGGCGAATATGCCATCACTGAAGCTGGTTTTGGAAGTGATTTAGGTGGTGAAAAATTCTTGAACATCAAATGTAGAGCAGCCGGAATTGCCCCTAAAGCATGTGTTTTGGTTACCACTACTCAATCTATTAAACTACATGGAAAGGTTGATGAAAAACTCATCAAACAGCCTAATTTGGAGGGCTTAAAAGCAGGTATCAAAAATGTTGAACGACATATAGAAAGCTTACAACAATTTGGACAAACAGTAATACTTGCCTTGAATAAATTTGGTTTTGATACCGAAGAAGAAATTAGTTTCATTGAAAATTGGTGCAAAGAAAAAGGTGCTCATTTTGCTATCAATGAAGGCTTTTCTGCCGGTGGTGATGGTGCAGTAGCCTTAGCTAAAAAGGTAGTTGAAATTGTTGAAAATCATCCATCAAAACCAATCATTCATACCTATGAAATGAATGATTCAATTGAGGAAAAAATCAATAAGATTGTCACCAAAGTATATAAAGGAGCAAGTGTAACTTATGGTAAAAATGCCAAAACAGCCTTGAAGAAAATAAAAGAATTAGGTGGCGATCAAATGCCGGTATGTATTGCAAAAACGCAATTCAGTTTTACCGACAATGCCTCGTTAGTTGGGGCTGCCGAAGGATTTAATATCCATATTGAAAACCTCGTTTTAAATAACGGTGCAGGCTTTGTGGTGGCGGTTGCCGGCGAAATCATGCGCATGCCGGGCCTACCAAAAGAACCGGCCGCAAACATCATAGATTTCGTGAATGGCGAAATTGTGAATTTGTCGTAGGGGCGAAAAATTTTTCGCCCTTACGCGAGGTTGCCCGGGTGCGTTCATGTATCGTAGTAAGGGCGAAAAATCTTTCGCCCTTACGTGCGGTTGCCCGTGAAAATTCGGTATTTAGAGGGGTTATCGATGATGTATTTCGTGTAGGTTTCGAAGTCGGTTTTATTGCGGATGATTTTTTCGTAATAGTTTCTTTGCCAAATGGGTTGGTTGATTGAGTGCAGATTTGGATTGTTTTGTCTCATCCATTTTGTTACGCCAATTTTGAACCCTCGAATGATGGATCCAATTGTACGGGAAGGTGATTGAAATTTGCCGGATTGATTATTCAATACAAACTTTGGATCAAACATTACTTCTATTATCCCATGAACATGATCTGGCATAATGATAAATTCATGGATTGTTGCATTTGGGAAATGTATGGGAATTTCCTCCCAACATTTTTTAGCATGAATTCCTGCCTCATTCAATTCCATAATTTGAGATTGAAATGGCATGTTTTGCTTAATAATTTCTCCAAAAAGGTGCCTTCTGTTATGTACATTTAAGGTAACAAAAAAGCTTCCTCCATTAGAATAATCAAAAGTCTTTAATCGAATAGATTTGCGTTTATGAATTTGGGGTATGTAGGTCATGGGGTAAATGCATAATGATACTTTCAAAAGTAAAATTCATTGGAAGCCAAAACAAACTTTGTTAAAAAATAATCAAGTATACTGGAAACGATGCAGACATCCATTTGACAATAAAAACAAACTCGGTTAATGGTAATCTCACTAATCCCTTATGCAAAAATACCTATACCAAATCTCTTTCGGATCAACCTACTCCCAAATATTATACTGCTTCAATTT
>Ga0209550_10001028_pt1 | contig 26864 bp, 27 predicted proteins | sample LauGreSuBDMM15SN_2_FD_187567 | JGI IMG/M metagenome (GOLD analysis project Ga0209550, IMG submission 187567) | Freshwater lake microbial communities from Lake Michigan, USA - Su13.BD.MM15.SN (SPAdes) (version 5) | ecosystem: Environmental > Aquatic > Freshwater > Lake | place: Lake Michigan... | reverse complement strand
AGTTGACGCCACCAGTTGCTTCAACATCAGCGCTTCTGCTGGGGCCGGAACCAAACAATTCGTTTGATCTTTACCTGCCCAAATGTGTTTCCTCGGTCTTTAGCTGGCTGCCTTTTTTTTGGCGGAACAGATCGAAACCCCAAGCGTTGCCCAACCGCGCGCTCCTGTATGAATTTTGATGAATTGAACTTGGCTCCGGCCATTTTGAAAGCTGTGCGCGAGCAAGGCTACGACACCCCCACCCCTGTTCAGGCCCAAGCGATTCCCGCTGTGCTCGCAGGCCACGACTTGCTGGCAGGCGCGCAAACTGGCACGGGCAAGACCGCTGCCTTCACCCTGCCCATGCTGCACAAACTCAGCATGAGCCGCAGCGCCACCAACCGCTTTGGCGTGTTTGGCATCCGCGCCTTGGTGCTCACGCCCACCCGCGAGCTGGCGGCACAAGTGGAAGAATCGGTTCGCACTTACGGCAAACACCTGCAACTGCAATCTGCCGTCATCTTCGGTGGCGTTGGCATGGCCGCGCAAATCAAGGCCTTGAAAAAAGGTGTGGACATTTTGGTAGCCACCCCCGGTCGTTTGCTGGACTTGCAGCAACAAGGCTTTTTGGATTTATCCACTGTGCAAATGCTGGTGCTGGACGAAGCCGACCGCATGCTCGACATGGGTTTCATCCATGATGTGAAAAAAGTGCTGGCGCTGGTGCCCAAAGAAAAACAAAGTTTGTTGTTCTCGGCCACCTTCAGCCAAGAGATTCGCGATTTAGCCGCCCAGTTGCTGCACAAACCGCAAAGCATTCAGGTCACACCCGAAAACACCACGGTGCAACTGATCAAGCAAGTGATACATCCGGTGGGGCGTCAGCAAAAGAAAGCCTTGCTGGCGCACATCATCGACAGCAAAGAGTGGAGCCAAGTGCTGGTGTTTTGTCGCACCAAGTTTGGCGCCAACCATGTGGCGGACTTTTTAAACAAACAAGGCATCACCGCCATGGCGCTGCACGGCAACAAAAGCCAAACAGCGCGTACCCAAGCGCTCTCGGGCTTTAAGAGTGGCGACATTCGCGTCTTGGTAGCCACCGACATTGCGGCGCGGGGTATCGACATCGATGACTTGCCGCATGTGGTGAATTACGAAATCCCCAATATCAGCGAAGACTATGTGCACCGCATTGGCCGGACTGGCCGCGCAGGTGCCAGTGGAGAAGCGGTCAGTTTGGTGTCCTTGGACGAGGAAGGCTTTATGCAAGAAATTGAAAAATTCACACGGCAAACCATCGAGGTTGAAAAGGTCGAGGGCTTTGGCCCTGGGCCTGATGAACGGGCTGAGCCCATCGCCATGGGTCGCCAAACTTTGTGGGGCGGTTTAGGCAAACCACCGAGCCGCGATGTGATGGCTTCTGCTGCACGCGCTGCCCGCCAAGAAATGATGGAACGCATCCGCGAGAAGAAACCTGCTGGCGGTGGTCGCGGTGGGGAAGGCCGTGGACAGGGACAGGGACATGCTCAAGGCCAACGTGCTGCTGCACCAACCCCATCAACCCGCTCCGAGCGCCCGCCCCGCAGCCCCAACCCAGGCCAGCCCTCGCATGGCGCAGGCGCAGCGCACAACGGCCCACCCCGTGCCCAAGGCCCCCGCCGTGACCGCCCAGAGCGCGGCCCGCGCAACCCAGCGCCTGCTGGCATGCCCAACGACAACTTTGATCACCAGCCCCCAGCGCATCACCAAGAAGATGATTTCCAACCCCGCGCCAATGCGCATTTAGGCACCCAAAGTGGGGTCAATGCTTTTGGTCATAAATCTGGTGGCGGCGCAGGCCGTCAACCCGATCCCACCATGACCTCGGTCGATTTGCTCAGCCGAAACAACCGTGGTGGCGGTGGCGGTGGTGGCGGCAAACGCCGCACTGGCGGTGGCGGCGGTGGTGGTGGTAAGCCCGGCGGCGGTTACGCGGGCAAAAAAACCGGCGGCGGCTTCGGTCGCTGAAAAAGCTTAAAGCGCTTTAAACCCGATGTGCCCACTCGGGCACCAAAGCAGGTATGGCTTGGCCTTCAAAGTGGGCATTCAAGTTGGCAAAGGCCAAAGCTGCCATGGCTCGGCGCGTTTGAGCTGTACCGCTGGCGATATGCGGGGTCAGCACCACGTTTTGCAAATTGCGTAACTCAGCAGGCACACGGGGCTCATCGGTAAATACATCCAAGGCTGCGCCAGCAATCACTTTCTTTTGCAAAGCCTCAATCAATGCGGCTTGATCGACCACCGAGCCGCGGGCGACGTTGATCAGACATCCCTTGTGACCCAAGGCCTGCAAAACTTCTGCGTTGATGAGGTTACGCGTGGCAGGGCCGCCCGGGGTAATGACCACCAAATAATCTACCTGTGCGGCCAAGTCTTTGGCCGATGGGTAATAGGTGAAAGGCAATGTATGCACTTCATGCCTTGAGGTGTAAGCGATGGACATGTCAAACGCGGCTGCCCGCTTGGCGATGGCTTGGCCAATGCGGCCTATGCCCACCAAGCCCAAGCGCGCGCCGCTCATTTTGTTTTGTAAAGGGAAAGGGCCTTCAACCCAATCGCTGTTGCGAACAAACTTATCAGCCTGCGGAATACGCCTGGCGATCGACAACATCAGACCGAGCGCCAAATCAGCCACATCGTCATTGAGCACGCCTGGCGTGTGGCTGACCTTGATGCCGCGTTCCATGGCCCCGATGACATCAACACCGTCGTAGCCCACACCACAAACAGAGATGAACTCCAAGGCGGGAAACAGCGCCATCAGACTTTTATCGATGACTGCGTCTCCCCCGCCCACCATGGCACGGATGCGCTGCAAAGCACTGGGGTCGGTGATGTGATCGCGGTCATGCACCGTATAGGTGTTTTGCAGATCCGACATCAGGTAGGTGGGCAGGTTGGTGACCCGCAAAATATCAATCATGGTGTGCTCCTTGTGGCCCATACCCGTATAAAAATTCTCAACAAGAGGCATAGGCGCAACTAGTATAGGCACAGTCAAGGAATAAAATAACAACTTGTATATTCAGGTGTTGATTCATGTCCAAAATTTCGCTGGCCGATATGCGCAAGAGCTACCAAAGCGCAGAGTTGCTGGAAGACAGCGCGCAAAACCATCCCATGCGCCAGTTTGAGCAATGGTTGCAAGAAGCCATTCAAGCCGAGGTGCCCGAGCCCAACGCCATGACCTTGGCCACAGTGGGCAGCGATATGCGCCCCAGCACACGCGTGGTGCTGATCAAAGGCTGCGACGAACATGGTGTGGTTTGGTACACCAATTACAACAGCCGCAAGGGGCAAGAGTTGGCTGGCAACCCGTATGCGTCATTGCAATTTCATTGGGTTGAACTCGAGCGGGTGGTGCGCATTGAGGGTCGGGTAAGCAAAGTCAGCGAGGAAGAAAGTGATGCCTATTTTCACAGCCGCCCCCTAGACTCGCGCATAGGCGCATGGGCCAGCCCGCAAAGCCAGGTCATTGCCTCGCGTGCCCAACTTGTCACCCAAGCCGCCTCCTACATGACCGAGTTCGGCAGCCAACCGCCGCGCCCACCGCACTGGGGTGGCTACCGGCTCACGCCCGATCGTTGGGAGTTTTGGCAAGGCGGCGTAGCGCGACTGCACGATCGCTTGGTCTACCGTTTAGCCGATGGTCAATGGGACAAAAAGCGCTTAGCGCCTTAGACAGGTTTTAAGCTTTCAGCCACTGCGCAAAATGCTGGTGGAGTTTTTTCACCTTGGGCGCAACCACAAAGGTGCAATAGCCTTGGTGTGGGTGGTTTTGAAAATAATTTTGGTGATAGTCCTCGGCAGGCCAATAGTGCTCTAGCGGCTTGACCTCGGTGACGATGGGGCTATCGAATTCACCAAGGCTGGTCACTTCCGAAATGAACTGCAAGACCGCCATATGGTCTGAGTCGTTGGACACATATATGCCACTTCGGTACTGGGTACCCACATCATTGCCTTGACGGTTCAAGCTGGTGGGGTCGTGAATTTCGAAAAAAATAGTCAAAATATCCCGTAAGCCAATGATGCTGTCGTCGAACTGCAAGCGCACCACTTCGTTAAAGCCGGTCTGCCCCGTACAGACTTGTTCGTAGCTTGGGCGAGCGGGTCCCAGACCATTGCTGTAGCCCGACTCCACGCCCGTGACGCCGCGCACACACACATACACCGCTTCTGTGCACCAGAAACAGCCGCCGCCCAAGGTAATGATGGAATTTGCCATATTGATTATCTTAGCCACTGATGACAATTTTTTTCGAGGGTTTGCGCAAGGGCTGAAGTAACAAAGGGGCAATATGGTTATCCTTTAAGAATGTTTTCTTGGATAGGTCCTCTCAAACCACTGCTGTCAGCTCTGATGCTGCCCCCCGCCAGCCCCTTGCTGCTGATTTTCGCGGGTTTGCTGCTGCTGCGATTTTCAAAACGCTGGGCGCAAGCGGCCATGCTCAGCGGTGCATTGCTGCTGTGGGTGCTGTCTTGTTCGGCCAGCGCTTATGGCTTGAACCATCTTTTGCTGCGCAGCTATCCACCTATTGCCCCTGCTGATTTGCAAAAAGCGCAAGCGATTGTGGTGCTGGGCGGTGGCGTAGAACTTTTTGCGCCTGAGTATGGTCAACCCATCCTCAGCCCGCTTGCCCACCAACGTTTGGTCTACGGCAGGTATTTGAAGACGCTTCACGATTTGCCGCTGGTTTTCAGCGGCGGCAAGGGCTGGGGTGCTTCCTCAGCGCAGACCCAAACCGAGGCGCAAGTGGCGGCTTTTATATTGCAGCGCGATTTCGGCATGAGTTTTTCTATCAGCGATGGTGAATCCCGCGACACACGGGAAAACGCACTTCGCTCTTACGCGCTTTTGTCCGCCCAAGGCATCACCCGCATTGCCTTGGTCACCCATGACTGGCATATGCAACGCAGCAAGATGCAGTTTGAGGCCGCTGGATTTCAGGTGCTGCCTGCCCCCATGGGCTATGTACAACCACCACTTCGCTGGGACACCGATTTTTTACCCTCAGCGGGCGGCTTAGAAAAAACGAGAATTGTTTTACACGAGTGGCTGGGTCGGTTACATTACTAACCAGTCAGTCATTAATATGCAAATCACCCCTTTTCTCACCGAAACATCCAGCACGCATAAGCGCGAACGCCGCAAAGAGGCGCGCCCTGGCGAGTTGCTCGATGCAGCGCTCAGTCTGTTTGTGAGCAAAGGTTTTTCTGCCACCAAAGTCGAAGATGTGGCCGCCAGCGCTGGCGTATCCAAGGGAACCTTGTTTCTTTATTTTTCCAGCAAAGAAGATTTGTTCAAAGCGGTGATACGCGCCAATTTGGCCGACCATTTTCCTGCTTGGAACCAAGAGTTTGAAGAATTTAAAGGCACAAGCCCCGATATGCTGCAGTACGCCATGCTCTCGTGGTGGCAGCGAATTGGCTCAACCGATGCCAGTGGCATCACCAAACTGGTGATGAGTGAGGCCAACAATTTCCCCGAAGTGGTGCAGTTTTATGACCAAGAAGTCATACGCCCAGGACATGAGTTGTTTCAGCGCATTTTGCAACGCGGTATTGATCGCGGTGAGTTTGTGGTTTTCAATACCGAACAAGCGGTGCACAGTTTGGTCAGTGCAATTCTGTATGTGACCATGTGCAAGCATGCCTTGGCTTGCAACGCCTCACACAACACACTCAACCCAGAGACTTTTTTACGAAGTCATGTGGACTTCTTGGTTCAAGGTTGGCGCCAGCCTTGAGCCGGTAGTTTTATTTTTTTCGGAGCAGGCACAGATGAATTTCAAAATCAAAGGCTGGGGTGGCGTCATTTTGCTGTCTGCGGCCATGCTGGGCGGCGCCGCTTGGTATATGCGTGCTGCCGCACCGCCTGCAGCCCCAACGGTTGCAACACCTGTTGCACCTGCCGTGTTTGAAATCCCTGCCAGCGCCACCTTGCTCGCGGTAGAGCAGCGTTTGCTTCAAAACCTGCCTGTCTCTGGTACTCTCAAAGCGGTCAATACCGTGCTCATCAAGTCGCGCGTCGCCGGCGAAATCACCGAATTAAAACTGCGCGAAGGTGACAGCGTCAAAGCCGGCCAAGTGGTCGCCCGCATAGACCCCAGCGAATACCAGCGCAGGCTGCGCCAAGCCGAGCAGCAGGCTGAGGCAGCCAAAGCCCAAGTTGACATCGCCAAGCGCCAATATGACAACAACAAATCATTGGTGGACAAAGGTTTTATCTCTGTCACCGCGCTGGAAACTTCGCTGTCCAGCTTGGCCGGCGCAGAAGCCACTTACAAGGCCGCACTCGCTGGGGCTGATGTTTCCCGCAAAGTGCTCGATGACGCGGTACTTACCTCGCCCATCTCAGGTCAGGTCTCAGCCCGTTTGGCCCAGCCTGGCGAGCGTGTCGCCGTGGATGGACGCTTGCTTGAGTTGGTCGACATCAACAGCTTGGAACTTGAGGCCACACTCAGTCCTGCAGACTCCATTGATGTACGCATAGGCCAACAAGCCATGCTGCAAATTGAAGGCAGAACCCAAGCTGTGAGCGCCAAGGTGCAACGCATCAACCCGAATGTGCAAGCGGGCAGCCGCAGCGTGTTGGTGTATTTGCGCTTAGACAGCGTCGGCGGTTTGCGACAAGGTTTGTATGGTCAAGGTCAGCTGGCTTTAGGTCAACACACTGCCGTGGCCATTCCCCTTGACGCGGTTCGCACCGACAAGCCCGAGCCTTATGTGCAGGTCATTGAAAACCGCAAGGTGGTTCACCACCGGGTGAAAACTGGTTTGCGTGGCATGTTGCCCGGACAAACCGACACCACGGTTTGGGTCGAGGTCAGTGGCTTGCCCGCCCAGAGCCTGATTTTGCTAAGCAATGCAGGTGCGTTGCGCGAAGGTTTGGTTGTTCACACGTCAAGCAGCGCCCCCGTTACCCCCTCACCGGCTAAGCCCTAAGCCATGTGGTTCACCCAGGTCAGTCTGCGCAATCCGGTGTTTGCCACCATGATGATGCTCGCCTTGGTGGTGCTGGGACTGTTCAGCTACCAACGTCTCAAAATAGACCAGTTCCCCAATATCGATTTACCCGTGGTGGTGGTAACCACCGAATACCCTGGTGCTTCGCCCGAAATTATTGAAAGCGAAGTCAGTAAAAAAATTGAAGAAGCGGTGAACTCCATAGCCGGAATCAGCGCCCTCACCTCGCGCAGCTACGAAGGTATGTCGGTGGTGGTCATCGAATTCCAGCTTTACGTCAACGGCCGCAAAGCGGCTGACGATGTGCGTGAAAAAGTCTCCAATGTCCACCCTTTTTTACGCCCTGAAGTTAAAGAGTCGCGCATTCTGCGCTTTGACCCCACCAGTCGTCCGATTTGGTCGGTAGCAGTGTTGCCTGACAACAAGGCCACTGGATTGAGCCAGCCACTGAGCACGGTGGAGTTAACCAATTGGGCTGATCAGGTTTTTAAAAAACGTCTTGAAAATGTGCGCGGTGTGGGCTCGGTCGCCTTGGTGGGCGGCACCAAGCGAGAAATCAATCTCTACCTCAACCCGCAAGCCATGGAGTCATTGGGTGTCACCGCTGCCCAAGTGGTGGCGGCCGTCAGCAGCGAAAACCAAGACTTGCCTGTGGGCTCTGTGCGTTCCATACAGCAAGACCGCGTGGTCCAAGTGCAAGCGCGTATGAAACGCCCCGAAGATTTTGGCAACATCATCGTGGCCCGCAAAGGCGGCACTTACGTGCGATTGTCGCAAGTGGCCAAGGTCAACGATGGCGCGCAAGAGTTGGAAAACATGGCGCTGTACAACGGCGAGCGCACCTTGCTGCTGTCGGTGCAAAAAGCACAAGACGAAAACACCATCGATGTGGTTGATGGTTTGATTGAAACCATGGAAACCATGCGCCGCCAACTCCCGCCTGGCGTGCGTCTAGAACCTATTTTTGATGGCTCGCGCCCCATCCGTGTGGCGGTCAACAACGTTAAAAAAACCCTGATTGAAGGTGCCTTGCTCACGATACTGATTGTGTTTTTGTTTCTCAACTCGTGGCGCTCGACCATCATCACCGGACTGGCGCTGCCGATTGCGGTGATCGGTACGTTTTTGTTCATGAGCCTGTTTGGCTTCACCATCAATATGATGACGCTCATGGCCTTATCGCTGTGCATTGGCTTGCTGATAGATGACGCCATCGTGGTGCGAGAAAACATTGTTCGCCATGTGCAGATGGGCAAGAACGCCTTTACTGCATCCATGGAAGGAACCAAAGAAATTGGGCTCGCGGTGCTGGCCACGACCTTCTCTATCGTTGCGGTTTTTTTGCCGATTGGCTTCATGGAAGGCGTGATTGGCAAGTTCTTCCACGAGTTTGGCTTAACCATTGTGGTGGCGGTTGTTATCTCTATGTTTGTCAGCTTCACCCTAGACCCCATGCTGTCGAGCATTTGGCATGACCCGAGCATCCACATTCAAGGCCAAGCCGACAAACCGCGCAACTGGTATGACAACTCCATTGGCCGCGTCACCGGCTGGTTTGAGAGCACCACCGAGCGCTTGAGCCGCATTTATCAGCGTCTATTGGCTTGGGCTTTGCAGCACAAGTTAAAAACTGTTTTGGCCGCTTTGGGTATTTTCGTTGGCAGCATTTTCATGGTGCCGCTCTTGGGCACCGAGTTTGTGCCCAAGTCTGATTACTCTGAAGCCACCGTGACTTTTTATGTGCCGGTGGGCTCTTCTTTGGAAGTCACCGAGCGCAAAGCCAAAGAGGTAGAAAACTTACTTCGCGGCTTGCCCGAAGTGCGTTATACCTTGACCACCATCAACACCGGCAACGCGAACGGCAAGATTTACGCGAATGTGTATTTCCGCTTGGTTGATCGCGGCATGCGTGTTCGCAGCCTCAACATCATCACCCCCGATATTCGCCAACGCCTGGCGCAACTCTCTGGCATCACAGTCACCCATGTGGGGCAACTCGACAGCGTCAGTGGTGCCAAGCAAGTCGAGTTCTTTCTTCTAGGCGCTGACCAAGTCGAGCTTGAGCGCTTGGCGGCGCAAGTCATGACCAAGTTACAAAATGTCAACGGCTTTGTGGATATCGAGTCCAGTGTTAAACCCAACAAGCCCACGATTGATATCGCCATCAAGCGTGAAGCTGCCTCTGAGTTTGGTTTGGGTGCGAGCAGCATTGCTGAACAACTGCGCACCTTGGTCGCCGGTCAAAACATTGGTGTGTGGCGCGCCAGCAATGACCAAACCTATGATGTGGTGGTGCGCCTCTCACCCGACGCACGCACCACGCCACAAGACTTGGAACGCCTGCCGTTTAACCTGCCCCCTGCAGCCGATGGCAGCACCCGCACCGTCAGGCTCAACCAAGTCGCTCAGGTCAGCGAGGGCATAGGCCCCAACCAAATCAACCGCCGTGAACTCTCGCGTGAAGTGTCCTTCAGTGGCAATGCCTATGGGCGCGCCAGTGGCGATGTGTCCAAAGAAATCCAGTCCATCATGGCAGGCATACAACTGCCCGATGGCTATCGCTATCAGTTTGGCGGCTCGACCAAGAGTATGAAAGAGTCCTTCGCTTATGCGATTTCCGCGCTGGCGATGGCGATAGTTTTTATTTACATGATCTTGGCCAGCCAGTTCAAAAGCTTTTTACAACCGCTGGCCTTGATGACCGCGCTGCCGTTGACATTGATTGGCGTGGTGTTGGCGCTGATGCTGTTTCAGTCCACCTTGTCATTGTTCTCGATCATTGGGGTGATCATGCTCATGGGCTTGGTCACCAAGAATGCGATTTTGTTGCTCGACTTTGCCATCCGCGCCCGCGAGGGTTTAGACAACGGTGACGGCACGCACCAAGCCCCCTTAGGTCGCACCGAGGCCTTGCTGATGGCGGCCAAAGTTCGGCTGCGTCCTATTTTGATGACCACCTTGGCCATGATTTTTGGCATGATGCCGCTGGCCTTGTCCACCAGCGAAGGCGCCGAGCAACGCGCGCCCTTGGGGCAGGCGGTTATTGGTGGCGTCATCACTTCTTCGCTGCTGACTTTGGTGGTGGTGCCAGTGGTTTATTGTTATTTGGATGATCTGACTCAATGGCTCAAACGCTTGTGGGGCATTTCCACCGACAAAGAGCGTCACCATGCTGGTTAAAATTCCCCTCATAACCTCTTTCTTTTACGATATATGAACACACAACTTGCCCGCTTCAATATGGTTGAGCAGCAAATCCGCCCATGGAGCGTGCTCAACCTGGGTGTGCTGGAGCAACTGTCCCAGTTAGACCGCAGTCTGTTTGTGCCTCAGGCCTACCAAGAAGTGGCTTACAGCGATACCGAGATTCCCCTTTTGCATGCAGAGTTCATGCTCGCGCCTCGGGTGGCCGCCCGCTTGGCGCAAGACTTGTTATTGCAAGCCAGCGATACGGTGCTTGAAATCGGTACCGGCAGTGGCTACCTCACGGCCTTATTGGCAAGCTTGACTTCTAAAGTGTTAAGTCTTGAATGCCACGCAGATTTATTGGCGCAGGCGCAAACCCAATTGCAGCATGCAGGTTGTCGCAATGTTGAACTGCGCCAAAGCACCGGCGTGCCGCAAGACCTGAGTCCCGTCGACGCCATTGTGCTCACAGGCTCTGTCGCCCAAGTTCCCGAAGAACTGCTCAAACTGCTCAAACCCGGTGGTCGTCTGATCGCGGTGGTGGGGGAAGAACCTATGATGCATGTCACCCGCTTTACGCGTGGCAGCCATGGCGATATTCATTCGCAGGTTTTGTGGGATGTGGTTTTGCCACGCTTGCACGGCTTTGCGCAAGCCCCTGCTTTTCAATTTTGATTCGCCCACCCCAAAGGAAGACCATGCGTTCTTTTCGACCCCTGCCCCTTATCTCGGCCATGGCTATGGCTTTTTGCGGCATGGCCCAGGGTCAAAGTTTGCTCGAACTCTATGACGCAGCGCGTGGCTTTGATGCCAGCTACCAATCGGTGCAAGCGCAGTTTGAAGCCACTCGATTGAAATCAGCCCAAGCCCAAGCCAAGCTTGGCCCAACCGGCAGTTTGAGTGTGAATGTTTCTAAAAATAACTTAAATTACGATCCCGTGAAAACTTCGGTTCTCAACCCTGGCTTTACCCGCTTTTACGGTGCCAACACTGCCACAGTGGTAGGTTCACAACCCTTGTACCGCCCTGGCGATAAAGCTGAAGTCGCCCAAAGCAGTTTGCAAATGCAAGTGGTACAAGAACAGTTGGCTGCAGCCGAACAAGACCTGATGGTGCGTGTCAGCCAAGCGTACTTTGAAGTCTTGGCGTCGCTTGACACTTTGGCATTTGTGCAAGCCCAAAAAGCCGCTGTGGCTGAACAACTGGCTTCGGCTAAGCGCAATTTTGAAGTGGGCACCGCCACCATCACCGACACCCGCGAAGCCCAAGCGGGTTTTGACTTGGTGACAGCACAGGAAATCGGCGCGCAAAATGATTTGCGGGTGAAGAAATTGGCGCTGGACCAAGTCGTTGGCAAAAGTGCTACCCAACCTAAGCCTATGGCTGTTCAAGCGGAACCCGCCCCCCTCAGTCCTGACCAAGTAGAAGAGTGGGTCAGTATGAGTGCAGACAAAAACCCCAGCTTGCGCCAAGCCGCCATCGGCTTGAAAGTCACTGAACTTGAAACCCAAAAAGCCAAAGCCGCCTTGAAACCCACCGTAGACATGCAGCTTAGCCACACCTTAAGTAACAATACAAATGGATCTGCTGCTTCAAGCAGCGGTCTCACTTCCAACCTCACGACAGGTGCATTGGTTCTCTCTTGGCCTTTCTACACCGGCAACGCTTTGGACAACCGCGTACGCGAAACTTTGTCATTGACGCAAAAAGCCCAAGCCGACCTAGACGCCGCCACCCGCACCGTGGCCCAAAACACCCGCAGTGCTTTCTTTGGCGTGATGTCAGGCGTGAGCCAAGTCAAGGCCCTGCAAGCCGCGGTAGAGTCCAGCAAAGTAGCCCTTGAGGCCAATCAGCTTGGCTACACGGTGGGTGTTCGCATCAATATGAATGTATTGGATGCACAAAGCAAATTGTTTGACACCCGGGCCAAACTGGCCAAAGCCCGCTATGAGGTTTTAATGGGCCATTTGCGATTAAGACAAGTCAGCGGCACTTTACAGCTGCAAGACCTGCAAGGCATCAACAACCTGCTGCAACCTTGAGTGTGGCTTGCTTGAAGGCGAATAAATATTTCACCCCCATAGGGCCGGCTTGAATTTCAAAATTACTGACTTTGCTGATGAAGAACAGCTCACCCGTTAAATAGGTGTTCACTGCATCTTCAGACTTCACCCGCAAATCGCCCTCTAAAACAAGGCCGAAAATTTCTTGCCTGTTGGTGGATTTGGGACCAGCGTACATGGGCTCCAACTCACCTAAAACAGGTGACACAAACCCTTGCTCTTGAAGATGTTGTTTGAACTGCCTTAAGCGCGGTCCTAATATTGAATTGGCTGTATTTATTGTCTCAGTCATTTGAGGCAAGCTTGCCATAAAAATATGTTTGCTTGATGACAGCCCAGGTCATCAAAGTCCACATCATGATGCATTACTATCTGAAACCAATTTTTCAGAGGTACGGGGTATGCGACTGGCGCTGTCAATAAAGAGGCTGTTTCAATTCAGCCTAGCCTTGCTTCTTGTGTGCATGACGCTTGGCCTAGGGGGTAACGCGTATGCCACCAAGTACAGCGACATTCTTTTAGACATTGTGCAAAATTGCACAGAACCGCCATCAGCGAACTACTGTCAAAAATGCCGTGCACCGGTTGCCAGTGCACTGTGTGGCAACGAAAACTCATGTCAAAAAACAACTGAGATCTGGTCCAGCAACGAGGCTTTTGTTGCCATCAGAGACATCAAAATGTGCAGCTGTCCCGCTGATTTTGTTCATGGTTTGGTGCTGCCCAAACAGACCATCACCGGTGTTGAAGACCCGCTCAGGCCGGATGCGATTTGGCCCTACGCATGGGACGTCGCCAGCACGCGCATAGAACCCGAATCGATTGCGTTGGTCATCAACCCCCAAAATTTCCGCTCGCAAAACCAGATGCACATCCATTTAGTCAAATTAAAGCCGCAGGCCAGACAGGCGCTTCAAAAATTGCGTATTTACCAAGTGGAGAATTTGCTGCAGGTGTGGAATGCAGCCAAGCAATCCGCCCAAGAGCAGAAGTTAGAAGACTATGGCGTTCTTGTCACGCGCAATGCATCAGGCACATTCAATGTGGTGCTGACGATTGAAAGCCCAGGCAAGACTTACACCGAGTATGTTTGCGATCGCCCCTAGCTGTCATCAAATTTTCACGCAATTTTTTTAGGATGTATTCATCATTAGTTAAGAAATACAGAGATGTTTAATCAAGTATCGAGAGCACTGACTACTTTAAGCCTCCTTATTCCTCTTGGCGTTTGCGCTCAGCCCACCCCCAGCGATTCTTATGTTCAGTTAGGTCCCAGACCCTTTTTTCTGGTGTCACAAATGAGTGACTCCCCCTTGAAGCAAAAACTACAAAGCTGCAGCAACGGGCCGTTCAAAAAATCAAACTTCTCCATCGGTCACCGTGGTGCTGCACTGATGTTCCCAGAGCACACGCTGGAATCCTATGAAGCTGCGGCACGCATGGGAGCGGGCGTGATTGAATGCGATGTCACGTTCACCAAAGACAAGCAACTCGTTTGCCGTCATGCGCAAAATGATCTGCACACCTCCACCAATATATTGCTAACCCCTTTGGCCAGCAAATGCACACAAGCTTTCAAGCCTTTCAACGCCGAAACAAAAACCCCCGCGTCAGCCGAATGCCGAACAAGTGATATCACTTTGGCAGAATTTAAATCCTTGCGCGGCAAGATGGATGGGTTCAACCCCAAGGCCCTCACACCACAAGAGTATGCGGCTGGCACCCCCACTTGGCGCACCGACTTGTACGCAGGCCCCAGCAGCGGCACATTGATGAGCCACCAAGAAAGCATCGCCTTATTTAAGCGACTGGGCGTCAAGATGACACCTGAGCTCAAAGAAGCCAGTGTCACCATGCCGTTTGAAGGATTCAGCCAGCAAGACTATGCACAAAAAATGCTGGATGAATACAAGGCGGCTGGGGTCAACCCACAAGATGTATTTGCGCAATCATTTCATTCAGCCGATATTTTTTACTGGATCAAAAATGAGCCCGCATTCGCCAAGCAAGTCGTTTTTTTGGATGCAGCAGAAACCGTCAATGACCTTCCCTCTTTAAAGACGCTCAAAGACTACAAAGCCAAAGGCGTCACCATTGTGGCGCCACCGATATTTGCGTTGCTAAGTTTGCAGAACGGGAAATGGGTCCCGTCTGCGTATGCCAAAGACGTCAAAAGTACAGGCCTTGACATCATCACATGGTCGCTTGAGCGTTCTGGTGTGATGGCACAAGACAAAGGCGGCTGGTATTACCAATCCGTCACAAAAGGCATACATCATGAAGGTGCTATTTTGGAAGCCTTGGATGTTTTGGCCAAAGACGTTGGCATTCGGGGTATTTTTTCCGATTGGCCAGCCACCACCACTTTTTACGCAAACTGTATGGGACTCAAGTGAAATATTTTTCAAAAGCTTTTTTTTTCATGGCTTCACTTTTGACGCCCGTGATGCCCCTTTTTCTTTTTGTACTTTTCTGGGACAAAAAAATTATTCTGCATTACGCTGACAGTTTGCGCAAAATTCGAATTCATTTAGAAGAGTTGTCAAAGGGTCCGGTCAAACATTACTTAGAAGATGTTTTTCTTCGCGAAAAAAACATCCCTGTTCAGATACAAGGCTCTTGTACCCAATGCGGGAATTGCTGCCTGAACAAACAATGTTTCTTTTTAAAAGAAGTCGAAAACAATCAATTTCAATGCGGCATTTACGATTCTTTCTGGCGGCGTTTTTCTAATTGCAATTCATACCCTTTGCATGCCGAAGATATTGAACGTTATGCCTGTCCGGGTTTTTCCGTGATTCACATCACGCCTGTAACTATTTCCCGTCCTGGGAAAAAAGTTTTGACTGATACAGCCATTCAAGGGGAAACAGTATGACCAACCCGACACAACTTGACGCCGAGCAATTGCGCAAAATCAGAGAAGACATCCTAGACTCCATAGACGAAGAGTTAGAGATGACCTTGGAAGATGGTCAAGATGAAAATGACCCACTGGCAACGGAAGAAGAAAGAAAGTCTCGTGCTATCTACTTTCGAGAGCTTTTGCGCCTGCAAGGTGAACTCGTTAAGCTGCAAGATTGGGTGGTAGCCAGCAAGCAAAAGGTGGTTATTTTGTTTGAAGGACGCGATGCGGCGGGCAAAGGCGGCGTGATCAAGCGCATCACCCAGCGCCTCAATCCCCGAGTTTGCCGTGTGGCTGCGCTGCCAGCGCCCAACGACCGCGAACGCACCCAGTGGTACTTTCAACGCTATGTCACTCACCTGCCGGCTGCAGGTGAAATCGTGTTGTTTGATCGAAGCTGGTACAACCGCGCAGGCGTTGAGCGGGTCATGGGCTTTTGCAATGAAGATGAGTACGAAGAGTTTTTCCGTACCGTTCCTGAGTTTGAAAAAATGCTTGCGCGCAGTGGCATTATTTTGTTGAAGTATTGGTTTTCCATCACCGATGACGAGCAACACGCCCGCTTCTTGGGTCGCATACACGACCCTTTAAAGCAATGGAAGCTCAGTCCCATGGACTTAGAGAGCCGCCGCCGCTGGGAGGATTACACCCGCGCCAAAGAAACCATGATTGAGCGCACCCATATTCCCGAAGCCCCTTGGTGGGTTGTCCAAGCCGTGGATAAAAAACGTGCACGCCTGAACTGCATCAATCATTTGCTGAGCCAGTTCAACTACCATGAAGTTGCGCATGCAGAGATTGCTTTGCCGGCCAGGGTTCGTAATCCTGACTACATTCGCAACCCCGTACCCGATCACATGATCGTTCCCGAAAAATACTAATTCCAGAGCTTGCCTAAAGCGTTAATGCAATTTGCCACCGCGCCTTGGTGGCTGCGTGCAAATTGTTGACCCGCTTGCGCCATTGTTTCTTGACGCGGTTTATCCAAGGCCAATGACAAAGCTTGGCGCATGGCTGAAGCCATGTCGGGACATCGCAGCGCTGCTTGTTCAGCCAAGGCCCATTGCGCGGCTTGTTTGAAGTTAAAGGTGTGCGGCCCCATCGCCACCGGACAAGCGCAGGCACACGCCTCAATCAGGTTTTGCCCGCCCAATGGCGCAAAACTTCCGCCCAGTATCGCCACACTTGCTACGCCGTAATAAAAAGGCATTTCGCCCAAAGAGTCGCCCAGCACCAGTGTCGACCCTTGGGCAACTTCTTGCTGTGTCAAATCTTTGGGCCATTGACTGCGTCTGTGCCATGGCAAGCCCGTGGCTCGCATCAGTGAAGCCACTTCATCAAAACGCTGCGGATGCCTTGGCACGATCCACCACTGCGCCTGCGTGAGGTACTCGGGGTGCTGTTGCAGCACCTCCAGGAACATCGCCTCTTCTTGCTCACGAGAAATCGCCAACAACACCACGGGTCGATTCGTCAAAGCTTTGCGCCAAGCATGTCCTATCGCCAAGGTTTGTGTATCCACATGCGCATCAAACTTCAAATTACCCATGACGGCGCTCACAGGCGCGCCCAAGCTTTGCAGCCGCTTGGCATCTTCATCGGTTTGCGCCCATACCGCCTTCAAACTGCTGTAGGTGGGCGAGGACAGGGCTGACCAGTGTTTTGCAGTCCGCCAAGAGCGCTCGCTCAAACGCGCATTGACCAAGACCAAGGGCAGACCTTGTTGTTTAGCAATGAGGCTCAGGTTGGGCCAAACTTCTGTTTCGATCAACATGCCAAGGCGCGGACGAAAATGCTTCAAAAACCGATCTACCGCACCCGGTGTGTCCCATGGCAACCAAGCTTGCACGTCTCCTGCGCGCAACAAGCTCAAACCTTCGCTGCGCCCCGTGGCCGTGCCATGCGTCAACAGTAATCGCACATCAGGATAGGTGTCGCGCAAAGCCTTGACCAAGGCGCGAACAGAGCGGGTTTCACCCAAAGACACCGCGTGTATCCACAGTGCGCCGGCAAGCGCTGGTTGCTGGTAATAGCCAAACCTTTCACCCATGGATTCAGCATAAATGGGTTCGTGCCTTGCGCGCAAACGCAATTTCAACCACATCAAAGGCATCAAGGCCCGCATCAGCAATGAATACAGATGGCGCATCACAGGGGGCGCGACTTTGCAGCAGCCCAACATTGCGCCCAAGCTTGCAAGACTTGTTCGAGGCTGGGGCCGGTGGGTGCGAACACGCTTTGTTGCCATGCACAGCCAAGGGGCCCGGTTCGCCAAGCCGTATCGAAGTTATACATTTGCACATGCGGCAAGCCAAGAGCGACAGCGATATGGCTCACACCGCTGTCCACACCTATCACACCCGCGCAGGCCGCCAGTCGTTGGGTGAGTTGCACCAAGTCCGAACGTGGCCAAATCACCGCGCCTGGGCAGGCACTGGCAACCGCTTGTGCGGTGTGCAGTTCGCTGTCGCTTGCATGCGGCAAAGCCAAATTGAACCCCTGCACTTGCAAAGCTTGGCCCAGCGCCTGCCAACGCGTCAGCGGCCAAGCTTTGTCAGCACGCGAGCTGCCATGCACCAAGGCCAAGGTGGAGGTGGGTACTTCAGCGTGCGGTGTGCAACTCAAGCTGCTGGCTTCTTGTGCAGGTATGGCATAGCCCATGGCCTGAGCGCACACATGACGGCCTCTGTCGACAGCATGGCTATGCCAAGGACAGTCAATCAATCTGTCAGCCACCCAGCGCGTTGGCGCTTCATAGCCCGATCCTTCGGTGCCATGGGCCATGGCATAGCGTTTTCCATTGGCGCTTAAGTGGGCCATTGCTGAGATCAGCGCAGATTTGCTTAAACCTTGCAAATCAATCACCGCGTCGTAAGCGGTGGTTTGCAAGTCGTGCTTGAAGGCTTGCCAAGCGCGACGGGTGGTGCCGCTCCACCATTGGCGACGCCATTGCCGCATATCGCAAGGGATGATGCGATCGACAGCCGGACACAGCTTTAACACCGGTGCAAATGCCGGCTCTACCACCCAGTCAATTTGCGCTTCGCCCACACTGCGGTGCATGTCCATGGCCGCGGGCAAACTGTGAATCACATCCCCCAAAGAAGATAACTTAACCAGCAATAGCCTCAATGCGCCGCCTCTTGGACCGTGGCGTCGGGTTTGACTTGGCGCAGCAAGGCCATCATGTCAGCTTCAATGCGCTGCAAAGCGTCATCGGTTTGACCTTCGAAACGCAGCACCAACACCGGCGTGGTGTTGGAGGCTCGCACCAGCCCAAAGCCATCGGACCAATCGATGCGTACACCATCGATGTCGCACAACACGGGTTGATGCTCGGGCGACGGCAGGCCTTGGGTTTGCGCCAGTTTCAATAAATCGGCGGTCACGCGGTGCGGCTCGCCCTCAGCGCAAGCCACATTGAGTTCAGGGGTTGATTGGCTGGTGGGCAAAGCATGCAGGGTGGCATTCGCATCGGGCGAGCGGCTCAAAATTTCCAGTAAACGACAGCCTGCGTAAGTGCCATCGTCAAAGCCATACCAACGTTCTTTGAAAAACACATGGCCGCTCATCTCGCCACCCAGTGGAGAGTTGATGGCCTTCATTTGTGCTTTGATCAACGAGTGACCGGTTTTGAACATCACCGGCGTGCCGCCTGCCGCAAGAATGGCCGGCGCGAGTTGCTGCGAGCATTTCACATCAAACACGATGGCGCCGCCTGGCACCCTTTGCAGCACATCGCGGGCGAACAACACCATCTGACGGTCAGGGTAAATGGTTTGACCGTCTTGGGTAACGATACCCAGTCGGTCGCCATCTCCATCAAATGCCAAACCCAACTCGGCACCGCTGGTTTGCAATGCCTGCATCAGGTCGCGCAGGTTTTCGGGCTTGCTCGGGTCGGGGTGGTGATTGGGGAAATTGCCATCCACCTCGCTGAAAAGTTCAATCACCTCGCAACCAATGGCACGCAACACAGCGGGTGCCGAAGCACCTGCGACGCCGTTGCCGCTGTCGACCACGATACGCATGGGGCGACTCAAATGAATATCTTTAACGATGCGCTCTTGGTAGGCTTGGTTCACGCCCACCTGCTGATGGCTGCCGCCGCTGCTGAGTTGCCAAGTTTCGTCTTGCATCATTTGGCGCAGGCCTTGAATCTCATCGCCGTAAATAGCACGACCGGCCATCACCATTTTGAAGCCGTTGTAGTCCTTGGGGTTGTGACTGCCGGTGATTTGAATACCGCTGGTGCACAAGGTGTGGGCTGCGAAATACAACTGAGGCGTGGTGACCATGCCCACATCTATAACTTCTACCCCCGCGTCGACCAAGCCTTGCACCAAGGCTTGCACCAACTCGGGCCCGCTCAATCGGCCATCACGCCCAACGGCCACTTTGGTTTCCCCTTGCGCCAACGCTTGGGAGCCAAAGGCTCTACCTAAGGCGAGTGCAACAGCAGGATTGAGCGATGAAGGCACCACACCGCGAATGTCATAGGCCTTAAAAATAGAGGTTTGGAGTTTCATCTCGTTATTGTAGAAGCTGAGCTTGTTGCAGGCCGACATCTGCGGGTCGTATGATGAACTTCATCAAATTGCTTAGCCTGAACATACCGCGCCTCCCTCACACATGCTGACCTCTTCCGTTCAAACACCCTTTTTTGCCAATGCTTGGCAAATGCCTATCAACTCTGCACTGGGCGCTCTCACCTTGGTGGCCAGCCATAAAGGGTTGTGCGGCGTATGGTTTGATGATCAGGCACACCGTCCCGATTTGTCTCATCTCCCATGGGGGTCTTCTCACCATTGGTTGCGCTTAGCCAAGACACAACTGAACGATTACTTTGCTGGCAAACGAAGCTCGTTTGACATCCCCTTAGACCTGGTAAATGGCAGCGATTTCCAACAGCGGGTATGGCGTGCCTTGTTGTCCATTCCCCATGGACGCTATTCCACTTATGGTGAACTGGCACAGTACCTAGGACAAGCCAAAGCGGCGCGGGCCGTGGGTGCGGCCGTGGGACGCAACCCCTTGAGCATCATCATTCCTTGCCACAGGGTGGTGGGTGCGAACGGCGCATTAACAGGTTACTCGGGTGGCATGTGGCGCAAACTGGATTTGCTGCAACGCGAAGGTATCCTTTTGTGACTCATGATCTTGAGCGGCACAGCGCTGACAGCTGGGCTGTTGAAGTTGCCAGATTAAGCGACTAATTGCCGCATCAACAACCCATGCAAGTGCGAGCCCGGCTTGGCCAACTCGTTGACGATACTGAAATGGTGCAAGCCTGCCAAGTTCTCTGCCCAAGGCACGCGCTGTGTACCCCAAGCTTGTTGAATCAGGTGGTTGTGCGAGATGAAAGCATCGCTCTCTAGCGCGCCCACCACGCTCACCAAACTGCCTGTGGATGGGGCCGGCATCCAAGCGGGACTGCAGCGCAATACCTGCTCATCACTCAGATGCAAAGACGACTGCAACATGGAAGAGCGCATCACGCTGTCGAGTTCATACAAGCCAGAAACAGATAGCACGCTTTTCACCAAGTCTGGCGGTAAATCTGACTGGTACTGTGACCACTGGCAGGCCATCATCATGGCGGCCAAATGCCCGCCGGCACTGTGACCCACCAGGTGAATGCGGCTGGCGTCCCCACCCCATTGACCGATATAGCGCCACACCCAAGCCAGCGCTTTGAGCATTTGCATCACGATGTGGGGGATGCTGACCGCCGGACACAAAGCATAGTTGGGCACCACCACGCAAGCACCTTGCTCAACCCAAGCGGGGGCTATGAAAGAGTGATCGGATTTGTCTAGAGAGCGCCAATACCCGCCATGGATAAACACCACAACAGGAGAGTTGTTTGGGGCAGAGGGAAAGATATCTAAGGTCTCAGACGATCCTGAGCCATAAGAAATGTCTGTTAAGCCGCCTAACAGCGATCTGGCTTGGGCAGAGCTGTCAGCCCATTGCGCCAAATAATTTGCAAAGTCGGGCACACGCGCCCTGTTGTTGTACTGCTGATCGAAATGATCGGGCGACAACAAGGCTGCTTACTTATTGGTTTGCGCCTGACGAATTGCGGAGTTGGCTTCGGTGCTGGCGTTGCCGCCGCTTGGGTTCTGAATCACCAAGCCAAGCAACCTGGCACCGTGTTCAACCGCGATAGAGCCATAAGAAATGTCCCCGTGCACCACGGAGTCTTTATGAAACTCGACCCGTTCAGAAGCGTAAATATTGCCTTCAACCTTACCGGCCACCATCACACGGTGGGCCGTCACGTCACCGGATACCTCACCACTGGCGCCAATCGCCACAGTAACCTTGTGATCCTTGGTGGTTTCGATATTGCCCACCACCTTGCCGTCGATACGCACACTGTCGAGCAAAACCAAACGCCCGTAAATTTGTGTGGTACGCCCGATCAGGGTTTCAAACCGTTCTTGCGAACTGGCCAAGGGCTTGTCGCGCAGTTTTTCAAACATGGAAGGCTCCGGTAAGGGGTTAACTCGATCCTAAAGGCAGGACTTGTGCAGGATTGATGACCCTGTCTTTGTTAAAAACTTCGTAATGCAAATGCGGGCCTGTGGATCGACCGGTACTGCCAACCTCACCCAACACAGCGCCACGCTCGACCACATCGCCAACTTTTGCAATGCGCTTGCTCAGGTGTGCATAGCGGGTGGAAAAGCCTTCGGCATGGTGAACTTCAATGACATTTCCATAGCCGCCATCCCAAGCCGAACGGGTGACCGTACCTTGGGCGGTGGACACCACCAAGGTGCCTGAAGGCGCGGTGAAATCCAAGCCCTCGTGCATGGCCAAGCCACCGGTGAAAGGATCATTTCGAATTCCAAAACCGCTGGTGATACGGAAGTCGCCACGAATCGGCATGGCCGTAGGTAAGGAATGAAGCCATTCGAGCTGTTTTTCCCAGTTGGCGCGTAAATCCAATACCGCTGTTTGGGTTTGCAAAAACTCTTGCAAGGTTTGGTCAAATTCCATACCTAAAGGCTGGCGGATAAAAGAAGAAAAGGGCCGTGGGGCAATTAAGGGGCCGCCTTTGTTTTCGTCTTTGCGATTGACCTTGTCACGCACAACTGAAGGGGTGGCCATTTCCATGAAACGGTTTTTCATGGTTTCGAGTTGTCGGATTTCATTCACTGTGGTGTGCATGGACTCACGCAACTGAGACAAATGGTCACGGTAAACCGACTCCATGCGCTTTTGCTCTGCCTCGGTGGTCACGCCGCCAATGCTTCGCGCCAAATCTGGGTTGTACTCGACCGCAATTTTGAAACCCACAAAATGCAACAAGAAACCGGCGCTAAGTAAAAACAGCGTTGCAATAGCAGAAGCCACCAACACCTTGCGAAGAGTGATGGATATGGTTCTGACATTTCCTGTGGGCCCTGAAAGCCACATCAATTGCATAGTGAGTCCCTGTAAATTACCTGTACTGAATCAGGATCGCCATTCTAGGTCCTGAACTTGACTGTTTCAAGCAAAAAAACACTCAAAACCCCTGTTAATCTAACATAAAGTATTCAAAGTTTGAGGTGTTTACCCCCAAAAACTCTTTACCCAGCCACAAAAGAACCAAACCGCTGTGAGGTTGGTCACCCAGGCCCAAAAAAATCGGTTCAAGCCAAAAAACCAAAACACCAAAAAGTGAAAACCCACAGCGACACATATAAAAAACACGGCCCACTCGGCCTGAAGTAACACCAAAGGAAACACCGCTTCCCACAAAATAAAGGCCCAGCTGCACGCCCAAGCCACTTTGGGTCGACGAAACATGCTGTTGGGGGGCAACGGTCCGTACAAACCGCCATCAAGGAACAATGTGAGCGCCCGCCCACTGCGCCATTCAGGCTGAAGTAACTTGATCCACCCTGACACAAAATAAGAGCTGAGGGTGTAAATGGCGATGTAGGACAAGCCCATTGCCCAACCAAGACCGTGGCCCGCCCACACAGCCACTGTTTGGGCAATCAACATGCCTGTGACTGCCACCAAGGTCATGAAGTCGCTGCCGCCATTGAAAGCACCGCGCCAACGCACCAACAACAACAAAGTTCCCACAAAAAGCGCCAACATCAGCAGCAAATTGGAACCTTGGATCATTAAAACCAGCGCCAAAACCGCCCTCAACCACAGCTGGGCTCGGTAGGCTGTGGGTTGAAACAGCACATCCAAAAGTCGCCTGAAAAATGCAGGATGGGCGGGTATATCGGCTCGCTGCTCTGGCCAAGACCACACGCCTTGCGGGTCGCTGCTGCTCGCAATTCGCAGGTACTCGGCCACTTGAATCAGCAAGCTCAGACCACACAAAACCTCAAGACAGCGAACCAAGCTGTCGCCGCTCACAGCGCCAACTCCGGACTGCGCAACACCGTGTGACTTGCAGCAAAGCCTTGCGGGGTGGGTTCTTCTAGGCGCAATTCAAATTGGTACAGACCCAGGCCCGCTTGCGAGCGCGCAGCAAGCGCCGCCAAGCGACACACCAGTTGGTAACTCACCAAGGGGCGCGCATCCGCGCCCTCCCCTAAATCTTTGATGTCGCTGGACAAATGATCCACCAAATTTTGCTGGGCCAGCAGCAAATTGCCCTGCGGGTTGTGGAACAGGTCCGCCCAATGCCGCGTTCTTCGGGGATAAACCCATTGCCACTCGCTCCAAGCGCCCAGAGCGTCTTGGTAACGAATATATAAATGAGGGACAGAACCTACTTTATGGAAAAACTGCCAATTGGGAAAAAAAGCGCGGAATAAAAACAACCAAGGTCCGCGAAATGTGCGCTTGCGAAACACCAGCGACAAGCTCAACACCCCAAAATAGGCGAGCAGCAACCAAACAGCTGTTTCCATTCAACCCCCCTAATCAGTGTCAATCATTGTCACGGAAAACAGGTGCATAGTTTGGCTGGTCAGGTGAGCGTGTAAAGTTGTCACCTATGCAAATTTCTGCCGCCCCTACCAAGTCCCCTTGCGTATGAGTACCCGAACCCCCGCCAACGCCCTTTCTTTTGAGATAAAAAGCGCGTCTTTGCCCTTGGTGTCTTTTGTGGTGAAAAGTGCTGAGGTCAGCGTGATGGCGCAAGATTTACAAGCCCGCTTGGGCGACACGCCGGACTTTTTCGACAACGACCCTGTGCTCATCGACTTGCAACATTTGGATAGCCAAGCCGGCCCGTTGGACTTGCCCGCTTTGGTGCAACTCTTGCGAAGTTTTCGCATGAACCCCGTGGCATTGCGCCCCCTCAACCCAGCGCATGAAGCCGCCGCCACTTTGGCAGGTTTGTTCCTCACCACCGAGGCCAGAGTCTTGCCCGCAGCGGCAGCCACCCAAGAGGTGGTGCGTGAAGTCGAAGTGGTGCGTGAAGTGATTCGAGAAGTGGCAAACAGTCTCAGCGCCATGGTGGTGGATAAACCTTTGCGTTCGGGCCAGCATATTTATGCCAAAGGGCGCGACTTGATCATGCTGGCGATGGTCAACCCAGGCGCGGAAATCATGGCCGATGGCCATATTCACGTCTACGCACCCTTGAGAGGCAAAGCCATTGCAGGCGCCAAAGGCGATACCACGGCGCGTATTTTTGCCAGCAGCTTGGAAGCAGAATTACTCTCTGTTGCAGGGGTTTACCGAACCAGCGACCTGCCCCTCCCCCCCGAGGTGGCTGGCAAATCCGCACAAGTTTGGTTGGCCAAAGATAAATTGGTGATGCTTGCCTTGTAAACTCATCGCTTCACTGTTTTGGCAAAACTGTCAGATCAAGTGTTTTAATTTAATCAAGGATTTTTTTAGATGACGAAAATAGTCGTGGTGACCTCAGGTAAGGGTGGCGTGGGCAAGACCACCACCAGTGCCAGCTTTGCGTCCGGTTTGGCTCTTCGCGGGCAAAAAACAGTGGTCATCGACTTCGATGTGGGTCTGCGCAACTTGGACCTCATCATGGGTTGCGAGCGGCGTGTGGTTTACGACTTTGTCAACGTCATCAATGGCGAAGCCACCTTGAACCAAGCACTCATCAAAGACAAGCATTCAGACAATCTGTACGTGCTGGCGGCTTCTCAAACACGTGACAAAGAGGCCTTGACGCAAGCGGGCGTTCAGCGTGTTTTGCAAGAACTCACCACCATGGGCTTTGACTTTATTGTGTGTGATTCTCCTGCGGGTATTGAAACCGGCGCGATGATGGCCATGCACTTTGCCGATGAGGCTTTGGTGGTTACCAACCCCGAGGTGTCCTCGGTGCGCGACTCAGACCGTATTTTGGGCATGCTCAGCAGCCGCACCTTAAGAGCCATTGAAGGCCAAGAACCCATCAAAGAGCATTTGCTGATCACCCGCTACAACCCCAACCGCGTGCAAGAAGGCCAAATGCTGTCTTTGGAAGATATCCAAGACATATTGCGCATCCCCCTGATTGGCGTGATTCCCGAATCGGAAGATGTTTTGCAAGCCTCCAACCAAGGCCTGCCTGCGGTCTTGCTGGAAAAAAGCGATGTGGCCGAAGCTTATAAAGATGTCATTGACCGCTTTTTAGGCAAAGACGTGCCCTTGCGCTTTACCGAAGCCGTCAAACCCGGCTTGCTGCAACGCGTGTTTGGCCGGAGATAAGCCCATGTCGTTCTTGTCTTTCCTGATTGGCGAAAAGAAAAAAACCGCCAGCGTCGCCAAAGAGCGTTTGCAAATCATCTTGGCGCACGAGCGCTCGGGTAAAAGCGCCCATCAACCCGACTACCTGCCCGACTTGCAACGCGATTTGATTGCGGTGCTGTCCAAATACGTCAATATCAATCCAGCCGATATCAAGGTCAACTTGGAGCGCCAAGACAACCTAGAAGTGCTGGAAGTGAAAATCGAGCTGCCCGACGCCCGCTAAAGCGTAACTGCCCGTTTAATTGGGCAAATTCCCGCCACTTTAGGCATTCATCGATAGTTTTTTAATTCGATGAAATCCAGTTGCGCTCGAAACTGGAGCGATTGAAAAGCCGTCGGCTAAAACATAATTGATAATATTGACAAAGTTTTTATTTAAGACATAATTTATTTTTATACGAATAAAAATCTTACTTAAGTTTTTCGACCAGCCCAAGGCCCATTCGTTGAGTCAAAACTATTTTCCCTTCGAACTGCTGTACTTACTTTCTACATTGATTTGCTTAGGTCTGATGTCGACCTTTGTGCCGCCCCTGGGTAAACGCATGTTGAATTTAAGTGGCCCTTATTGGTTGGGCACTTTGTTGTCCTTGGCCTTTTATGGCGTTTTGTTCATCTTGTCGGTCTGGGTCTCCCCGAGTTTTGCCACAGCAGCAGATATCGTTTGGTCTTTTGTTTTTATTTCTTTGCCTTTGAACGTTCGCAGTTGGCATGGGGTTGTCAACACCAAAATGGTGATCTTAGGCTGTTGGTGTCTGGTTGTTTTCAGTATTTTTCTAGAGTTTGTCTTTCCCATCGGTTCTGATTTATTCCCCGAACGCGTCACGCTGATCGGCGTTTTCCAGTTGGCAAGCATTGCTTGGCTTTCATGGGAGATGAAACGCTTTGATCCGCGCTTTAAATTCAGTCAACTGGGTCTGATCCAGTTCTTAACCTTTTTACATGCGGCTTCTGTCATCGTTCGCACTTACTACGCTTTGTTTGTAGCCCCTCAACCTTTGGTTGAAGATGATTTATTCATGTCCCATACCTTGATGGTTCAAGGTGTTTTACTG
>Ga0209550_10001027_pt1 | contig 26883 bp, 24 predicted proteins | sample LauGreSuBDMM15SN_2_FD_187567 | JGI IMG/M metagenome (GOLD analysis project Ga0209550, IMG submission 187567) | Freshwater lake microbial communities from Lake Michigan, USA - Su13.BD.MM15.SN (SPAdes) (version 5) | ecosystem: Environmental > Aquatic > Freshwater > Lake | place: Lake Michigan... | reverse complement strand
CCAACAGTGCGTCCACCTTCGCGAATTGCGAAGCGAAGACCGTCTTCCATGGCGATCGGTTGAATTAACTCGACCTTCATTTCAGTGTTGTCTCCTGGCATAACCATTTCGACACCGTTTGGTAATTCACAAACACCAGTCACGTCAGTTGTACGGAAGTAGAACTGTGGACGGTAGTTATTGAAGAATGGAGTGTGACGTCCACCTTCGTCTTTGCTCAAGATGTAAACCTGAGCTTCGAAGTTGGTGTGTGGTGTTGAAGTTCCTGGTTTAACAACGCACATACCGCGTTCAACATCTTCACGCTTGGTTCCACGAAGTAACAAACCAACGTTTTCGCCAGCTTGACCTTCGTCAAGAAGTTTGCGGAACATTTCGATACCGGTAACGATAGTTTTTTGTGAAGTTTCGCGGATTCCCACGATTTCAACTTCTTCGTTAACCTTTACTTGTCCTCTTTCAATACGACCAGTAATAACTGTTCCACGACCTGTGATCGTGAAAACGTCTTCAACTGGCATCAAGAATGGCTTCTCGATTTCGCGTACTGGAGTTGGGATAAATGTGTCAACCGCAGTCATTAATTCCATGATTGATTCTGACCATTTAGCATCGCCTTCTAGAGCTTTCAAAGCGGAGATGCGAACAATTGGAGTATCTTTTCCAGGGAATTCGTACTTGGTTAGAAGTTCTCTAATTTCTTCTTCTACAAGTTCTAACAAATCTGGATCTGCTGTGTCGCACTTATTCAATGCAACAACAACTGCAGGTACACCAACTTGACGTGCCAACAAAACGTGTTCTTTTGTTTGTGGCATCGGTCCGTCAGTTCCTGCAACAACAAGAATTGCGCCGTCCATCTGTGCTGCACCAGTAATCATGTTTTTGATGTAGTCAGCGTGGCCCGGGCAGTCAACGTGTGCATAATGACGTGCTTCAGTTTGGTATTCGACGTGTGCAATCGAAATGGTGATACCGCGTAGACGCTCTTCAGGAGCTTTGTCAATTTGGTCGAACGGAGTAAATGGATTTACATCCGGATATTTGTCGTGTAGCACCTTGGTAATCGCCGCGGTCAATGTGGTTTTGCCGTGGTCGATGTGGCCGATGGTGCCGATATTTACGTGCGGTTTTGTCCGCTCGAACTTGGCTTTTGCCACTTTGCTTCTCCTTTGACCTGCGTTTTTCTATCCCGACAATTAGCAGTTTGCTAATTGCGCGGTTCTTTCTTTCTTACTCGCCGCGAACCTTGGCAACAATTTCTTGCGAAACTGCAGCGGGTACTTGCGCGTAAGAATGAAATTGCATTGAGTAACTTGCTCGTCCTTGTGTTTTGGAACGCAAGTCACCTACATAACCAAACATTTCGCTTAAGGGCACAAGAGCTTTAACAACACGTGCGCCTGCTCTTTCGTCCATAGCTTGAATTTGGCCACGGCGGGAGTTCAAATCTCCAATTACTTCACCCATGAAATCTTCAGGTGTTACAACTTCAACATCCATCATTGGTTCTAACAAAACTGGATTAGCTTTTCGAGCAGCTTCTTTAAATGCCATTGATCCAGCAATTTTGAAAGCTAATTCTGAAGAGTCAACATCGTGGTATGCGCCATCTTGCAAAGTAACTTTGATGTCAACCATTTGGTAACCGGCTAGTACCCCGTTAACCATTGCTTCTTGAGCACCGTCATCAACTGAAGGAATATATTCTCTAGGAATTCTTCCACCAGATACTTTGTTAACGAATTCATAACCGCCACCTTCAGTGGTGTTTGGTTCAATATCAACAATTACGCGGGCAAATTGTCCAGCACCACCAGATTGTTTCTTGTGGGTGTAATCAACTTTTTCAACTTTTTTAGTAATAGTTTCGCGATATGCAACTTGTGGTTTACCAACGTTAGCTTCAACTTTAAATTCACGTTTCATGCGATCTACCAGAACTTCTAAGTGAAGTTCACCCATTCCACCGATAATTGTTTGACCGGTTTCTTCATCTCCACGAACATGGAATGTTGGGTCTTCTTCAGCAAGTCTTTGAATTGCTGTGGCAAGTTTGTCTTGATCGTTCTTGGTCTTTGGTTCGATTGCTACGTGAATAACTGGATCCGGAAAGTCCATTGATTCAAGAACAACTGGTTTATCTTGATCACAAAGTGTGTCACCTGTAGTGGTGTCTTTCAATCCCATAACTGCCACAATCAAACCTGCAGTTGCTGAATCTCTTTCTTCACGTTTGTTGGCGTGCATTTGATAAATCTTGCCAATTCTTTCTCTTCTATCTTTTGTAGCATTCAACACAGATGTTCCTGGTTCTAATTTTCCAGAATAAATTCGAATATAAGTTAATTTTCCAAGATGAGGATCACTCATGATTTTAAAAGCTAGTGCTGAGAATGGTTCATTTTCTGAAGGTGCTCTATCAATTTCAACTGAAGGATCTCCTTGCTTAAAGCCTTTGATGGCTCCAACTTCTAATGGGCTAGGTAGATATCTAACAACTGCATCCAACATTTGTTGTACACCTTTGTTTTTAAATGCAGACCCCATGATTACTGGAACTACTGAGAAATTAACTGTGCCCTTACGAATTGCGGCAATTATTTGCTCTCTGGATGGTTCTTTTTCTTCCATGAACAATTCCATAATTGATTCATCAATGTCAGCAAGTTTTTCAATCATTTCAGCACGCTTAACTTTTGCTTCAGCTAACATATTTGCAGGAACTTCTTGGGTTTCAAATTCGTCACCCTTATTTGCTTCAAGATCCCAAACATAAGCTTTCATATCGATCAAATCTACGATTCCAGCAAATTCACCTTCGGTTCCAATTGGAAGTTGTAACAACACAACTGGTGCGTGCAATCTTTCAATCAACATTTCATAGGTGCGGGTATAAACAGCACCGGTTCTATCTAATTTGTTAATAAAGGCAATACGTGGAACTTTGTAACGATCTGCTTGGCGCCATACGGTTTCCGATTGTGGTTCAACACCAGCAACACCGTCAAACACTGCAACGGCACCGTCTAGCACTCGAAGTGATCTTTCAACTTCAACTGTGAAATCTACGTGACCTGGTGTGTCAATGATGTTAATTAAATGGTCATCCCAAGTACAAGTTGTTGCTGCAGAAGTAATAGTGATACCGCGTTCTTGTTCTTGTGGCATCCAGTCCATAGTTGCGGCACCATCATGAACTTCACCGATTTTGTAATTAACGCCTGTGTAGAAAAGAATTCGTTCAGTAGTTGTAGTTTTGCCCGCATCAATATGAGCCATGATGCCGATATTGCGCACCGTAGCTAAATCAAGCTGCGTATCTGTTGCCACTGTCTTCTTTTCCTTTTCTTTAACTACCAGCGATAGTGAGCAAATGCTTTATTTGCTTCAGCCATCTTGTGGGTGTCTTCGCGTTTCTTTACAGATGCACCTAAACCATTTGAGGCATCTAAAATTTCATTCATCAATCTGTCCATCATTGACTTTTCTCTACGTTCGCGTGAGAAATCTACTAACCAGCGCAGAGCTAATGCTGTTGCGCGAGCAGGTTTAACTTCAACTGGAACTTGGTAAGTTGCACCACCAACACGACGTGATTTAACTTCAACAGTTGGTTTAATATTTTCTAAAGCTTTTTTCAAAGTAATAATTGGATCGTTGCCACTTTTATCTTTGGTTCCGTTTAATGCACCATAAACAATTGATTCTGCCGTTGATTTTTTACCACGAGATAAAATCTTATTTACCAATTGAGTAATTAGTGGGGATGAATAAACTGGATCTGAAACTAATGGGCGCTTTAGCGCAGGACCTTTACGTGGCATTAGCTTTTCTCTTTCTTTGCGCCATATCGGCTTCGTGATTGTTTACGATCTTTTACACCTTGTGTATCTAGAGAACCACGAATAATTTTGTAACGAACACCTGGAAGATCTTTAACACGGCCGCCACGAACTAAAACGATTGAATGTTCTTGCAAGTTATGTCCAACACCTGGAATGTATGCAGTGACTTCCATACCGGAAGATAAACGAACACGTGCAACTTTTCTTAAAGCAGAGTTTGGTTTTTTGGGAGTTGTTGTATAAACGCGCGTGCAAACACCACGGCGCTGAGGTGAACCTTTAAGCGCTGGTGTTTTACTCTTCGCCGATTTTTCTTGGCGACCCTTGCGTACGAGTTGTTGAATCGTAGGCACGCAGTTACTCCAGTTTCTCTTTAGTACTGAAATTTCTTTCGATCTAGCTGAAAGTCAGCGATCAAATACGTGGGGCAAATAACCCTTTTGCACTTGAGACGCGAGACACCAATTTACGCAATGGTCACGGCACGCCCGACATCGGGGGTCGGGTTCCTAGGCGCTAGCCTCAATTTGTGCTAATGAGAGTCCTGTTGCTATTAACTCTTTCCCTCACAGTTTCGGCTTGTAATCAAGTGTCCCCAACTACTCAAAGTGCCTCAAATGCAGACATATATGTAGTCAATTGCGTGACTTTTGAGCAAAAGCCGGTCGAATTAGTTCTTTATTGTGCCGATGCGGGTCAAATATTGAATGAAATCTCATGGTCTAGCTGGGCCTCAACAAATGCTATCGGCGTTGGAACCTCCACAACTAATGACTGTGAACCAACTTGTGCGGAAGGAACCGACGTTGTTTCGGCAGTGGAAATTAAATTAACTGCACCTATCACTGGTAAATCTGGCAAAAGTGTTTTTAGCAAAGTTGAAATTCAATATGACAAAGTACAACCAAGTGGTGTGATGGACGAAGTACTTGATTTACCGACAGATGTTTTTAATTAGGAAAAACTAGTCTGATTCGAAGACCGTTAAACACAGAGTCTTCTAAAAATATTTGGCCATTGTGTTTATCAACAACGGATTTAATGATGCTCATTCCTAAACCAAATCCCCCGGTATCTCTAGATCGTGATTCATCTAGTCGGGAAAATCTCTCAAAGACTTGATTTCTGGCACTAGGTGGTATTCCTGGTCCAGCATCATCAATAATTATCACTGTGTTGCTGTCACTTTGTTTTATTACCACTTCAACATTTGAATCAACGGGGGTATGGCGCAAAATATTTTGTGAGATATTTGAAAAAAGTTGTCTCATTGAATCTTCGTCACAGCGGATTAATGCCTTAGCATCACCTTTAAATACCACATTCCTATTTGAATTATTTGCAGTTAAGTCTTTAAAATATTCTTCAATAATTTCTCTGATATCTAAGGATTCGTAGGTAAGGGATGCCACAGAATCTGCTTTGGTTAAAGTTAGCAAATCTTTAACCAGTCTTTCCATTCTTAAGCTTTCTGTTTCAATTCTTGAAGCTGCCCTATCTCGCTGGTCTTGATCAATATTTTCTTTTTGCAAAATTTCTGAATAACCCCTAATCACGGTAAGAGGAGTTCTAAGTTCATGCGAGGCATCTGAAACAAATTGTCTTAAAGCCAGCATCATTTTATTAATAGCTAAAGATAATTCCCCAAATTCTGTGCCACTTTTTGCCCCAGGCATATTCCTTGAAAAATCACCTTCTGCAACTGCATGGGCCACATCAACCATTTGGATAACTGGTTTGAAGAATCTACTCACAGTAAACCAAGCAAGAATTCCACTTAGTAGAGAAATTATTATTGCCGCAAAAGCTGTATTAGTTAATACTTCCCCGGTTGCCCTTCGAGACTCTTTCAATGAAGCAGCCAAAACATAAATTTCATTGGTGCGACCTTGAAATGCTAAAACTCTATAGAAATCTTTATCTCTCACTGTGATTATTTTGGTACTTGCTTCAAACACTTGAGCAGGAGTTAATTGTGGAAATACGTCATCGTCATCATTTATGCCTGCGGATCTAAGAATTGTTAAAGATCCATCTGCCTCAAATCGCGCAATGGAAATATAGGAATCGGCTAAACCTCTGGCTGGGGAAAGTGTTTCGCCACGTAATTCTTTCAAAAGTCTTGGTTGGCTTATAGAGGTAATTAGTGCATTATCAATTGAGTCGCTAAATGTTTTTTGCGCATTATTCACCGCAATGCCGCCAAGTGCAAAAGTTGGTATTGCAGACAATACGGCTGTTAAAATTGAAATTCTTGTCCTAAGTTTCATTTGGCTTCAATCTGGTAGCCAATACCACGCACAGTTCGTATGTATGCGCTATCTCCTAATTTTTTTCTTAAGTAAGAAATATATGTGTCAAGTACTGCTCCATCCGTTGCAAAATCTAGCCCCCACACCACACTTAGAATTTGTTCTCTCGTTAAAACTCGTCCAGAATTTTCCATCAGATATTGCAATAATTTAAATTCAGTTGGTGAGGTTTCAATTTCTTTATCATTAACACTCACTCGATAATTTAAAATATCTAAAGATATATTTCCATTTACTAATACATTTCCCTCAGTAGGCTTATTCTTGGATCTTCTTAAAACTGCTGCCACTCGCATAAGTAGTTCTTCTAAACCAAAAGGTTTGGTAACAAAGTCGTCTGCACCTAACCCAAAACCAATTGACTTATCATCTTTTTGATCTCGAGCGGTTAAAACAATTATGGGAATATTGTTATTTTCATTTCTCAGTTTTTCTATTACGCCGAAACCATCTAATTGAGGCATATTTATATCAAGGATTACTAAATCGGGTTTTTCTTCCCTAATAAGTCTTACAGCTTCCATGCCATGTTTGGCAGAAATAGTTTCATAACCATTCATGCGTAGAGCATCTTGCAATAGATCATTAAGTGACGTCTCGTCTTCTGCTACCAGAATTCGAGCTAGGGAGTTAGTCACGGTTACTAATCTATTCGCTTTAGTTTGCAAGATGCTCTACAAGCCACCGGTTTTAGTAAGTCAGTGATGCAGTTTGGGCGGTTCCCAAATCAGCACCACGATGACTTCCTAATTTTCCTACCCAGGCTGCTTTGGCTGCCTTTATTGCATCAGCTTGAGCTTGGGTGATGGTGCTATTAGAAACCAAGGAAGTAAGAACTTCGTCTCTAATTACTGTGATGTCTTCTTTTGGAAGAGCACGCAGTGCGGTCTTAATTGATGTTGCTTCAGCAGTAGTTATAGTTCCTGCTGTTACAAGATCTCTAATTGATTTTTTAGTTGTTGCTGCAGCTTTAACTGCATTTGCTTTTGTTTGAGTCAAGGTTGAATTGCTAACTAAACCTGTTAAAACTGTGTTTAATTTAGTTACAAACTTGGCATCAAGCTTTGTTTTCATTGCTGCTTTAAAAGCATCAGCTTGTGTTTGGTTAATCGTTCCAGCAGTAACAAGAGATGCGATTGCGCCACCTCCGCGGTTACCTTCACCTCTGCCGCCGTTTCCGCCACCATGGTTAGCGAATGCTGCAGAAGAAGTTGAAGCAATTAGTCCAGTAACAACTAAAGCTGCTAGTACAGTTCTTTTCTTGATCATTTTTTCCTCTTTCTGTTGTCTTGCCTTACTTAAACTTTGATGGGCTTACCCTTAAATCATCTAAAACTATTCTGAGAGTTTCCTGAGAATAAGTGCCATTTTAAGTCGCCCATCCCTCACAAATCAGCCATAATTAGATATATGAGAGTTGTAATTGTGGGAGCAGGCTTTGGTGGACTTGCTGCTGCGCGAAAACTTTCTCAGCAAAAAGATGTAAATGTCACAGTGGTAGATAAACATCCTTACCAACTTTTTTCTCCCCTGCTTTATCAAGTAGCAACAGGTGGATTACCTGAAGATGATATTGCTTATCCAGTACGAGCAGCTATTCCTGGAGTTAGCTTTCGAAAAGGTGAAGTAACAAAGGTAAATAGTAATTCCAAATCCATTATTTTGGCTGATCAATCAACTATTGAATATGATCATTTAGTTTTAGCCACCGGAAGTACTGGCACCACCTTTGGTGTACCTGGTGTGCAAGAAAATGCTTTGCAAATGAAATCAATTTTGGAAGCCCGTGTAATCAAGAAACAATTGCTGGGCATGTATGAAGAAGTTGAAGCAGGACATAAACCCAAAGAATCTCTCAAAGTAGTTGTGATTGGCGCGGGTCCTACCGGTGTTGAAGTTTCCGGTGCAGTGGCTGAATTACAGAAAAGTATGAAACATGAATTTCCCAATATTTACAAAATGGCTTCAGTAACTTTAGTTGAAGCTGGCCCCAGAGTTTTACCAATGTTTCATGAAAAATCTTCCAAACATGCCCAATCTGAATTAGAAGAAATTGGGGTATCTGTTAAAACTAATTCAGCTGTTGATCGAATGTATGAAACCGATGTTCATTTAAAGAGTGGTGAAATTCTTTCTGGTGGAACTCTCATTTGGGCTGCAGGTGTTGCGGCGTACCAAACTTGGACTTCCCTTGGTGAAACAGATCGATCTAATCGAATCAAGATAGATGAAAATCTTCAAACCAGTGCAGGAATTTTTGTGATTGGTGATGGTGCTCATTTGCAATTCAAGGGAAACCCTCTTCCCATGATCGCACCGGTTGCTTTACAAATGGGCAAACATGTTGCTAAGCAAATAATAAGTTTAAAAAACAATAAACCTTTAAGCCCGTTTAAATACACCGATAAAGGACAAATGGCCACAATTGGCAGAAGAAGAGCTGTGGTGGAAATGCCTGGTGGGTTAAGAATGCATGGAACAATTGCTTGGTTAACCTGGTTAGCGCTACACGTTTTCTATTTAGCTGGGGGAAGAAATCGAATCAGTGTTATTGCTGATTGGATGTGGAATTACATTGCCTGGGGTGTTGGCCCTCGACGAACTGTTATTGATTAAATAAAAAGACCCCCGAATTTTCGGGGGTCTTTTTTAGTTCTTAATTATCTTTGATTTGCACCTGAGTCATAATCATCCAAAGGCACAGCTTGTCCGCCACCTACCCCAAATGAGGTGTAATCAATATCGTCATAACTTGACATTGAGGCATACATTGCTGCTTTTGCTTCTTCAGTTGGTTCAACTCGAACATGTCGGTAACGAGGCAAACCAGTTCCAGCTGGAATTAGTTTTCCAATGATCACGTTTTCTTTTAGACCAACCAGTGAATCTGATTTTTCGTTGATAGCAGCATCAGTTAGAACACGGGTGGTTTCTTGGAATGAGGCAGCAGACAACCATGATTCAGTTGCAAGTGATGCCTTAGTGATACCCATAAGTTCTGGTCTTCCTGAACCTGGTTTACCACTTTCTTGCACAACTCTTCTGTTTTCGGTTTCAAATATTACGCGATCAACCAATTCACCTGGCAAAAGATTTGCGTCTCCTGATTCGATGATTGTTACGCGGCGAAGCATTTGGCGAACAATTACTTCGATGTGCTTATCGTGAATGCTTACACCTTGGGAGCGATAAACTTCTTGCACCGCATTTACTAAGTGAATTTGCACTTCACGAGGTCCAAGTACTCGAAGGACTTGTTTTGGATCAACGGCACCAACAACTAGTTGATGACCAACTTCAACTGCTTGACCGTCTTCCACCATTAAACGAGTTCGCTTAGAAACTGGGTAAGCAACTTCTTCAGCGCCATCATTTGGAATAACGACAATTCTTCTAGTCTTGTCAGTTTCTTCAATACGAATACGTCCCGCTACTTCACTTATTGGTGCCACACCTTTAGGGGTGCGTGCTTCAAATAATTCAACAACACGTGGCAAACCATGCGTGATGTCTGCACCTGCTACACCACCGGTGTGGAAAGTACGCATTGTTAGCTGTGTTCCTGGTTCACCAATTGATTGAGCAGCAATAATTCCTACTGCCTCGCCCACATCAACTAACTTGCCACTGGCCATTGAGCGGCCGTAACAACGAGCACAAGTTCCTAGTTTAGATTCGCAAGTTAAAATTGAGCGAACCCTAATTTCAGTAACACCGTCTCCAATAAGTTCATTAATTAAACTCATTGATAATTCATCATCACGATGAGCAAGTGTTTCTTGGTTAATTTTGACTTCATCAGCTAACACACGGGATGCAACTGTGGTGTCAACAAATTCAACTGCACGAGTAACTTTGTCTTGGCCAATTTCTCCAATAATTACTTTGAGACCACGATCAGTTCCACAATCTTCTTCTCTAATAATTACATCTTGGGCAACATCAACAAGACGACGAGTTAAATAACCAGAATCTGCGGTACGAAGTGCGGTATCTGCCAAACCTTTACGAGCACCGTGTGTGGAAATGAAGTATTCCAACACTGATAGGCCTTCGCGGAAGTTTGATTTAATAGGGCGAGGAATAATTTCACCTTTTGGATTTGATACCAAACCGCGCATACCTGCAAGTTGTCTGATTTGCATCATGTTTCCACGTGCACCAGAGTGAGCCATCATCCAAACCGGGTTTGAAATAGGGAAATTCTTTTCCATTGCATCAGCAATTTCTGCAGTTACTTTGGTCCAGATATCAATTAATTCTTGGCGGCGTTCAGCATCAGAAATCATGCCTCGTTCAAAATTCTTTTGAACCTTAGCTGCCACATCTTCAGCTTTCTTCAACAACGCATCTTTACTTGGTGGTTCCAGCACGTCATCGATAGAAATGGTGACACCACTTCTGGTTGCCCAGCGGAAACCTAATTCTTTCAAAAGATCAAGAATTTGTGCCACTTGAATTTTTGGATACTTTTCAGTTAATTCAGTAACAATTGCGCCAAGTTTTTTCTTGTCAACCACTGAATTAATGAATGGATAATTATCTGGCAACGCTTCATTGAATAAAGATCTACCTAGCGTTGTTTTCATAGTTAAAGGTTTACCAAATGACCAACCTTTTGGTGTTACATGTTCGTGAGGTGGGTAAACATTTCTCAATCGGATTGTGATTTCTGATTGCAAATCAAGTTCGTGACGGTCAAAAGCCATCACAGCTTCGGCCACTGAAGAGAAAATTCTTCCTTCACCTTTAGCACCAGCTGTTTGAAGTGTTAGGTAATAAATTCCCAACACCATGTCTTGGGTTGGTGTGGTAATTGGTTTACCTGAAGCTGGGGACAAAATGTTGTTGGAAGACAACATCAAAATACGAGCTTCAGCTTGAGCTTCTGGGGAAAGTGGTACGTGCACAGCCATCTGATCACCGTCGAAGTCTGCGTTAAATGCAGTACAAACCAAAGGATGAATTTGGATTGCTTTACCTTCAATTAATAGTGGCTCAAATGCTTGAATACCTAAACGATGCAAGGTTGGGGCACGGTTAAGCATTACTGGATGTTCAGTAATTACTTCTTCTAATACATCCCACACCACCGCACGAGATCTTTCCACCATGCGCTTGGCAGATTTAATATTTTGGGCATGGTTTAAATCAACCAGACGTTTCATCACAAATGGTTTGAACAGTTCTAGTGCCATTTGTTTTGGTAAACCGCATTGGTGCAGCTTTAATTGTGGACCAACCACGATTACCGAACGGCCTGAGTAATCAACACGTTTTCCAAGCAAGTTTTGACGGAAACGTCCTTGCTTACCTTTCAACATGTCAGACAAAGATTTCAACGGACGATTTCCTGGTCCTGTGACTGGGCGACCACGACGACCGTTATCAAACAACGCATCAACTGCTTCTTGTAGCATTCGACGTTCGTTGTTGACAATAATTTCTGGTGCACCAAGGTCTAACAATCTTTTTAAACGATTGTTTCTGTTGATTACGCGGCGATACAAATCGTTGAGATCTGAGGTGGCAAATCTTCCACCATCAAGTTGAACCATGGGGCGAAGATCTGGTGGGATAACTGGAATGGCATCCAGCACCATTGAAGCTGGTGAATTGGTGGTGGCATCAAAAGCGTTAATTACTTTAAGTCTTTTTAGGGCACGTGTTTTCTTCTGACCTTTACCTGAATGCACTAATTCTTTCAACAATGCTGCTTCGGCAACTAGATCAAAGGTTTCTAAACGACGTTTGATTGCGGCAGCACCCATACCACCAGTGAAGTAACGACCGTATCTATCGCGCATTTCGCGATACAACATTTCGTCACCTTCAAGATCTTGCACTTTTAGGTTTCTAAAACGATCAAAAACTGAAGCTAGGCGGTCGATTTCAGCATCAATTTTTCTGCGAATTGAGTTCATTTCACGTTCTGCTGATTCTTTTACTTTACGTTTTTGATCAGACTTAGCACCATCTTTTTCTAATGCTTTTAAGTCTTCTTCAAGTTTTTTCGCACGAGCATTGATGTCAGCGTCGCGACGATTGGTAATTTTCTTCTTTTCAGAATCAAGTTTTGCTTCTAAAGATGGCAGATCTTCGTGACGTGCATCCACATCAACGTCTGTGATCATGTAGGCGGCAAAATAAATAACTTTTTCTAAATCTTTTGGTGCTAGGTCAAGTAGGTAACCTAAACGTGAAGGAACACCTTTGAAGTACCAAATATGTGTTACTGGTGCTGCTAATTCAATGTGACCCATTCTTTCGCGACGAACTTTTGCACGTGTTACTTCAACACCGCAACGTTCGCAAATGATGCCTTTGAATCGAACACGTTTGTATTTACCGCAATAACATTCCCAATCACGGGTTGGTCCAAAAATCTTTTCGCAGAACAAGCCGTCTTTCTCTGGCTTTAATGTTCGGTAGTTAATGGTTTCAGGTTTCTTAACCTCACCATGTGACCAGCTACGAATATCTGTTGCAGAAGCTAGGCCGATACGTAATTCGTCAAAGTTGTTTACATCTAACACTTTTCTTTTTCCGCCCTTTTCCTAGTTTCTTAAACTTCTTCTACAGAACTTGGTTCACGACGAGATAAGTCGATACCTAGTTCTTCTGCTGTTCTGAATACGTCTTCATCTGTGTCACGCATTTCAATTGCTTTACCGTCACCTGACAAAACTTCAACGTTTAGTCCTAGTGATTGCATTTCTTTAACAAGAACTTTGAAGGATTCTGGAATTCCAGGTTCTGGAATATTTTCACCCTTCACAATTGCTTCGTAAACTTTTACTCGACCTAGTACGTCATCTGATTTGATGGTTAATAATTCTTGTAGTGCGTATGCAGCACCGTATGCTTCCAGGGCCCAAACTTCCATTTCCCCAAATCTTTGACCACCAAATTGTGCTTTTCCACCAAGTGGCTGTTGGGTAATCATTGAGTATGGACCAGTTGAACGAGCGTGGATCTTGTCGTCAACCAAATGGAGAAGTTTCAAAATGTATTTGTATCCAACTGCAATTGGCATTGGGAATGGTTCGCCACTTCGTCCGTCAAACAGACGAGCTTTTCCATTTGCCCCAATTAAACGTTCACCGTTTGAAGATGGAAGTGAAGCTGTCATCAAGCCAGTTATTTCAGATTCTCTAGCACCATCAAATACTGGTGTGGCAAGTTTGGTGTTAGGTGGAACTTTTCTCATGTTGTCTGGAATATTTTCGGCCCACTTTGGACTGCCTTCAATGTCCCAACCAGATTTAGCTAACCAACCTAAATGGAATTCCAAAACTTGACCTAAGTTCATACGGCCCGGAACTCCCAGCGGATTTAACACAATGTCAACAGGTGTGCCATCTTCTAGGAAAGGCATATCTTCGGCAGGAAGAATTTTTGCAATAACACCTTTATTACCGTGGCGTCCGGCTAACTTGTCACCTTCAGTAATTTTTCTTTTTTGAGCGATGTAAACGCGAACGATTTGGTTAACACCTGGTCCCATTTCATCATCGTGTTCACGATCGAAAACTTTGATGTCAATAACAGTTCCGCTTTCACCGTGGGGAACTTTCAAAGATGTATCTCTTACTTCACGAGCTTTCTCACCGAAAATTGCGCGTAACAATCTTTCTTCAGGTGTTAATTCTGTTTCACCTTTTGGAGTAACTTTTCCAACCAAAATGTCACCCGGTACAACCTCAGCACCAATGCGGATCACACCTCGTTCATCCAAATCGGCTAAAACTTCTTCAGAAACGTTTGGCAAATCTCTAGTAATTTCTTCGGCACCTAGTTTGGTATCGCGTGCATCAATTTCGTGTTCTTCAATGTGAATGGAAGTTAACACGTCATCTTGAACAAGTCTTTGATTCAAAATGATGGCGTCTTCGTAGTTGTGGCCTTCCCATGGCATGTATGCCACAAGTAGGTTTCGACCCAGTGCCATTTCTCCACCATCGGTACATGGACCATCAGCCAAAACTTGTCCAGCTTTAACTTTTTCGCCTTCTTTAACAATTGGCTTTTGGTTATAAGAAGTTCCTTGGTTTGATCTACGGAATTTTTGAACTTTGTAAGTAGTAGCAGATCCATCTTCGTTAGCCACATCAATTGTGTCTGCACTTATTTCTGAAACCACACCAGCTTTTTCAGAAACAACTACGTCTCCAGCATCAACTGCGGCACGATATTCCATACCAGTTCCAATTAAAGGTGCTTCAGTTCTAATTAAAGGTACAGATTGACGTTGCATGTTAGAACCCATCAACGCACGGTTGGCATCATCGTGTTCTAAGAACGGAATCATGGCAGTGGCAACAGACCAAACTTGGCGTGGGGAAACATCCATGAAATCAACTTCTTCAGGTAAAACAAAATCAACATCTCCGCCTTTACGGCGTACCAAAACTCTTTCTTCAGAGAAAGTTCCATCAGCAGCTAACAGAGCGTTTGCTTGGGCAATAACGTGACGATCTTCTTCATCAGCGGTGACATAAGAAATTTGGTTAGTAACTTTACCTTTTGTTACTTTGCGATAAGGGGTTTCGATGAAACCGAATTCATTAACGCGAGCAAAAGAAGATAGTGAACCAATCAAACCAATGTTTGGACCTTCAGGAGTTTCAATTGGACACATTCTGCCGTAATGAGAAGGATGCACGTCACGAACTTCGAAACCTGCTCGCTCACGTGAAAGTCCACCCGGACCAAGTGCTGACAAACGACGTTTGTGAGTTAAACCAGCTAATGGATTTGTTTGATCCATAAATTGTGACAATTGGCTGGTACCAAAGAATTCTTTAATTGAGGCAACAACGGGACGAATGTTGATCAATGTTTGTGGAGTAATTGCTTCCACGTCTTGAGTTGTCATTCTTTCTCTTACAACTCTTTCCATACGAGATAAACCGGTACGAATTTGGTTTTGAATTAATTCGCCAACAGTTCTTAATCTTCTGTTTCCAAAATGATCAATATCATCAATTTCCACAACTGTTTTACCACGTGTTTTATTTAATTCAGTAACACCGGCATGCAATGCGGCAATGTATTCAACTGTGTCACAAATATCATCAACAGTTAATGTGTTTTGTTGTAATGGTAATTGTGAACCAAGTTTTCTACCAACTTTGTAACGACCAACTTTTGCTAAGTCATAACGCTTGGCATTGAAATAATAATTATTAAGCAGGTTTCGACCACCCTCAATTGTTGGTGGTTCACCTGGTCTCATCTTGCGGTAAAGGTCAACTAAAGCTTCTTCTTGAGTTTGTACAGAATCTTTTGCAAGTGTGTCAAGGATTGTTGGATACTTAGCAAACTTTGTGGCAATTTGATCAGCAGTTAAACCAAGTGCTTTTAGCAATACTGTGGCTGATTGTTTACGTTTACGATCTAGTCGAACTCCAACTAAGTCTTTCTTATCAACTTCAAATTCTAACCATGCTCCACGGCTAGGAATAACTTTTGCTGTGAAAAGTTCTTTGTCAGTGGCTTTATCAATTGACTTTTCAAAATAAACACCAGGTGAGCGAACTAGTTGTGAAACCACAACTCTTTCAGTTCCATTAATTACAAATGTTCCCTTGTTGGTCATGATTGGGAAATCGCCCATGAATACTGTTTGTGACTTGATTTCACCAGTTTCATTGTTCATAAATTCTGCTGTAACGAATAATGGCTGAGCGTAAGTTACGTCTTTATCTCGACATTGTTCAACTGTGTATTTAGCAGGTTCAAATCTGTGATCACGGAAAGACAGGGACATAGATCCTGCCAGATCTTCAATTGGTGAAATTTCTTCAAATATTTCTGTTAAACCAGAAGTTGTTGGTACATCTGTTCTGCCTGCATCAAGTGCAGTCTTTACTCGTGTTTGCCATTTTTCATTACCCATTAACCAATCGAATGATTCGATTTGTAAATCTAGAAGATTTGGAACCTCAAGTGGTTCTTTAATTTTTGCAAAAGATAAACGCTGATTCTTTCCTGAAGCTTTGGCTGAAGATGCCAAGTGGCGTCCTTTCGTCGGAAGGGCACATTACAAACTTTTGGTCGCAAAACAAAACGAGCCCTTGCGGGCTGGAATTTGGGATGCAAAATAAAAGCATACCTGCAAGCTGCTTGCTTGTAACACCCACCTACCCACTTCGTCAAGTTTGTGGGGCTCATGGGACTAATTGTTATGCGCTCGAGACCTCTTCCTAGAGAAAAGGGTCACTTACTCTCCACACCACGTTTCTATCCTCTACTTTGCCGGCGTGAGCAAAAACTGGGTTGGCGTCATCTCTTTTTTGCCAATCATTCAAAGCTAAAGCCCGAGAGATTCCTGCCATTGTTAAGTAATCCAAATCTTGGTCCTGCCATTGCACCTGTCCTGCATGATCAATCACCGTGGAAGCAATGGCTATGCCATTGTCTTCTTTTACTATTTCTAAAACTCTTGCTTGTTGGGGCCAATCAATATGTGATGCGGTCGTTAATTCCAAAAACGTTGATCCATCTTGCCTGGTGTGAATTCCAGCTGCATGGCGGTGCACATGTCCTGCTATCCAAACAATCAAGTTTTTATGTTGATAGAGCTCTTGTAATAACTCGTCTCTTATCACTCTTCTTGGGGCATTTACTGGGGCGTAATCATTTATTAAAGTTGGGGACGGATGATGTGACAACAGCACACAATATTTATCTTTAGCTTCTATGAGTTTTTCTTTAAGCCAAGCTAATTGTTGCTCATCAATTGATCCTTGCCAACCACCATGTGGATTAACTGTGTCAAGTGAAATCAGTCTTAAGTTTTCTAAATCATGAGACCAGTAAGCAGTATTATTTGAGACGTTTTCTTTAGTAAAACCATGTCCTAGCGGATTTCCACCTGAAGATAAATGCGCCTCAGCAAATGTTCCTGGGGTATTGAATGCTCGCATTTGATCCTCAGTGATTGATGCTGTTTCTGATCCTGAAGTGATGGGATATTTAATTGGCCCTACTTCACCAATTGCATTGGAAATCACATCTGGTAACTCAGAATCTTTAGCTAATTCAACTACTCGGGTAGAACCAATTGAAATTTCAGTTATTAATTGATTTGGGGTAACCGTGCCATAGACCAGTTGATCATGGTTTCCAAAGGTTGCAAACCAAGGAGCATTTAAACCTTGTGAAGTAAAAGCTGCTCTTGCTTTTGCAACCAAACCTTTGATAATTGGAAAACCAAATTTTGAAATTGGTCGGTCAAGTTCTTTTCCTACTGGTGCACCATCTGGATGCCAATAATTTTCATCGTATTTAACGTTGTGGGAACCAACCCATTCAGATTCTTTTCTGTTGCCAGAAACTGGTTCCACTTTTCCACCATTTAATGCACTTAGATACCAACTGGTTTCATTTTGTTGAGCATTATCAGTCATATCCCCGGTAACAACCACAGCATCGATGGGAGCGTTAGTTAGCGGACCTAATTTTAATTCATTCATGGCATCAACCATTGCTGCAACAACTTGAGTAGTCAAAATTTCTTGAGGTCGATAACTTCCTATATGTCCAAACACTTCGCGCCACTTACTATCTGGGTCACACAATCGATCCAAATATTCAATTCTTGATGGTGACTCTGGATCACAAACATGTAGATCAGAAAAATGGCCTAACACAGCCAAGACTTTGCCTTGCGGCAAATCGTTGTAATGTGCCTCGCCCGCTGCTTTGATTACATTTCTCCAACCTAAATCGTTGGTTTCGCCGTGACTAAATGTTGACTTATCAGTTCTTGTCATGGAAACAATTTAACTCTTAAAAAGCTATATTTATCAAGCCCGTTACCCAAGCGAGTTACAAAAATAATAAAGTCCTTGGGCATTGCTACCCAAGGACCCATTTAATTGATTTTCTTTAGAACAGTGTGGTGTTACTTAACACAAATCCTACGGTTTCGCCATGTTTTGCGAAAATGTAGAAGAAGGCAAGTGCTGCACCAGCTAATGCGATGTCTTTGTTGAAGGCAATCATTTCATTCATCTTTGCCATTGCATCTGTTTCTTTCCAGTATGGGTGCATTAGGAAAGCAGTTGGTATTAAGAAGATGAAAATTAATAGAGCACCAAGGTCTGCGTAAAAACCAAGTGCAATGTATGCAGCGCCAAGCAAAATCATTAAACCGCTAATGATTGTTGCAGCTTTTGCTGCAGGTACACCTTTAGAAGATGCATAACCTGCCATTGCTGCGGTTTGACGAAGATGACCAATTCCTGAACCGATGAACAATAGTGCAAAAAATAAACGACCTACTAATAATGCTACTTCCATTTTATTAATTCCTAACAGTTTTATTTCTTTGATGATCAATTTGACCATCTTGGTAAGGATAAACCTTCAAACAACAATTCGTAGTTTTATTCGCACCATGTCTTAAAAAATAAGAATCCCCCAAGAACAGTTTGTGCTGCTCGTGGGGGATTTCTTTGCAAACGTTTTGCTATTACTTGACTGTTACTTTTCCGCCTGCAGACTCAATTAGTTCTTTTGCTTTGTTTGCAGTTTCTTTGTTAACTTTTTCAAGTACTGGCTTTGGTGCACCTTCAACTAGATCTTTTGCTTCTTTTAGACCTAAGTTGGTAAGTGTACGAACTTCTTTAATAACTTGGATTTTCTTGTCTCCGCCGTCTTCTAAGATGACATCGAATTCATCTTGTTCAGCAGAACCTGAATCTCCGCCTGCGCCGCCGCCAGCTGGTGCTGCTGCGACTGCAACTGGAGCTGCAGCTGTTACGCCAAATGTTTCTTCAAACAATTTAACGAAATCTGCAAGTTCAATCAAAGTCATTTCTTTGAAAGCACTTAATAAATCATCTGTTGCTATTTTTGCCATTTTATTTTCCCTTTTCCTTTATTTAGTTCTCTTGAGATTTCTGTTGCTGCAATGCACCTAAAGCTCTTGCGGTCTTGGCTAATGGAGCGGCTAACAAGTACACAGCTTGTGAAAGCGATGCATTCATTGCTCCAGCTAATTTCGCAAGGATAACTTCACGTGATTCAAGATCTGCCAGACGAAGAATTTCTTTGGCTGAAAGTACTTTGCCATCCATGTATGCACCCTTAATAACAAGTGCAGGATTATCTTTAGCAAAATTCTTTAAACCTTTTGCGGATTCAACTGCGTCACCTTCGATGAATGCAATGGCACTTGGGCCTTTTAACATTTCATCTAAACCTTCGACACCAGCAGCTTTTGCAGCCAAACGAGACAAAGTATTTTTAACAACTGAGTAAGTTGTTGTAGGACCCAATGCGCGACGCAATTCTTTTAATTGCGTAACGGATAGTCCGCGGTACTCGGTCATAACAGTTGCAGTTGATTTACGGAAGTTTTCCGTCATCTCAGCTATAACTGCGGACTTTTCAGCAGTCGCCATTGAGGCTCCCTCTTCTTTTATCAGGCTAGTTTTTACTATCACCTTTGAGAAATAAAAAAACCTGATGCGCATATGCACCAGGCTAAGAAGACAAATTAATTTGTCTTTTCAATCTTGATCGCACCTGCGCGGGTTCTCAAATTTCTTTGAGGCTTAGTTTCAAAGAAGTTTTACCTTCTTTGAAAACCAGCGGTCTTCGGCTTCTTACTTTTCCTAGATTACCCCTGCTTATAAGTAGTACTTATCTGCAGGGGTGAATCTAAAGAAATCTTGGTGAGGATTTAGTCCTCGGTCTCACTTGATCCTGAAGCGCCAACTTCAACAGGGATTCCAGGTCCCATAGAAGAAGACATAACAGCTTTTTTGATGTAGCGACCCTTTGTTGAGGATGGTTTTGCTCTAGCAATTTCATCAAGAGCTGCGTTGTAATTTTCAGCTAATTGTTGTTCTGAAAAAGATGAACGACCAATTGGGAAATGAAGATTTGAATTCTTATCAATTCTAAATTCAATCTTTCCGCCCTTAATGTCTGTTACAGCTTTGGCAACATCCATAGTTACTGTGCCAGTTTTTGGGTTAGGCATTAATCCACGAGGTCCTAGAACTTTTCCTAGTCGACCAACTTTTCCCATTAGATCTGGTGTGGAAACAACTGCGTCATAGTCGGTGTATCCACCAGCTACTTTTTCAATTAAGTCATCACTGCCAACTTCATCAGCACCAGCTGCTCTTGCTTCTGCTGCTTTGTCGGCGTTTGCGAAAACGATTACGCGTGCGGTCTTTCCGGTTCCGTGGGGCAACAAGACTGTGCCACGAACCATTTGATCGGCTTTTTTAGGATCGACACCTAAAGCCATTGAAACTTCAATGGTGGCATCGAATTTAACAGTAGTAGTTTTTTTCGCTAAAGCTGCTGCTTCTAGCGCAGTGTGCACCTTGTCGCGATCAACTAACTTTTCTGACTCTCTATATTTCTTGCTGCGTTTCATTTGCCTGCTCCTTATTGATTGCAGTTTGTGGTTTTGATGAGCCCGCAGAGGCTCTCCCACTCTTAAAAGACAATTTGTCCTTTAAGAAATCTTTTTCTTAGTCGACGACTGTGATTCCCATTGAACGAGCTGTTCCTTCGATGATGCGTGATGCAGCTTCGATGTCATTCGCATTCAAATCAGCCATCTTTACGTTTGCAATTTCTTTTACTTGAGACTTAGTAACTTTGCCAACTTTTGTGGTCAAAGGATTACTTGTGCCTTTTTCAATTCCAGCTGCTTTTAATAGCAATCTTGCTGCTGGAGGAGTTTTGGTAACGAAAGTAAATGAACGATCTTCATAAACAGTAATTTCAACTGGAATTACTTGTCCACGGTGTTGTTCAGTTGCTGCGTTGTATGCCTTACAGAAATCCATGATGTTCACACCATGTTGACCCAATGCAGGTCCTACTGGTGGTGCTGGATTTGCTTGACCGGCCACAATTTGTAACTTTATGAAACCGGATACTTTTTTCTTAGGTGCCATTTTATTTTCCCTTTTTACTAGTTCTTTTGAATCTGACTAAAGCCGAGTTCAACTGGTGTTTCTCGTCCGAAGATTTCGACCAGACCAGTTACTTTCTGTGAATCAATGTTGATTTCAGAAACCGTTGCTTGCAATGTGGCAAATGGTCCATCAACAACTGTGACAGAATCTCCCACTGCAAAATCAAGTACTTGAACTTCGCGCACAGTTGTGGTTTGCCCAGTTGTGGCAGAAACAATTCGTTTCTCAATTCTTGGAGCAAGAATTGCCACTACTTCTTCTAGTTTTAATGGTGAAGGAGTGTGAGCATGACCAACGAAACCTGTTACTCCTGGAGTGTGTCTTACCACTCCCCATGAATCATCAGTTAATTCCATACGAACTAAAACATAACCGGGAAATTTATTTCTTTTAATTTGTTTTCTGGTTCCTGCTTTAATTTCTGTAATTTCTTCAATTGGAACTTCGACTTGGAAAATGTAATCTTCCATATTTAAGGAAATAATGCGGTTTTCTAAGTTTGTTTTAACTCTGTTTTCTAAACCTGCATAAGAATGGATCACAAACCAATCACCAGCTTGTAATCTCAAAGAAGATGCAAATGCAACTACTGGATCAACTTCTTCGGCTGGTGTTTCCTCAACTTCTTCAATAACTTCTGTAGTTACTACTTCTTCAACTGTTACTTCTTCGACTGGTTGTTCAAAGTTTGGTGAATCGTTAACAATTGGATCAAGAACTTCTGGGGTCTCAACGGTGGAAGCAGAAAACATGTCAGCTACGGCAACAGATGCATTATCTGGTGCAATTGCAGGTTTAATATCTTCAACGTGCGAGAACGGAGATTCAGTCACAGTTTTCCTTTTCCTAGTTTCCGAAAATTCTTAAAGTTATTTGAGTGAAAGTAAAATCAAGTGCAGCAATGATTAATGCCACGATTACTACGAAAACTAAAACAATGATGGTGTAATTAATTAGTTGGCGTTGAGTTGGCCAAACCACTTTCTTTAATTCAGAAATTACATCGCGAATAAAATCACGAGTTCTTACAAAAGGATTTTGACGCGCGCCAACATCAGTTGCGTTAGCAAGTTTGTCAGTCATACTTCGTCCTTTTTCTTTTTGTTTTGTACTAGAGATTCTTTTGCAGGGGCGACAGGATTTGAACCTGCAACCACCGGTTTTGGAGACCGGTACGCTACCAGTTGCGCCACACCCCTAAGCGCACCAAAAGCTGCCGATCACGCTTAAAAGATAGGCATTCCTCGCACAGCGTCTTCACGCCTGAACGAGTTTACGCCGACACAGTATTTATCAGTCCTAGTGGGTGAAGCCTCGAGGAGAAGTGCCTGACAACATTGGGTTTATGAGCAAAGAAATCTCCGAGCGAGTCCAGGCCATTGCCGAATCGGCAACTCTGGCAGTTGACGCAAAAGCCAAAGCCTTAAAGGCAGCTGGTCGTCCTGTTATTGGTTTTGGTGCTGGTGAACCAGATTTTCCCACACCTGTTCACATCGTGGAAGCTGCGCAAAAAGCAGCAACTGAAGTTACTAATCATCGTTATTCACCAACTCCAGGTTTAGCACCACTTAGAGAAGCAATTGCAAAAGCTGCCACCAGAGATGATGGTTACGAGATTACTGCTGATCAAGTTGTTGTCACAAACGGTGGCAAGCAAGCAATCTTTAACACCATGGCAACACTTATTAATCCTGGTGATGAAGTTTTATTACAAGCACCATATTGGGTTACTTACCCTGAAGCCGTGCAAATATTTGGTGGCAAACCTGTAGTGATTAATTCAGATGAAACCACTAATTACAAAATAAGTGTTACACAATTAGAAAAAGCTTACACCAGTAAAACCAAACTCCTGATTTTTTCATCACCCTCAAACCCAACCGGAACTGTTTACACACCGGAAGAAGTAAAGGCAATTGGACAATGGGCTGTATCAAAAAATATTTGGGTTATGACTGATGAAATCTACTTGCATCTAATTTATTCAGGGTCAAAATTTTCTTCAATGCCTGGACTTGTTCCTGAATTGAGAGAAAAATGCGTAATAATCAATGGAGTAGCAAAAACTTATGCCATGACTGGTTGGCGAGTGGGTTGGACTATTGGACCAAAAGAATTCACTAAAGCATCAATAAATTTACAGTCTCACATGACCAGCAACGTAAACAACATTGCTCAACAAGCAACAATTGCTGCTTTAAATGGTTCCCAAGAAGTATTAAAACCAATGTTAGATGCGTTTGCTAAACGTCGTGACACCATTGTAAAAATGTTAAACGAAATCAAAGGTGTGGTTTGCCCTGAACCAGGTGGAGCTTTCTATGTCTACCCTTCTGTTAAAGGTTTGATAGGAAAAACAGTTAATGGAAAAACAATTAATTCATCCCTAGATTTGGCAAACATTGCTTTAGAGGAAGTAGATGTTGCCTTAGTTCCAGGTGAAGCATTTGGGACACCTGGATATGTGCGAATGAGTTATGCCTTAAGCGACAAAGATCTCGTCGAGGGTATTACTAGATTACAAAAATTATTTGCTTAAATATTTAAAATTCTTGGCTCAATAGTTAATGCTATTCCAAATTTTTGCAAGACTCCTGATGTAATTAAATTCGCCAGCTCAATCACATCTTCTGCTGTGGCATTTCCTGAATTAGCAATTGCCAAGGTGTGCTTACTTGAGATCATGGCACCACCATGTCTAAATCCTTTTTCAAATCCAGCTTGTTCGATTAACCAGGCAGCGCTGGTTTTTACTTTCCCTGATTGGTTTTCATACCTTGGAGCATTAGTTGGAACTTTATCTTTTTCCATAATTGGATTAATAAAAAATGATCCAACACTGAAAGTGTCATGATCATTTGCATTAAGAATCATGCCTTTGGAATTTCTAATTTCAAGAATAGTTTTACGTAAATCTTTAATTGATACAGCTTGTCCTGGATTGATACCTAATGATTCTGCCACTTGTGGGTAGTTAGTTATTTTTGAATTCTTATCTCTTTTTAATCTAAAAGTAACATTTTCGATAATAAATCTTGACGTTAAGTTTTTAAGAATAGAGAATCTGTAACTAAATTTAAGATCTTCATTTGTCAAAATTCTTGATTTTCCAGTTGTGCCATCCACTAGTTGAACAGATTTAATAGAAGAATTAACTTCTGTTCCATAAGCACCTATGTTTTGAATCGGGGAAGCTCCCACTGTTCCTGGAATACCTGAAAGAGTTTCCACACCACTTAAACCTTGATCAACTGCATCTGCCACAAAGTCATCCCATAACATTCCAGCGCCAGCATTTATTTCAACGAAGTCTCCATCAGTTTTTGCCGCAGAGTTAACCAATTGCATAAATGCGATTGGTGTTTTAATTTCATGATCTGGGGCAACAATGTTGCTTCCTCCACCAAGTACAAAGAAGTCTTGATTTCCATATTCGTGTACAAAATCTTGAATATCTGATGGACTCTGAATTTCACAAACAGTTGTTGCTAATCCACCAACTCGAAGTGTGGTGTGATCTGAAAGTTTGAATCCTTTGAGTTGTCTCATGTTGATTATGTTATTTCAACGACTATCGTCTTGGACTCAATATTTGAGTTTTGCCTCGATAGTTTTGCAAGATACGGTCGTAGGTTTTCTTGGACTCTTTTTCTCTATATTCAATATCAGAATCGTGGTAGCCGTGATGTCTTTTTTGTTCTACCGGCAAAGTATTTCCTAGGGCTACTAATTTATGCCCTTTACTTCTTAATTCTAGAGACCATTCAAGATCTGCATTTCGATAAAATTTAGCTTTGGAGTTTGCCGGTATTTCTTGGGCTATTTTTGTTTTAATTGCGAATAAATAACCTAACAAAATATCTACTTCGCCTTCTCCTTTGTCTTCAACGCTTCGCCATTCGTCATCTATTTTGACCAATGATCCTTTCCATCCTGCGGCAACAAACTCATTATCTATTTGGTTTATAAGCGGAGTAATTGCATCACCACTAATGATTGAACTTAAATCCATCACCACACTAAATTCAGCTGGGTTTAATTCGATTAACTTATTTATTGAATTTGCCCATCCGGCTTGTTCTAAAGTCTGGGAGGTGTGAAGAGCGACTAAATTTTGATTTGTTTTTTCTGTTTCAGCTAAATAGTTTCCAACTAATTCTTTATTCCCTAAATCAAGGGCTAGAATTGAAGCATCTTTGGGCATAAATTTAAGCAATGCATTTATGCATTCTTGAGTGTCTTCTAGCCAACCATCAATTACTAAGCAGACTGTAACTTTCTGATTTAAACGATTAGGTTTGAGTTTTAAACTTGCTAAATTCTCAAAAACTTCAAATGGAGGTTTGATAACTAATTCATAACCTCCAGGGTTATCTTTAATTACATAACCTAAATCTGAAATTTTATCGCGTAACTGATCAGATAATGCAAAATCTTTATTCTCGCGAGCTTGAATTCTTTGCTCAGCTAAGTCAATAACTTCTTTAGGAGCGGTCATAGTTTAAGAAAGTTGAACTATTATTAAGGATCTACCTAAAACTTTTGTGCCATTGCAACGAGCTTCCACTGCAATCTTTACTAAATTATCTGCCATTTTTTCTTCAATTTTTGCCCCAAATTCTACGTCTGTTCCTTTACCGTCATTTGGCACAACTACTGGAGCAGAGAATTTAACTGAAAAACTTTTCACAGCAGTTATATCTTTTACCCAGTTGGTAACCACTCGACTTGCTACACCCATGGTTAGCATTCCGTGGGCAATAATGTCAGGCAATCCCACAGATTTTGCAAACGATTCATCCAAATGAATTTTGTTGTGATCTCCTGATGCATTTGCATATTTCACTAAATCTTGGCGTTGATAGTTATGAACAATCTTAGGTAATTCAAATCCAACTTCAACGTCACTGTATTTAATTACCACGGACATTAGTTGTCCGTTCCGCGAGCAATAAGTGTTGCCTTTAAGGTTGCTACTTCGTTTCCTGCTGCATCCTTAACATCACTTCTAATAGTGATGAAATCATTGCCAACTTTTGATTTAATGTCTTCGATTGTGGAGATGAAAGACAATTCATCTCCTGCTTTGACAGGTTTTTTGTATTCAAAACTTTGTTCGCCATGAACGACTTTGCTGTAATCAAGCCCAAGTTCAGGATCAAATAGGGCAACTTCCATAGCTCCCATTTGAATGGAAATTAAGTAAGTTGGTGAGGCCAAACCTTCTTTTACATAATCATTGTTATCACCAATGGCATCACTAAATGCATTGATTTTTTCTTGATCAACTTTGAAAGTTTCTAAAGAAGGGTACGACCTATTTAGAAACGCTAAGTTAAGTGCCACAGAATATTAAAGTTAAATTTGCTAAAAGTTCTTAGCGAGTTTCTTTATGTTCTGTGTGCTTGTTACAACGTGGACAAAACTTCTTAACTTCCAAACGATCTGGATCGTTACGACGGTTTTTCTTTGTTATGTAATTGCGTTCTTTGCAATCAGCACAAGCCATAGTTATTTTTGGACGTACATCACTCTTTGCCATTTACCTATCCTCTCTTAACACTTTTTTCTACTTGTAGCGGAGGCGGGAGTTGAACCCGCGACCCAACGATTATGAGTCGTTTGCTCTGCCACCTGAGCTACTCCGCTTTGCTCTTGGATCATTCAACCCGAGCCCCAATGCGGAATCGAACCGCAGACCTTCTCCTTACCATGGAGATGCTCTACCATCTGAGCTATTGGGGCTGAGCGACTGTCAAGATAGATTTC
>Ga0209550_10001025_pt1 | contig 26937 bp, 21 predicted proteins | sample LauGreSuBDMM15SN_2_FD_187567 | JGI IMG/M metagenome (GOLD analysis project Ga0209550, IMG submission 187567) | Freshwater lake microbial communities from Lake Michigan, USA - Su13.BD.MM15.SN (SPAdes) (version 5) | ecosystem: Environmental > Aquatic > Freshwater > Lake | place: Lake Michigan... | reverse complement strand
GCTACGGGCGCACTTCTTGGAGCTCTTAATATTTATCTAATTACGTATATTTTGGCGACGTTCAATTTTGGAAAAGTACAGAGTTTTGTTACAGATCTTTCATATGGATCCATACTCGTCCTTTCCTTGTTGATTAGTTCTGCTCTACCGCAAATACAGCGCTTTACCCGATACCTAAAACCTGGCTTGTTTTTTGTCCTACTTGGGACTGTGACTGGCGGTATCGTTATTCACGCGACAATGGACTCTTTAACTCAGATAACGACTGCCGTTACTGAACTTGGCGACGTATTACCTGTTGCGACTGGAGCCGACGATGGTGCCGGCGGAAACAATGGCCAGGTCATCTTTCTGATCATTCTGGGGCTTGCTGCCTTGATCTACGTCGCGAACTTATTGGTGAAACATTTCAAAGCACCGATGGTCTTGTTTGTCGCCGTTATTATCATAACTGCAGCGGGTGTTGTTTTTTATGACCGCCCCGTTGTTTCTGATGCGCCGTCCACGGATCAAAGGACGGTCCAGACGTTCGATTATGGCATAGACCATTTGGCGCTTGATGACATAACGGCGCAGCACACCTTAGACGCCGGATCAAATTTGCTAACAAGTGCATCCTACAGCCTTCTGTTGGTTGCAGGCGTCATTTTGCTCACGACTATTATTTTGTTGTTTAATTATGCTGACGTTACGCTGACGATCGATAAAGTGAGGCCTTTTTTATTATTTACGATCGGCATAGCTCTGATTGTTATGACCCTCATTTTTGCTAATCATGGCGATAAGTCAGGAAGTTCTTTCGGAGCTCAGGGAATATTTATCGGGTTAGCTGGGTTGATACTGTTCATTGCGATATCGACGCCATTTCAATCCCGGGTATCAAATATCTCGAATTATTATATTTTCGTAATTTCGTTGCTAGCATTTGGATGTATCTATTTCTTGGCATCACCGGATACCGGCTTTGCCAGATATGCGGAAAGTCCGGAGATATTTGATGCGCCGTTTATTAGCGCGGCTCCTGTTGTGGCCAATACTGGACTACAATACGAAGTCCCCGGGCGGTTAGCTGAGACCGTTGTTGGCCTGATAACCGTATCCCAATGGGCTTACTCCGCGCTCATCGTTTTGGCGCTGGAGCTTGCCATATGGGGAGCGATGCGTGGTCAGTTTAGGGATTGGAAATTTCTCCGATTTGGCCACATCATTGTAGGCAGCTCGGTTGCCTGGGGTTGGATGTTTTACAGTGTCGGTGTCTCCTTGTGGAATGTCGCCGGTATCCTGCTGGCCACCATCATTACTGCGCCCTTTATCTGGCGGCTTATTGAAAATTATAGGAGGCCGCCATCCGATTTGGCCTCCTCGGAGAGTAAAATAATTCCGCAGCGTAAAGTACTACCGCTCGGAGCGAAACGATGAAACAGTCGGAATTTTCGTTTTATAAGGCATTAGGTTTCATCATCGCGATACTGGCTGCCATAATCAGTATGATTATTGGCGCATATCAGGATGTTAATGGTCAATTGATCATATTTTATGGATTGGCTATCTTTGCTCTTGTTTTGTGGGTTTGGCATTTCTTTTCCATTAACTGGACGTATAAGCTCCATGAAAAGGATCATGGTGAAGTTGCTCATTCCGGTGACGCCAATGACCCGCCCATTGCGACAGATGAGCCTAATTATTTTTGGCACTTGGTGCGTCGGAATAAAGCCGTCATTTTCGCCATTCTAGCGATAGTGGCGCTTTTCATAATCCTAAGTTTGTCGATTGACGGATTTTTTTCGATCAAAAATATAGTCTCGTTAGGTATCCTTTTCGGGTTACTTGTCCTCGCCTATGTTCTTGGAAGTTATATCAAAGCCAATAAAAGTGCATTTATTGGTTTGTCGGTATTGATTGGTCTTTTTATAATCGGCTCGCTGGTAATCGATGGCTTTGCTTCAACATCAAATTTGAAATCCATGTTGCTGTTTGCGGCGTTCCTGGGGCTCGCTTGTATTGGACAAACCTTGGTCGCGCTATTAGGCGGGCTGGATTTATCTATTCCATTCGTGATCGGTTCCTCGAACGTTGGCTTACTCTACCTTATCTCGCTTGGCGTGCCTCCGTGGCTTGCATTCATCGTAATTCTATTATTAGGAATAGGCGTAGGTTTCGTTAACGGCATGTTAAGTTTTCGTCTGCAGGGGCAGGCTCTGATTGTTACCTTAGGGGTAGGGTTTGCTATCTCGGGTGGAACGCAAATCATTTCGAGCATGAATACCGCCTTTGGGGGCAACGTATTCGGTGTGGTTCCTGACTGGCTCGTCAATATCGCCACGTTAAACGGGTCAACTTTTGGCCTTCGAATACCGCCCGTTATTGTGATTTGGTTGTTATTGTCTATCGCACTTATTTTTGGACTAAAGAATTCGAGTTATGGTCGAAATCTTTATGCTTTGGGAGGCAGCAGGACCGCGTCTGAGCGCCTGCTAATTTCCGAGCGGGCCTATTGGGTCGGTGCTTATATGATAAGCGGGTTTTTCTCAACGCTCACCGGTTCGTTATTGTTGGGTTGGAGTGGAGGCGGGTTCATCGGCGTCGGGGACCCATATATGTTTATGACCCTTGCCGCTGTAGTTGTGGGAGGCACATCGCTTCTCGGTGGCTGGGGTGGTTACGGGTTCACGGTCATTGGTGTTCTGGTGCTTCAGGTCATAACGTCTTTTTTGGTCGGAATTGGTCTAAGCTTCCAAGCTCAACAATTTGTGTTTGGATTACTCATATTGCCAATGGTTGCTATCTATGGTCGATCGCCGCATATTCGCACACAAATATAAAATGAAGCCAAAATAGAAGAAGGTATTGAGATGAATAAATTACTTTCCCCAGCGGATATTGTTGGCGGCACATTTTGGTTGTTGACGATTGCCATGGTGGCAGCCTCGTTCTTTTTCTTCGCTGAAAGGAATAGGGTTTCCAACAAATGGCAAACGTCCATTTCGCTCGTTGGCGTCGTGATGGTCATTTCGGCAGTGCAATATTATTACCTGAAGGATATGTGGGTCACGACTGGTAAGGCGCCGATCATTCTTCGTTATCTGGACTGGGCGTTATCACGACCGGTGCAAGTGACATTGTTTTACATTATTCTTTCAGCTTTCGAAAAATTGTCTCCAGCGCTCTTTTGGCGGTTGCTCGTCGGTGCTCTGGTAACGGTGATTGCGGAGTTTCTTGGAGCCGCAGGATATATGAGTGCTACGCTGGGTTTCTTGATCGGCATGGTAGGCTGGTTGTATATTCTGGGCGAACTCTATCTTGGCGAGGCAAGCGTAGTAAACGTTCGAAGTGGTAGCGAAAAGCTACAGCTGAGCTTCAACTCGCTGCGTTTAATCGTAACCATTGGTTGGGCAATTTATCCACTGGGATATTTTATGGAACACCTTGGTGGAGGGGTGGACGTGAATACACTCAACATCGTGTATAGTTTGGCCGACTTTCTGAATAAAATAATCTTCGGATTCGTAATTTACAATCTGGCGAATGCTCTCTCGCAGAGCCAGAATGGTGATGCGGAATAGAATTACAACGACAAGAAACTTCAAAATTTTGTGGAATCGCTGGGGGCTTAGAACACAATGAATGGCGCAGATATTATTGCTGTAATCATACTGATCGCGCTTGCAATTGCGGTCATAGTTTATCTGTTGCACTGGTTGTACAGACGATCATCGAAAGAAATTTCGTTCGTCCGCACAGGCATGGGCGGCGAAAAGGTTGTCTTGAGCGGAGGCGCGTTTGTGATCCCGATCATTCACAACGTGACCATGGTCGGGATGCGCACGGTTTGCATAGAAGTTCGGCGTAATGGCGAGAAATCGTTGATCACAAAAAATAGAATGCGCGTCGAACTCGTCGCTGAATTTTATCTTCGCGTAAAGCCAACAGAGGCTGCTGTTTCAATCGCGGCACAATCCCTCGGCAAAAGGACGCTCGAAGCGGACAGCATGAGGGAGTTGGTTCAAGGCCGGTTTGTGGATGCTTTGGCTATTGTGGCTGCGTCGATGAGTATGGATGAGATGCAGGAAAAGCGTGGCCAATATGTAAAAGCGGTCAAAAATCTTGCCGAAGAGCATTTAAGCCAAACGGGCCTTGAACTTGAAACGGTATCGCTTACCGGTCTTGATCAAGCGCCTCTCGAAATGTTCAACCCGTCTAATGCGTTCGATGCTGAAGGCTTGACGCAGCTGACCCAACAAATTGAACAGCGTAAAAAAGACCGTAACGACATCGAGCAAGAAACGCTTATCCAAATCCGGGATAAAAATTTGGAAACGGAAAAGCTGGCGCTTGAAATTGATAGAGAAAGTGAATTTGCGCGCCTTAAACAAGCGTTGGAGATTTCTACTCAGCGCAACCAGCAACGTACCGCAATAGCTCGTGATCGGGCAGAGCGCGAACGCGAGGCGGAGGAAGTCCAGATAAGGGCCGAAGAAGCCATCGAGCTTGTGAAGATTTCTCAACATCAAGTGCTCGAAGTCGAGAGAAGGCTCACTGAAACACGCCTGATCACCGAAATAGAATCACGTCGGCGCGATCAGAACGAAATTGAGCGGAATGCGGCGGTCGAGATTGAGAAACTTAATCTCGAAACGGAAAAGAAACTGCTTGAATTGCGCAAGCTACAAGAGTTCTCGCGCATTGAGCAGGAACAAGAGATCGCCATTAAGAAGGCGCAGCAGAAAGCAGAAATTACCTCGGCCGAGGCCTCCCGTTATCGTGAAGCAGAGCTCTCCCAGATCACTGCTGAGCAAGACGTACGTTCAGCTGAAATACAACAACAGAAGAATATTGATGTCGTTAGGATCGCGGCTGAGGAAGAGGCACGAAGTCACGAGATCGAAAAGGTCAAACGCATCAAGCTCAATGAATATGAGCGCGATCTCACGTTGATGAAAAAATCAAAAGATGTTTACGAGGTCAAGATTATTGAAGAGCAAGCACATGCTGAAGCCATCAAGGCAACAGAATCTGTGGTCACTTCTCGCGATCAGGAAATAGCAGATCGTAAGAAGAAAATTGAACTGATCATGGCATCTGCTGTAGCTGAAAGCAGTGCAATTAAGGTCAAGACGAATGCAGACGCGGAAACGTTTGTGGCCGAGCAACGCACAAAGGCTGAGGATTTTGCGACACTGGCAGCAAAGCACCGTTACGAAGTAGATGCAGCCGGACATCAAATGCTCAATCAGGCCGAAAATCTCCGCAGTGAAGCAAGCCGCGAGAGCCAGGTCAGAATGCAGCTTGCTACTAATCTGGAAGGTATTATCCGCGAGAGCGTCAAACCGATCGAGGGTATTGATACTATCAAAATATACGAGGTGAATGGTCTTCCGGGCATAGGACATAACCAGTCCCGTGGAGGGAGTGGGGCAGGTGACGAGGCTATGCCAGGTGGCGAAGGTAGAGGAACCAACTTCGCTGATAGCGTTGTGAACTCAGCACTCCGCTACCGCGCTCAATTGCCATTGGTCGACAATCTTCTCGAGGAAATCGGAATGGCGCCAGGTGAAATAACCAACATTGGCAACATACTGAATGCCGGCAAACGGAAGAAGTCCAACGACGGTACTCCTGATGGTGATGGAAACTGAATAGGGTTTGGGGAGGCGATGCTCGGAACTGCTAACAAGTCTTGGTTAGCGTTCGACAGTGCTTCGATAACTCAGCAAGAGGGCGAAAATGAAGCCGGACATAAATGCGTGGGCTAAGAAATTCGAAAGCCTGACCAACAGCGACGAAGCAATCGGAGCGATGGCTCGTTATTACACATGCACGTTCATGTTTAATATGGAGCACGCAAAAATTATCGTTGAAATGCATGATGGAAAAGTCAAACGCATCGACACGGCCCCGGGGCCTATTGATGCTTATGATTTTGTTCTTCGTGCGTCCGCTGCCACGTGGAGGGAATTCGCGAAGCCGATTCCAAAACCTATGTTTCACGGCATTTGGGCTGCCATGTTTCGACAGGATCTTACAATCGAAGGTAACCACCTCATTTTGATGCAAAATCTTCGAAATTTCACGATTCAATTCGAACTACTTCGAAAATGTGGTGTTCCTGTATAATTCTCCTATCCAATCCGGTTTGCTAAAATTATTGAGTTAGAAAGAAGTCCGATGGCCAAGCATTCACCAGTTACTGGACGTTATGTAACAATTGACGTTGATGGCTGCGAGTATAAAGTTTTTTATCTGCAGAATGGTAAGGGTATTCCTCTTGTCTGCCAGCACACAGCCGGTTGCCATAACCATCAATGGCGGGGGCTTTTGGAAGATGCCGAGATTACCCAAAATTTCAATGTCATTGCTTACGACCTTCCGCGGCATGGGAAATCCGATCCGCCGCACAATAAGGAATGGTGGAAAGAAGAATACAAACTTACCGCCGATCATTACGTAAATTTTATCCTCAAGCTGTGTGACGCGCTCGAACTAAAGAATCCGATTTTCATGGGTTCTTCGTTTGGAGGTAATGTTGCGCTACAGCTCGCCCTACGTCACCCTAACCGGTTCCGGGCCGTTATCCCGGTGGAAGCCGCAGGATATGCGCCCGGCTTTTATCTGGACTGGTGGCGGCACCCGCATTCAAACGCAGCGCAAGTTTGTGCAAGTGGCGTGTGGGATCTTATGGCCCCGCAATCCCCCGATATGGATCGATGGTTGACTTGGTTCTATTATTCGCAAGGGTCTGAAGCCTTCAAAGGCGATTTATATTTCTACTCGGTTGATCACGACTTGCGTGAAGAACTGAAGAATATTGATGGCCGACGTTGCCCGGTCGTGATGATGACAGGAACTTATGATTATTTAACGCCGCCTGAAGAATCGGAAAATACCGCTCGTCAGATCAGGGGCGGCGTATATATTGAAATGGAAGATATCGGACATTTTCCTATGAGTGAAAATTATCCGTTGTTCCGGGTTTATTTGAAGGAGGCGTTGCGGATCATCCAGGAGCGAACGGGTCGATGAATAAGATCGGTTCGACGGGGGGCGAGTTTTAATGTTTGCTACGCTCACTTGGACGCAGGTTTTTTTGCTGGCATATTTAAGCTTCTGCTTATTTATTGCTGTGCAATCGTCTCGCAAGTATACAGACCCACGACATTTTTTTTCGCCGGCTAATGGCATTAATACTTGGATAAATGTTCTTGCATTGACGTCTGTGACGTTTGCCGGGTGGCTATTTTCGGGTCAACTTGGTCAACTTTTCCAATCGGGTCTCTCTTTTGGGGGAACAGCTTTCAGCGTTATTCTAATCCCCTTGGTGGGGACGTTGGTCTTGAAAAAACAATGGCTGCTGGGGCGACAGTTTAAATTTATGACATCTGGAGATATGTTCTCGGCCTATTTCAAGAATGATGTCATTTCGATTGTTGCAATTGGTGTCATGCTTTTGTTTGCGATACCATTTCTTGCAACCTTGTTTAGTGCTTCGGGCTCACTGATTGCGGGTGTTACCGATGGAGCCATATCGCGTGACGCCGGAATGTGGACACTCTCGTTAGTTGTTATTGTGTATTCAATCACGGGCGGGATCGATGCGGTTGTTAAAGTGGCTGTCGTGCAAGCTCTTTTGTTTGCCGGTGCCTTAGTTATCATTGGAATTTACGCTCTCTCTGCGGCTGGCGGATTTATCCCGTTTGGACAGGGGCTTGCGAAATTAGCAGCAACTCCAAACGAATTAATGATGACGCAGGGATTAGGCGGTGGAAATTATAATAGCTTGTTCGCTGTTTCTGGTGTTATCCAATGGACCGGGGGCCTAGGCCGTGACGTTGCTGTTGGCGGTATTTGGACTGCAATAATGGGTCTCACGACAGCTGTCACATTTATGGGACTTCAAATAGCGCCCCATTTCTCGGTATTAGGATTTGCGGCACGAAGCCCGCGTGCTTTTGCTATTCACCAAGTCTGGGGCAGTGCTTTTTGTATTGGTGTGCTAGTATTTGTTTTTTTGCCCATCATTAGCTTGGGAGCCCATCTTTTGGGAGCGGATGCTGTGGCTAATTCGGCCAATATTGCTATAGGGAATGTGCTTCCAGAAGTTTCCCGCGGCCAACAAGGTGTTCTGGTACAATACTTTATCAAGGCAATCGGAATTTCTTATCCGTGGCTCGCTGGATTGCTTGCCGTTGCCGGCATTGCTGCATTCCAATCGGCCGCTGCGGCTTATATCGTAACATCTGGGACTATATTAGCTCAGGATGTCTATTCAAAACATGTTGAACCGCGCGCGGATTGGCATAGGAAGATTTTGATTAGTCGCTTCTCTGCGTTGCTAGTAGGATTTATCGCTCTTGTTATGGCCAGCTTTACACCGAATGCTGTACTTGTGCTCAGTGCGCTCGCCATCCCAATGAGCTTGCAACTTCTTCCAGCCCTGTTTGGCGTTTTGTGGCTTCCGTGGCTAACACGGAGGGCAGCAATATTTGGTCTTTTCGTGGGTCTCATTGCCGTACTCTTGACTGAACAACTCGGGCAGATGATTACAGGCAATTACCTCCCGTGGGGCAGGTGGCCATGGAGTATTCACTCGGGCGTTTGGGGCCTCTTTTTCAATACGCTCGTATGTGTTGGTGCCGTTATTGCAACAAGCACTGACAGAGACCGGAGCCATCGTGATACCTTCCATTCTTTCTTCGAACAGATCACTGAGGCCGCCGATCATCCCTCGCGTTTGAAATCGATCCCTTGGATCTTGGTATTGATATGGACTTTCTTCGGGCCAGGGCCTGGTGCGGTTATCGGAAACAGTTTTTTTGGTGATCCGGGAGGCGGTTATGACGCTTGGATTTTTGGTGTTCCTTCGCTTTGGGCATGGCAGGTAATTTGGTGGGTGCTTGGTGTCGGACTGATATGGTTTTTGGCTGTAAAGATGCAGCTTTCGGTTCTAAGCGCCCGACAATTACAAATGGCAACATCAATCAATAAATCGCATACTCATCTTGATGGAGGTTATGATGGCCGGTGAACCGACAGGTGTTCAGACAAACGAAGCTCATGCCGCGACGGATGAGTTTATTACGCTTAAATATGTCTTGCCTTTGCTTCTCGACGAGGCATCGCGAAATAGGCTTATCGCGGAGCATAGGGCAAACCCGATTGGTGCCGCGCCAAGAAATGGCCAACCATCGATTGAGCACAGTGCCGATTTGATCCGCGTGCTCGATAAACTGCGTCGAGCACCGATGAAGGATAAATATGTAACCGTCTGCAAGAAATCTTTTGCTGACTTTCGGATAGGGGTTTGTAGCGGTATCCGCGGACAACCCGTTAGATTACTCGAAGGCAGTTTTTCTTCGGAAGAAGCATGCGAACATGCAATCTTTCTAAAGCGCATCAGCGATCTGCTTTCAAAATATGGTGGCTATGGATCAAGCCGCTCCAACAATAGGTACTATTGAGAAAAAGGAACGAGACGATGCTTCGTATTACTGGATATAGTGACAAATACTCAATAGTTCCCGGTGAGACCGTAAAATTCTATGTTAATTCGGAAGAAAGCGAGGATTACGAAGTCCAACTCGTCCGACTGATACACGGTGATACGAACCCTGACGGGCCTGGATATAAAGAAGAAGAACATGCCGCGCAGTGTAACGGCTTTCGCAAAGGAAGGCAGCAGCGTATTCATGGCGGATCTTATGTCATTGTTCCTCAAGATCCCCGCCTGAACGTTCAGAGTTTTACAATTCAAGCGTTTATTTTTCCCACAACACCCGATAAGGGTCGTCAGGGAATTATGACGAAGTGGGATCAGCGCAGTAAAAAGGGGTATGGACTTTTTATTGATGAAAAGGGCTGCCTGTCCATCACGATTGGGGGAGGGGCCGGCAACCTGACGTCGCTCTCTAGCGGCAAGCCATTGATGCGGAAGATTTGGTATCTGGTCGCGGCTACCTATGATGCAGATACGGGCAAAATGGCGCTCTATCAAATGCCTGTCGTGACGGCGACCAATGGCGGTTTAGGAGCGTCGATTCTTTATCCTGCGGATGAAACGACATCGATAGTTCAGTCGATGAGTTCAACGGCGCCTGGCGCTAATGACTCCCCGTTCCTTATGGCAGCCTCGACGGTTGTGCCACGGAGTGGGAGGACTATTTTTGGAGCGCATTATAAAGAGGCGACCAAACCAGTAGAACTTCCGGAGCAAGGTTTCGTCTACAATGGCAAGATCGATAGGCCTCGCCTGAGCAAACGTGCATTATCAAAAGCAGAAATTGAAACCCTGGCGCATGGCTATAGAAGCTGTTCGACTGAATTGCGCTCGGATGTTGTCGGAGCGTGGGATTTTCAAGCGAACATAACAAAAAATATTGCTTCGACCTACGTTATCGACACGTCAAATAATCTGCTTAACGGCCATACCATCAATATGCCGTCCCGCGCGATGACGGGGTTTAATTGGACTGCAGACGACATTGTTTATCACCACATTCCAGAGGAATACGGTGCGATTCATTTTCATGACGATGATATCGACGATGCTCGATGGGATGTTGATTTTGAACTGACGGTCCCGGATAATCTTCGCAGCGGTATATATGCGATGCGGTTGAGAATTGGCGGGGAAGATTCGGCTGACACGGAAGATTTTATTCCGTTCGTTATTAGGCCGCCCCAAGGCAAGGCAACATCAAAAATTGCGCTGATCCTTCCGACGAATAGTTACATTGCCTATTCTAATGACAATCTTGGAACGAACTCTGTCGTAGCTCAACTTCTGGCCGGAAAAGTTCCGGTATTGCAGGCGTCGGACCTCTTTCTTAATGAGCATCGGGAATATGGGCTTTCTGCTTATTCGCTGCACTCGGATGGCAGCGGTGTTGCTTACTGTTCGAGATTAAGACCTATCTTGAATATGAGACCCAAATATCGCCATTGGCTATCTCCATCTCTTTGGCAATTGAATGCGGACCTTCATCTGACCGATTGGTTGGAACAAAAGAATTTTGATTTTGATGTCATTACTGACGAAGACCTGCATCGCGAGGGCGTAGATCTCCTCAATCGTTATACTGTGGTGCTCACTGGCAGCCATCCTGAATACACGTCTGAGCGGATGTACGCGGCATTCGAAGAGTATCAGAACCAGGGCGGGCGCTGGCTCTATCTTGGTGCCGATGGGTTCTATTGGATCAGCGAGTACCACCCCGATAACTTTAATATTATTGAAATCAGAAAGGGTGAAGCGGGTACGCGAGCCTGGACGGCTAATCCAGGCGAGTATCATAATGCCTTTGATGGAAAATTCGGAGGCATGTGGAGGGCCCGTGGTCGAATTCCGAGCAAACTATGTGGGCTGACTTTCACGGCCTATGGATTCGACGTCTCGTCTTATTATCGGAGATCGAAGGATAGCAAACGTCCGGAGTGTGCTTGGATATTCGATGGTGTTGGTGAAAACGAACGCATTGGCGATTTCGGTCTGGTCGGCGGTGGTGCTGCCGGATTGGAACTGGATCGTTACGATCTAGAATTTGGCACACCGCATAATGCCTATCTTCTTGCACGTTCGGAAGATCATACCAATCTCATGCTTCAAGTGAACGAAGAAATTCATTTTTCGGTGCGCGGTTATTATGGAGGTGGCACTGAAAATCCACAGGTGCGAGCCGATATGATTTACTATAAAACGCCGAATGGCGGAGCGCTCTTTGCTCCTGGTTCTTTATCTTGGTGCGGAAGTTTATCCCACAATAGGTACGATAATAACGTCTCCCGAATTATGGAAAATGTTATAAATGGCTTTTTGAAAAAGGGCGATTTGCCGTAACGAAGCCACTTAGCGTTACGGTTTGATGTGAGATAGGATTAATTGACAAAAATGACAAATCGTTCGAACTCCCAATCATTCATGATGGAACGGCCTGATGGAAAGGCCGTTCTTGGGTCAAGCATGGAGCCGTTTAATGAGCTTGAGGCGAGGGTTCTCGAGGGGCTTGATGCTGATAAACTAAATGATTTGGGAGAGAGTCTTTTTATGCTCAACAATCTCCGCTACGGCCCGATCGCCGGAGCTTATATGGTTGTCTGCACTAAGCCTGACGAAGAATGGTGCGTTGGTCAGTTAAATGTTGATCGTCGTAAGCCCTTTATTTTATTTGAAGATAAGGTGTTCAAATCGCCGGAACTGGCCCAGATTGAAGCCGCTAGGATTAAAAAAGCAAGGGGTGAAAGTACCCCTTGCCGCGCAATATAATAACGCTAGGTTTGACGCATCCATTCCGTATTTTGCGTAATGCCGGTTGAAGAAGATTAGAGCACTTCCGTATAGAGAGCGATGGCGTCATCCCGTGTTATGGCGCGGGGATTGTTGGCCAATAGCCTTGTAACTTTGAGAACGCCGTCGGCTAAATTCGGTATGTGTTCTTTTCGAACGCCGAAGCTCGATAAATTTTTAGGTATGTCAATATCGTGGGCAAGTTGTTTCATGATAGCCACTGAAAGTTCAGCGCGATCTTGAACGGATGTGCCGTCAATTTTCTCAGAAATACACTCCGCAACTTCAGCAAATTTGGCTGGGTTTCCGCTGATGTTGAATGTGAGAACAGGTCCCATCATAATACTATTTGCAACCCCATGCGGAATATGAAATTCCGCGCCGATGGGATATGCAAAGGCATGAACAGCTGTAACGCCAGCATTCGCAAAAGCCATGCCGGCCAACATACTTCCCTCCAGCATACCGGTTCGCGCTTCAAGGTTTTGACCATTCTGATACGCGTCCCGCAGATTTTCGGAAATCAGTCGCATCGCTCGTCGGGCGAGCGTATCCGACAGGTCATTGGCGTTTTTAGAAGTGAATGCCTCCACAGCATGAAGCAAGGCATCCATGCCACTGGCCGCTGTAACGGCGGCTGGAACGCCTAGTGTCAGTAGCGGATCCACAATAGCAAGTCTTGGAAAAAGAAACTTGCTTACAATTCCTTTTTTGAGATGCTCCTGCTCATCTGATAAAATGGCTATATGTGTAACTTCGCTGCCCGTTCCAGCCGTTGTCGGAACAAGAATGAGGGCAAGTCCCGCAGCGTTCACTTGCTCTATCCCAAACATTGAATGAATGTGCTGCTTCGAATATGCGAGAACAGCCGCGACCTTTGCGATGTCCATGGCAGAGCCACCACCGACACCAATGATCACATCTGCTTTACAGGAACGTGCCGCATTGGCACATGCTTCTGCTGTTTCTATGCGTGGATCGGGTTCAACTTCGCTGAAGATCGTTACACGATAGCCCGCATCAACAATCAACGTTTCAACCTTGGCCGTAATACCTGCTTTGAGCACTCCCGGATCAGAAACGAGAAGAATGGAGTGAGGATTCCACTGCTTCAATTCCTGAGGCAATCGCTCAAGAGATCCTTGCCCAAAATGTAATTGCGGAGTGGTATGAAAGCTGAAATTTTGGATCATTTTATTCGTAAAAACCCTTCGGGGCGTGTTTCATTGTTTGCCAATGGTCTGGATCATGCCCCGTCACGATCAAAGCGTGTGAGTTTTTCGCGATTTTTCGTAATTTGCGGACTGAATTTGCTGCATCAACAGAGGAACAAACAAGTCCCGGGAGAGCCTTATCTTCCCAGTGGTCCATCGTGTATGCAGCATCAATGGTTAACAAAATTGGGCCCGATTTTGGAAGAGTTATCATAAATGATTGATGTCCAGGCGAGTGGCCCGGCGTAAAAAACATCCTGACGGTTCCATCAGAAAACAGATCGTAGTCGTCCGTGTCCTCACCATCAAGAAACTTCCATCTTAAGCCCGGCCGATCAAAATCGGCACGTATATAGGCGCCTTTGGAAAACCAATCCGGCGCAAAAGCATATTTCCACTCGGCTCTTTGCACATAATGCATCGCGTTTGGGAAGCGTCCTATCGCACCTGTGTGGTCGAGATGGAGATGCGACTGAAGCACATGCGTAACATCTTCCGGTTTGACGCCGATGGACGCTAATTGATCGACACAATTCTCGTGCTTGCCCATCACAGGATCATAAGCTTCAATCACACTTCCCCAGTGCGCCCGCTTATCAATCGCCACTTCGGCGGCGTTGCCACCATCGATGACGACATTTCCCCGCGGATGCCGCAAGAAAAACCACGGCACTGGTATCTCAAAATCAGCACCGTCGCCCTGGTTCATTTTGATGTATTTCAATTTGGTTTTCAGAGTTCCCGTTTGAAACATGAACAGTTGAATTGTGTTGGACGATAGTGGATCGCTTTTGAAGGCCGTATTTTGGCGATTACTGTCCATCCCAAATTCAATTATTTTCATTTTTCGATCCATATTTTAGTCGATGCAGAATGAAGAAACACAGATACAAATTATACTGCCAAAACGTTCGAAGCTAAAGCGGAGTTTTTTCCTGACAGTATAAAAGTCTACGATTCTGTGTGATGTTTTTATCATTTGGATATGAATATGAGGGGCATCATATTCATATCCAACTGCATACCTTCTGTTCATCCATCCGCCAATTTTTTCTTGGCGATACGCCCTTTAATTATTAAACACTACGGACTTGGTATGTTAGGCGTTATGCTTGTTCCTTGCGCTTTTTGAATTGCTCTCCATATTTTTTCGGGCGTTGCAGGCATATCAATGTGGTGCACATTGAAATCTGTTAGCGCGTTGCAAATGGCGTTAATGACCGCTGGTGGGCCGGCTATCGCTGCGGCTTCACCGCACCCTTTGGCACCGAGCGGATTAGTTGTGCACAAGGTTTCAACCGAAAAAGTTTCTATGTTGGGAATATCAAGGGCGCGCGGCATTGCATAATCCAAAAATGACCCCGTTAACAACTGGCCGCTTTCCGGGTCATACTCACAGCTTTCCATTTTGGCTTGGCCGATTGCTTGTGCAGCACCGCCGTGCAATTGCCCCTCGACAATGAGAGGATTAATGATTTTTCCAAAATCGTCGATGGCAAGATAGCGACATACTTTACTCATACCTGTCTGGGTATCAACCTCTACCTCGACAACATGGCATCCGTAGGGAAACGTGAAGGCTTCAGGATCGTAATAGGTGATTTCCTCTAAGCCTGGTTCCAAATCTTCCGGGTAGTCGATCGGCGCGTAGGCCCGTTTGGCGACCTCTACAAAGGACAAGGTTCGATTGGTCAACCGCGAATAGAAAATGCCATCTGTTAAATCCACATCGTTAGTCTTGCACTGTAGCATATGGGCCGCAATCTTCTTCATTTTTACGATCACTTTGTCGGTTGTGAGCGCTAAGGCGCTTCCCCCGACGGATAGTGAGCGCGAGCCGTAGGTGCCTACCCCATACGGTATCTTTGCAGTGTCACCATGAACGATTTCGATATTTGCAGGATCAATTCCGATCCTGTCGGCAACAATCTGCGCAAACGCCGTTTCATGGCCTTGGCCGTGAGAATGGCTTCCGGTCAGAACGGTAACTCCACCCGATGGACTGATGCGTACCGTTGCAACTTCGTAATAGCCGGTGCCAAAGCCCTGTTCCATGAGCAGTTTAGACGGCCCCATGCCACACGATTCAAGATAAAAGGCAAAGCCAATGCCACGCTTTAGGCCCATTTTTTCAGATAGCCGTTTGCGCTTTTTGAAACCCTCAAGATCCGCGACTTGCCGGCATTTGTCGAGCAGTGCTGGCAAGTCGCCAGAATCAATTGTATGCAAAAATGGCGACTTGTAGGGTATCATTTCCGGCCCAATGATATTTTTTCTTCGAATTTCAAGGGGATCCAAGCCAAGTTCCCGTGCCGCTGCTTCGACGATGCGTTCCATCACATAGGTCATTTCGGGGCGCCCCGCCCCGCGATAAGCATCAACAGGGGTCGTGTTGGTAAAGACACCTTTTACGTTTACAAAAATTTGTCTTACCGAGTAGGGACCAGGAAAAGGATTCCCATAAAAGAAAGTTGGAATAGAAGGGCCAAAAGTCGACAGATAGGCGCCAAGATTTGCAATCGTGTGGACTTTTAGTGCCGTGAACACGCCGTCTTTTCTAAGTCCCACACTCACTTTTGTAACGTGGTCGCGAGCATAGGTATCGGACAGAAATGCCTCTGATCTGCTAGCGATCCACTTTACTGGGCGGCCGACCCGTTTGGCGGCCAGCAGAACGAGGACCTCTTCGGCATAGTGATAAATTTTCATTCCGAAACCACCCCCGACGTCTGGCGAGACGACGCGAATTTTTTCTTCCGGTATCTTTAGAGTACTTCCGGCCAAGCACGCACGAATGGCGTGCGGATTTTGATTTGACGTGTAGAGAGTGTATTCGTCCCTGCCATTATCATATAGTCCAACGGTGCCACGGGTCTCCATTGGACTAGCGTTGACACGGTTTTGAATAAGGTCGAGGTGAACAACATGGGGGGCAGCGCGGAGCGCCTCGTCTACATCTGCTTCATCGCCCAGTCCCCAGTCGAAACATTGATTGCTTGGCAATTCGGAACGGACCAGTTTGGCGCCTGCATCTAACGACGAAGCCAAATCTGTGTGCGAAGGCAGGACCTTGTATTTTACCTTGATAGCCTCTGAAGCCGCTTGGGCCTCGATAAGGGAATCAGCGACTACGGCCGCGACCTGATCGCCGACATGGAGAACGCGTTCCAAAGCAAGTACCGGGTGATGCGGGTATACCATTTGCGTTCCATCACGATTGGTGACCGGATAGGCACAAGGCAGTCCCCCAACTCCCAGCGCAACAATATCTTGTCCAACCATGATATCGAGTACGCCGGGCATAAGTTTTGCGGCCTCGCAATCGATGGACATGATTTCTGCTGCCGCGTGGGGAGATCGCAATACAACTAAATGAGCGGCGCGAATTGGCAGGTCGGCCACGTATTCGCCAGTGCCTGTCAAGAACCTGAAATCTTCTTTTCTAAGAAGCGGCTTTCCAACCCACGCCATTATGTTTCCCCCATTAATCAAGGTTCTTTTTTCAGCGAACGCTGAAGTTCCCAACCAAAACTGGCTAGGTGCCATTTAAGTACTTTAGTATTATCTGATTATAAGGGAATAACATAAAAAAATGTCCATAGCTTCTTGGCTTCAGAATCAATAGGTTTTCAGCTTGTACAAATAATATTTTTGTACTGAGATGTGGCCATGAACTGTTTTTCAAGGCAGTATCGCTTGGAAGGGGAGAAGAATGAGCACATTTGATCCGGATGCTTTTGCAGCAGCATGGAATTCCCATGACATTGATCAGTTGATGGCGATGTCGAGCGAGGATTGTATTTTCCTTGCCTCCGCCGGCCCAGCGCCGGGAGGAACTATGTATTCCGGACAGATGGCGGTCCGCGCAGCCTATCTAGCGCTGTTTAAAGCTTTCCCCGACGGCCAGTGGACGAATAGTCGAGCTACAGCGATTGGGGGAAACCGCGTTCTCGTGGAATGGCAGTTTTCTGCAACTAAATCGGATGGTCAACCGATGTTAGTTGATGGTTTGGATATTCTCGACATCACTGCCGGTAAGGTTAGAGTAAAAAACTCCTACCGAAAATCAATTATCTCAGGCTAACTGAATTATCGTTGAATTGAACAGGGTACAGAAAATTCGTTCGTGCCTTATTTAAGTAAGAACTGCTTGGGAGTGGTGATAATCATGACATTTATAAATTGCGATATGGGCGAAGCCTTCGGTTTGTATCGCCTTGGAGATGATGAAGGCCTTATGCCACTTATTTCCATTGCTAATGTAGCCTGCGGATTTCATGGATCCGATTTTAACCACATGCGCGAGACCGTTCGACTAGCAAAACGATATGGCGTTAAAGTCGGAGCTCATCCTTCGTTGCCTGATCTTCAGGGGTTCGGCCGACGGGAAATGAAAATGGCCCGCGAGGAAATGACCAATTGTGCCATTTACCAAATTGGTGCGCTGAAAGGCTTTCTCGAAGCCGAGGGCATGGTGCTGAACCACATCAAGCCTCATGGCTCGCTCTATGGCATGGCGGCTCGCCAGCCGGAAATTGCGCATGCGATGTGTGACGCGGCCGACGTTTTCAAAGTTCCGCTGCTCGGCATGATCAATACCTTGCACGAGACAATTTACACAGAGCGGGGTCATGCCTTTATGTCGGAGTATTACGCCGACCTCGACTATTCCGACGATGGCTTCGTGATTATCAAGCGCCAATATGAAGCCAAGGATCCAAACATGGCCGCCGAGCGTGCCGTGATTGCGATCAAGACGGGAACGACGGTTTCCGTCAACGGCAAGACGGTAGCCGTTCGCGCGGATACGATCTGCGTCCATTCGGACACGCCGAATGCGGTAGCCATTGCGACCGCCGTTCGTGAAGCCGTAAAGCCCTACCTTTCCGCCACCTGACCTTACCCTTTTGAGACGAGGACCGCTGACATGGCTACCAAAGATCTTCTAAGCCCCCTTCCTGGAACCTTTTACCGCAAGTCATCCCCTGATGCCTCACCTTATAAAAATGAAGGTGACAGCGTAAAAAAGGGTGATGTTATCGGTCTGATCGAGGTGATGAAATCCTTCCATGAAGTTCACGCCGATACCGATGGCACTATCACGGCGTTTCATGCCGACAATGAAGACGCGGTAATGGCGGGTCAGCCGCTTGCCACGCTTTCGATCTGAGGACCGTTGTGTGACGCGTCAAATCAAAACACTTTTCATCGCCAACCGGGGTGAAATCGCGGTACGTATCATTCGCGCCGCGCGCGAGCTTGGGTTGAAAACCGTTCAGGCGCACAGCCTTGCGGATGCTGATTCCCTGGCGGTTCGCTTGGCCGATGAGGCGGTGAATATCGGGCCACCATCGGCGGCAAAATCATATCTCAATGTCGAAGCAGTCGTAACAGCAGCCGTAGCTAGCGGAGCGGACGCCGTGCATCCGGGGTATGGTTTTCTGGCCGAGAATGCCCGCTTTGCCGAAGCGGTTGAGGCAGCAGGGTTGGTTTTTGTTGGGCCCACGCCACAGCAAATTCGCATGATGGGTGATAAAGTCTCGGCCCTTGACGCAGCTATCCGCGCCGGTGTGCCAACGGTACCCGGCAGCAAAGGCCGCGTCGAGACCCCGGTGGCTGCCGGTATCGTGGTTGATCGCATTGGCTTTCCAGTGATGATTAAAGCGTCGGCAGGCGGCGGCGGGCGCGGAATTCGGGTAGCCACGTCGCGTGAAGAGTTTGATCGGCTTATGCCGCAAGCCAGCGCCGAAGCTTTGGCCGCTTTTGGCGACGGTGGGCTCTATATCGAAAAATTCATCGCCAGTTCGCGTCATGTCGAAGTGCAAGTGCTCGGCGACGGGCATGACGTCGTACATTTTTACGAGCGCGAATGCTCGCTTCAGCGCCGTCGCCAAAAAGTATGGGAGGAAGCACCTGCCGCAATGCTTCCAGCTGACGTTCGGGCCAAGCTTTGCCAATCCGCCGTTGATCTCGCCAAAGCGGTGAATTACCGTGGGGTAGGGACTATAGAATATCTCTACGACGACACGACGCGTGACTTCTATTTCCTTGAAATGAACACGCGTATTCAGGTCGAGCATCCGGTTACCGAGATGATCACCGGCTTTGATCTTGTACGCGAGATGATCCGCGTATCGATGGGCGAGAAATTGCGCATGAAACAATCGGACATCGCGATCCGGGGCCACGCTATTGAGTGTCGGATTAATGCCGAAGACCCTACCAAGAACTTTATGCCGGCGCCGGGCCTTATCGAGTCTCTGGTCGTACCGGGTGGTGCCGGTGTGCGCTTTGATAGCCTCTTATATCAAGGCTACACGGTTCCGCCGTTTTACGATTCATTGCTTGGCAAGCTCATCGTTTGGGACGAGGATCGTACCGCTGCGATCACGCGCATGGCACGAGCGCTGGGCGAATTGAAAATTGGCGGAGTGAAGACAACACGCGGCCTGCATCGCGCTCTGGCATCGGATCCCGATGTTCAGGCCGCGCGATTTGATACACAGTTTCTTGAGCGGTGGCTTGAGAAACATTCCGAAGGACTTGGCGAGTGACAAAAAGCGGGGGAGCAATGAAAACCAGATACTCCTTTGGCGGAGATGAGCACATCTTCGTCGAATGCGACGAGGAAATGTCGCTGCAGGCATTCTTTAAAGGCCTGTCGATCACCAATGGCGTGCGCGATAGCCGGATCAAGGGTGTTACCGAGATTTGCCCGGCGAATGCGTCGTTCCAGATTAAGTTCAATCCGGATGAAATAGCGCCGGATGATCTCTTGCGGGAACTAAAACGCATCGAGGAAACAGCATCTAAATCGGTAGCTTCGCTGAAAACGCGGATCATCGAGATACCGGTCCTCTATAATGATCCTTGGACGCATGAAACTCTCATGCGCTTCCGCGAGCGGCATCAAGATCCGTCGAGCACGGATATTGAATATGCGGCGCGGATTAATAATCTTGGCACCGTCGACAATTTCATCAAGGCCCATTCGGATGCACCTTGGTTTGTCTCGATGGTGGGCTTTGTTGCAGGTCTGCCCTTCCTCTATCAAATGGCTGAGCGTTCGAAGCAGATCGAGGTGCCGAAATATCTGCGTCCCCGCACTGATACGCCGAAACTGACGGTCGGCCATGGGGGCTGTTTTGGCGCCATTTACTCGGTGCGAGGCGCTGGCGGCTATCAGATGTTCGGCGTCACGCCGATGCCAATCTATGATCCGACGCAGACCATTTCCTATCTCAAGGATTTCATGGTGCTGTTCCGTCCGGGCGATATTGTGAAATGGAAGCCGATCGACCGCGAGGAATATGACCAGACGGTTGCCGATGTGGAGGCCGGTAAATTCCAGCCGCGCATCCGTGAGATCAGCTTTGCACTTGATGAGTTCGAGAAGGATATCGACGGTTATAACCGCAAGCTCCAGGAGGCTCTCTATGGCCATTAAGGTCCATTCCCCCGGTCTCTCGACCACCGTTCAGGATCTCGGCCGGCCGGGCTATTACCACATTGGTATTCCTCTCTCCGGCGCCATGGATCGCGAAGCGCTTCGTTCTGCCAATTTGCTCGTTGGCAATGACGAGAATGCCGCTGGCCTTGAAGTGGTATTTATGGGCCCTGAGCTCGAATTCACCGCGCCTGCAACGGTTGCTGTTACCGGTGGTGAGATACCACCAAAGCTCAATGGCGACCCGCGCGAAACCTGGACGAGCTTTGCGGTGAAGGCTGGCGATGTTCTGTCTTTTGATTTCCTGAAGGCTGGCGCGCGCGCTTATATTGCGGTTTCGGGTGGCATCGATGTACCCGTCGTTCTCGGCAGCCGCTCGACCTATACGCTTGGCGCCTTGGGCGGCCATCAAGGCCGTAAGCTCGCGGTGGGGGACGAGTTGCCGGTTGGCCCATCATCGAAGAGCGGTGCGGCAAGTCGCGCGATTCCTGTATCGCTTCGCCGTATGCCGGGTAGTCCTGCGATTCTTCGCATGCTACCAGGGCTTTATTGGCACCGCATCACGGAAGATGCTGGTAAGCATTTTCTGGCGGACACCTGGAAAGTTGCGCCCGAAGCCGACCGGATTGGTTATCGCTTCCGTGGCGGCCAGAAGCTGGCTTTTGTGGACCGGAAGCCACCTTTTGGAGCGGGGTCTGACCCGTCCAACATTGTCGATGCCTGTTATCCCTATGGCTCGATCCAAGTTCCTGGTGGCACTGAGCCGATCGTCTTGCATCGCGACGCGGTGTCAGGCGGTGGCTATTTCATGGTCGGCACTGTGATTTCCGCCGATATGGATCTAATTGGTCAGTTGCAACCTCATATGACCGCCCAGTTTGTGGCGGTTGATATGGCAACCGCACTTAAAGCCCGTAAGGACAGGGATGCGCTCGCCGCTTCCGTTCGCGCGGCACTTGCCTAATATCTGACACTCTATGAAGGAGTTACTTCGATGCAAACAACATTCGCTACTTTGTTTGGCCGTGCCGGCGAACAAACCCTGATCCAGAAAGCAGCGCTCGTTCTCTTGGGTTCGGTGCTGCTGGCCGTATCTGCCAAAGTTCAGGTTCCGTTCTGGCCTGTGCCCATGACTATGCAAACGCTCGTCGTGCTGCTGATCGGCGCACATGCCGGTACGCGGCTAGCGGGAGCGACGGTGTTTGCCTATTTGCTGGAAGGTGCTGTAGGCCTTCCGGTGTTTTCGACGGGTGCGGGTCTGGCCTTTATGGCTGGTCCGACAGGGGGATATCTGGTTGGTTTCCTCCTATCAGCGATTATGGTGTCTTTTGCCTTTGAGCGTGGTTTGGCTCGCACTTTGCCAAAGGCGCTTGCTGTCTTTGTGGCGGGTGATCTGGTGATTTTAGGGCTAGGCGTCGCATGGCTCTCGACGCTGATCGGTTTTGAAAAAGCGCTAATGGTCGGCGTTGTTCCCTTTTTGCCGGCCGAGGCGTTGAAAATTGCTTTGGCGGCCGCTTCCTTGCCACTGGTTAGCCGGTTCACGGCCCGCGATACCGATCAGACCGCTTGAGAAGCCAAGCGCCGTTCGATTGCTATGGCGTCTCGTGCCTTCGCGGGAAGCCGAACAAATAATGTAAAATAACGGGGAGGAACCGATCGATGAAAGCTGCAAAGACAAAAAAGATTGCCGCAAAGTCAAAAGCAACGGCTAAGACGCAGCCAAAGGCGAAAGCTTCCTCCAACGCTTCTCTAAAAAGCAAAGCTGTGAAAGCAGCCGCGCCGCGCCGTAAGCTTGATCCAATTACACTATCGGTCGTTCGCGGCGTCTTGGAAACGACGCAGCGTGAAATGACGCTGGCACTCGAGAAAACAGCGCGCTCCAGCGTGTTTAACCTCGCGCATGATTATTCAACCGCGATTTTCAACGCCAAGCCGGAAATGATCCTTCAAGGCCAGGACATTCCGATCCATCTCGGCTCTTTAATGCCTGCGATGAAGGCCGTGGCAGCCTTTTTCGGCGATGATATCCATGAGGGTGACCTGATCCTCCACAATGATCCAGCCTTTGGCGGAAGCCACGCGATTGATACGTGCATGTATAAGCCCGTCTTCTACAAGGGCAAACTCGTGTATTGGACGGTTTGCAAAGGCCATTTGACGGATATTGGCGGGCCGGTTCCTGCCGGTTACAACCCAAATGCAAAAGATATTTATGCCGAGTGCCTTCGCATTCCTCCCGTCAAGATTTGGGACAAAGGCAAGCCTCGCAACGACGTGCTCAATATGATTTTCACCAATATGCGCGCCCGCCGTGATCAAGAGGGCGATTTCAACGCGCTGATTGGGGCTTGCCAGGTTGGCGAGCGAAACATGCTCGCCATGATCGATAAATATGGCAAAGCCCAGGTGGATGATTGCGTCGATGAATTGCTTGATATGGCAGAGCGCCATATGCGTTCACTGATCAAAGAGGTGCCGGATGGCACCTATGAAGGTATAGCCATTCTGGAGGATGCCGGTCATGGCTTTGGCGATTTTGAGATCAAAGCCAAGGTGACCATCAAGGGTGACGGATGCCATATTGCCATTACCAGTCCACCGCAAATTCCCTATTTCATCAATTCCTATGAGGGCAATTCGCATTCTGGCGTCTATCTTGGCCTGATGATGTTCGCGCAATTGCCGCCTCCCTATAATGAGGGGCTCTATCGCTGCGTATCGCTTGATTTCGGACCGAAGGGCACGATCTGCAACGCGAAAGAACCTGCGCCCCATATGAACTGCACCACAACACCGATGGAAACGCTGACAGATGCGGTTCGTCTCGCTTTTGAGAAGGCTGTACCGTCCAAGGTTTCCGCCTCTTGGGGCCATGCCAATGGCTTGAATATTGCGGGTTGGGATAAGCGGCACGACGAGGAATATGTCACAATGGTGCTCGCCACCATTATTTCGGGCGCGGGCGCAACTCCCAAACAGGATGGGTGGCACGCCGTTGGCCCGGAATGCTGCTTCGGCGCGCTGACCTCTGGCGATATCGAACTGTTGGAATATTCCTATCCGATCATCATCCATAAATATGGCTTGATGGAAGACTCCGGTGGCGCTGGCGAATTCCGCGGTGGCTCCGGCACCGCGTGGGAGGTTGAACCTCTTGACAGCGAAATGACCTTCATCATGTTTGGTGAAGGCCGCCGGATTCCGGCCGTTGGTGCCGCGGGTGCTTCATCGGCTATGGTCGAATCCAAAGTAGGTCGTCTGGAGCGTAAAATCGGCGGTAAGGTCGAGGTGATCAAGGACAATATCATCGGCACGATCAAGCCAGGCGAAACGGTTACCAATAAAAACCCGGGTGGCGGCGGCTTCGGCCATCCCTTCAAACGTCCGGTCGAAAAAGTAGTGTGGGATGTCAAAAATGGTCTCGTGTCGGTGAAAGGTGCGAAGCAGGATTACGGCGTCGTCATTAAGGACACCAAGAGCCTCGCTGTCGATATGGCAGCAACCACTAAACTCCGCGCTGCCGCGCACTGACCCGCCCTTTGATCAGGAAAGAACCATTCCATGCGTAGCAAATATCGTCTCGGCATTGATGCGGGCGGCACTTTTACCGATTTTGTTCTGGCGGATAGCGAGGGGCCTATCCGCCTCTTCAAGTCACTTTCAACCCCTGCGGACCCAACACTTGCCATCCGTAACGGACTGAAGCTGATCTCCGACGAGATTGGCGAAACTCCGGAATCGATTATTTCGAATTGCGATCTGTGCATCAACGGCACCACGGTCGGCCTTAACGCACTGATCCAGCATAAAGGCGGCAAGACCGGGTTGATCTGCACAGCGGGTCATGAGGACTCCATCGAGATCCGCCTTGGTCACAAGGAAGATGGCTATCGCTATGACGCTGAATATCCAGCCGCCGAAATGCTCGTGCCCCGCTATCTACGCAAGGGCGTGCGCGAGCGTGTCATTTCCGATGGCTCGATCAAAACACCGATGCACGAAGATGATGTCCGTGACGCTTGCCGTGCCTTTCTAAAAGACGATGTTGAAACGGTTGCAATCTCGTTTGTTTGGTCAGTGCTCAACATGAAGCACGAACATCGCGCCGCCGAGATCGTCCGTGAGATGATGCCGAAGGCTATTCTCACCGTCGGTAGCGAACTCTACCCGCAGGTGCGCGAATATACCCGCACGTCGACGGCGGTCACAAACGCCTATCTCGCCCCGATCCTGAAAGGCTATGTCGCTGCCGTTGACGCCTATTTCAAACAGCTTGGTGCTAAATATCCTGTGCGGTATTTCCAGTCGAATGGCGGGCTCGCTATCGGCAAAGCCATGACGGACCGTTCGGTCTACGCTATCAATTCGGGCCCGGCATCCGCTCCGCAAGCCGGTCTTTTCGTCTGCGAGCCCTTCGGACATAAAAACGTGATAACGGTCGATATGGGCGGCACGTCCTTCGATATCACGCTGACCAAAAACGGCGTGACCAATGTCAACAAGAATATCGATTTTCTGCGCTACCGCATCGGCGTGCCGATGATCCAGGTGGAAACGCTTGGCGCTGGCGGCGGTTCGATTGGCTGGATTGATTCGATGGGCCTGCTGCAAGTCGGACCGCAAAGTGCAGGCTCCGACCCTGGCCCCGCCTGTTACGGCCAAGGTGGTTCTAAGCCCACGACATCGGACGTTAATTTGGTGCTCGGCTATCTCAATCCCGAAGGGTTGCTCGGTGGCCGCCTTCCACTCGACAAGAGCAAGGCGCAGGCAGCCCTTAAGACGATTGCTGACCCGCTCGGCATGTCGGTCGAGCGCGCCGCCTATGGCATGTATACAATCGTCAATAACAATATGGTCAACGGTATCCGCCGCGTCTCGGTAGAACGCGGCTATGATCCGCGTGATTTCGTGTTGGTGGGTGCAGGTGGAGCGACGGCAGCGCATATCACGGCGCTCGCCCGAGATATGGGCATTAAAACCGTCATCCTGCCGAAACTCGCCTCCGGCCTCTGCGCCTTCGGCCAGATCATCTCGGATGTGAAATATAACTATATGGCCACAAGCCCTGAGCGGCTCGATAACCCGACTGCCTTCGGTCGTATCGACAAACTGTTCAAGAAAATCGAGAAGCAGGGCGTGGAGCATCTTGAAGCCGATGGGTTCAAAAAGTCCCAGATCGCCATCAAGCGCTCGATGGATATGCGCTATGTTGGTCAGGTTCATGAATGCACTGTCGAGATTGGTAATTTCGAGGTGAGTGCCAAGACTATCGGTAAAATTGTCGAGGCCTTCCACACGCGGCATGAAGAGCTCTACACGTACTCCGAGCGGCAGAGCACAGTTGAAATAGTCAATATCGAATCGACGCTATTCGGCAAGGTCGCTAAGCCCGTTGAGCAAAAACTTGGTCGTGGAACGCCGGCAGCAAAGGCTGTTAAGGGAAGCCGCATGGCGATCTTCTCAGCTGACGGAAAGGCGAAGAAAACGCCGGTTTATGATGGCTCCAAGCTCGGTGCGGGGGCCACCATTTTAGGCCCGGCAATCATTGAAGAAGTGACGACGACCATTGTCATCGAACCGGGTTGGGCCGCCAGACTCGACGCTAGCGGCTCTTATGTGATCAAGCACAAGGGAAAATAAGACCCTGTCTTTCAAATGCGATATTCCGGAACGCCCCACCGCGCAGCTTGACGATGAGGTTTTACGCATCATGCGTTGGAATTTTCAGCTGGATGCGGCTACTGGCTAGACTTTGATAAATTTCCTTCGTAGGTGCCTAACCCCCTTGTTATGTGCCAGCGATTTGGGTTTTTACTAAGACTGTTTTGGGGACCGGTGGACGCAAAAGAGCACGACGCCAATGCCGAAGCATTGCCGGCTTGAGCTATCCGATACACGCCTGACGGTCAGTGCAACGAGCCTTGGCTTCTACGAATCCTCTTGTGATGTGGTGGACGAGAAGGCCGGAGACGGCGAGGCCAGGATCATATCACTCAATT
>Ga0209550_10001024_pt1 | contig 26941 bp, 18 predicted proteins | sample LauGreSuBDMM15SN_2_FD_187567 | JGI IMG/M metagenome (GOLD analysis project Ga0209550, IMG submission 187567) | Freshwater lake microbial communities from Lake Michigan, USA - Su13.BD.MM15.SN (SPAdes) (version 5) | ecosystem: Environmental > Aquatic > Freshwater > Lake | place: Lake Michigan... | reverse complement strand
AACACCAGTTAAAGGCATTTTAAGAATGCCCCCCAGTTATAGAGCCGATAGTTAATCAACGTCAATCAATATTAGTATTATTTATGAGCTGTGCCAGAAATGGTTAAACCCGCTGGCTGGCTCGTAAAAATCTAGAAACCTGTGCCATCACCTCGGGTCTGAGGATGCCTTTGTGAGTGCCAATTTGAACCCCAAGGAAGTCATCACGCACGCTGCATGAACCTGTAAGCTAGCGTTTGGCGTGGTGTGGAGCCGTGATTAAGGTGGCAGAGATGTAATCGCATTCACCGAATCGGGTTACATAAGGGTTACACGGAGCGCAGAAACGAAAAAGCCCAACCTTGTGAGTCGGGCTAAGTCGTTGATTTTCTTGGTGGGCTGGGCGAGACTCGAACTCGCGACCAACGGATTAAAAGTCCGCTGCTCTAACCAACTGAGCTACCAGCCCCAAGCCCGCTATTATGACTTTTTACTGTTTTACTGTCAAACACACAGGGGTCCCGTTAGGGAAAATGCCAGTTGTTCGACACTGTCAGCCACTTTATCATTCTCACATGCCTAGCTGTTCGAAACCTCACTTGTCTTAAAAGTCCATACAGATCAATGGACTAAATTAAGTCATCTTTATTCTCGATTAGGAAGCAGGCATGAATAAATTGAAACAAATCGCTGCAATTGCCACAACAGGTTTGCTTGGCGTGCTCAGTCAAACAGCGCACGCACAAGCAGAAGCTTGGCAAGGTCCTTGGGTTCACGCTGGAGTTGGCACCGCCACTTTCATCCCTGGCTTTTCGGGCGGCAAATACATGGGAGCCTATTCTTACGATGCTACAAAAAAAGACATCAATACGGTCATTGGTAGCATCTCAGCAGGCTACACGCTTGCAATCTCTGGCCCTTGGAGCCTCGGCCTCGCCGCCACGATCGCCCCCGGCACCAGCCCCTCGGCTGACTATGCTGTTTTAATCAGCACCCCTCGCGGCACGACCACCGGCCCTGGCACGTATAACGTGGCCAATATCTACAGCATCACGGTTCAACCGGGTTACGCGCTTGACAAAGAAAAACTCATTTACGCCAAAGTTGGTTATACAGGCGCCACTGCAAACACCGATTCAGAATCCTTTGGCAAGGCCTCAAGTACCCTAAGCGGCTACGCCTTAGGTCTTGGTTACAAGCAAGTGATCTCGGGTAGCCTGTACGGCTATGCTGAGTTCAATTATGCCAACTACAGCAACGTCACCGTCCCGTACTCGCAACTGAGCGGCACCGTGAATGCAACTGGAATGGATGTAATGGTTGGTTTGGGCTGGAGGTTCTAAGCTATCCAGTAAGCGCCCCACACGGCTGGTAAAACAGCGATTGGGCAAGCAAGCCGATTAAAAAACTGCCGCGAATCTTTCGACTCGCGGCAGTTTTTCATTTCCTCACCGCACGCTTAACAGCGCTCAAAAATCCCCGCCGCGCCCATGCCTGTTCCCACGCACATGCTCACCATGCTGTATTTCAAATGACGGCGGTGCAAGGCATGAATCGCCGTCGCGCTACGAATCGCACCTGTGGCACCTAAGGGGTGCCCCAGAGCGATTGCACCACCCAGAGGATTCACTTTAGCGGGATCAAGTTGCAGTTCTTGCATGACTGCAACCGCTTGGGCCGCAAATGCCTCATTCAGTTCGATCCAATCGATGGCGTCTTGCTTTAAGCCGGCCAAGCGCAAGGCAGCGGGGATCGCCTCTTTAGGACCAATCCCCATGATCTCTGGCGCGACGCCTTTAATTGCAAAGCTGACAAACCGCGCCAGCGGGGTCAGGTTAAATTGCTTCAAGGCTTTTTCGCTCACGATGAGCAACGCGCCGGCGCCATCTGACGTCTGCGAACTATTACCAGCGGTCACACTGCCCTTGGCTGCAAACACCGGCCGTAACTTCGCAAGACCTTCAAGTGAAGTATCGGCGCGCGGGCCTTCGTCTTGGATAAAAGATTGCCACGACACATCGACCTCGCCGAGCGCCAAGTTCATTTTGCGTTGTGCGACTTGAACCGCAAACAGCTCAGCGTTGAACTCACCAGCGGCTTGCGCTGCCAAGGCTTTTTGATGTGAGGCCAGTGCGAACGCGTCTTGCGCCTCGCGACTCACTTTCCATTGCTGGGCAACCTTTTCAGCGGTTAACCCCATGCCGTAGGCAATGCCAATATTTTCATCTTTAAAAATATCAGGCGATAAAGACGGGGTGTTGCCGCTCATAGGTACCATGCTCATCGACTCGACACCGCCCGCAATCATGATGTCTGCTTCGCCGACACGGATTCGATCGGCAGCCATTGCAATCGCATTGAGCCCCGAAGAGCAGAACCGATTAATCGTGATACCGCCCACAGTATTAGGCAACCCTGCCAAGAGCAGCGCAATACGCGCAACGTTCAAGCCTTGCTGCGCCTCAGGCATGGCGCAACCGACAATCACATCTTCAATGGCGCTTGGATCTAAGCTTGGTACCTGTGACAATAAATGTTTAAGTGTTTGGGCAAATAAGTCGTCGGGCCGCGTGGTGCGCAACGCGCCGCGACCAGACTTGCCAACCGGGGCACGGGTTGCCGCGACGATATAGGCATCTTGAAGATCTTTCATAAATAGTATCCTTTCTCGAATATTTCAGGCCTTGGCCGAGCATCTGCTTTTGCAACGATTACGGCACCTAGGTCAGTGACTATTTTTTACTAATTACGCACAGGTTTGCCGCCTTGCAGCAGGCCCATCACGCGCTCGATAGATTTTGGATGTGCGATCAGTTCGATAAACGCTTTGCGCTCAAGCTTGAGCAACCACTCTTCAGACACTAGTGTGCCCGCCTCAACATCGCCACCCGTGATGATGTCGATGATTTTTTTTGCAATGAAACTATCATGCTCTGAGATAAATCCGCCATCGCGCATATTGACAAGCTGCCCCATCACAGTTGCGGCTACCGACCGACCTGCCACGGCGATCGGAGCTTTGACAGGCGGTCGGTAGCCCGCGTAGTGCATCGCCTTGACTTGCGCCTGAGCCTGAGCCAACAACTCGTACACATTAGCCACAATGATGTCCTCTGGCCTGAGGTAATCCATCTTTAAGGCCTCATGCGCCGAGCCCGAGACTTTTGCCATCGCTGCATTTTCGAACGAAGTTGTGATGAAATTCAAAAAGTTTGCTGCGGCAGGAGCTTGCCCGATTTTTTCAACGCTACGCGCAGCCCTGATCGCCGCTTCTTTTAGCCCACCACCGGCGGGCAACAAGCCTACGCCGATTTCTACGAGTCCGATATAACTCTCGATCGTAGCAACGCGCCTGGCCGCTTGCAGCACCAATTCGCAACCGCCCCCCAGTGCAATCCCAGAGACCGCGCAAACCACGGGCACGTGCGCATACTTGACGCGCATCATCGTGTCTTGAAACAATTGAACAAAGGGCTCGACCCCTTGCGGGCCACCTTTCATCACCAAAGGCATGGCCGCCTCTAAATTGGCCCCCGCCGAAAATGGGCCGCCCGGCACGCCCGACTGCAGCGAGCTCGTCTGCCAGATGACGATGCCGGCGTAGTGAGTTTCAGCCAGATCAATGGCTTGCTGAATGCCGTTCAAAACATCTGAACTGAAGGTGTTCATTTTTGAGCGAAACGACACTACCAACACCTCAGGTTCTGCGGCATCCACCCATGCACGTACGTCAGTATTTTCAAAAATAGTTTGACCTGCCTGACGTGGATCGGGCGAACCGTCTCCAAGCAAGGGAGCCCTGAACACTTGTTTTTGATAGACCGGCAAGTTTGAACGGGGTAAATACGTTTTTTGTTGAGCCGACCACGAACCCTCTGGGGTATGAACGGCCTGGCGCTGTGCCACCGGGCCTGCAAAGACCCACTCTGGCAACGGCGCTGTACTCAAGGCCTTGCCCTGCTCGATATCCTCTTTGACCCATTGCGCGACTTGCGACCAGCCAGCATCTTGCCAGTCCTCAAAGGGGCCGCGCTCCCAGCCGTAGCCCCAGCGCATGGCAAAATCAATTTCGCGTGCTGTTTCCGCAATGAACTCAAGATGTACCGCGATGTAGTGGAAAATATCGCGAAAAATAGCCCATAAAAACTGCGCCTGTGGGTCATCGGTTTCACGCAACAAGGCGAAACGCTCGGCCACCGGTTTTTTAAGTATCCGTTCGACGAGTGGTGCAATCGTTGCGGTAGACGGCTCATACTCTTTGGTAACTGGATTCAGCACCAAGACAGCTTTGCCTTCTTTTTTAAAGAAACCCGCCTTGGTCTTCTGACCTAAGCGGCCTAACGAAATTAAGGATGCAAGAACGTCGGGTACCTTGAACAACGCTGCAAAGGGGTCTTGCTTCAGGCCATTTTCCATTGTGCGAATCACATTGGCCAAGGTATCGAGCCCGACCACATCGCTAGTGCGAAAGGTCGCCGACTTGGCGCGTCCAAGCTTGCTCCCCGTCAGGGCATCCACCACATCAAAACCTAACTTATATTTTTCAGCCTCGGCAAAGACTGCCAAAATTGCAAACACACCAACGCGATTGCCAACAAAATTAGGCGTATCTTTCGCGCGCACGACCCCCTTGCCCATGGTCGACGTCATAAAGGTTTCGAGCTGATCCAGAATCAAGGGATCGGTCGCCGGCAATGGGATCAATTCAAGCAAGTGCATATAGCGTGGCGGGTTAAAAAAATGTACGCCGCAAAAGCGTTTTTTCAAATCCCCCGAGAAGCCCGCCGACAACTCGGTAATTGACAAGCCAGAAGTGTTGGTTGCAAAAATCGTATGTGTGGCAAGGTGTGGCGCCACTTTTTCATACAGCGCGTGCTTCCAGTCTAAGCGCTCGGCGATGGCCTCAATCACCAAATCGCACTCGGCCAAACGCGCGAGGTCATCTTCGTAATTAGCAGCCTGAATCAAATCGGCATTGCCAGAAACGGTCAGCGGCGCTGGGCTTAATTTTTTTAAGTTATCGATCGCCTTAAGCGCGATCGTATTGTTATGTTGTGGCTTGCCCTCTTTTGTCAAAGGGGCTGCCAAATCAAACAAAATCACAGGCACGCCCACGTTGACGCAATGGGCGGCGATTTGCGCCCCCATGACCCCAGCGCCTAAAACTGCCACTTTACGTATTGGTCGATTCTTTTGCATGGATCAAATCCTCTGTGCTGCAAACGTTTTTAAGTACACGGGCCCACCGTCACTTTACTGATTGGGCACCATCTTTTAGGTCAATCATAAGCACGCATACGTATTTCTACGCATACGGTTAAAACAGTGCCGCATCCAAGCTCATTAAGCTTGCCTCACCCGCACGCGCCAACTGCATTTGATAGGTAGCCTCGGGGAGCATGCGCGCGAAGTAGAAACGTGCTGTCGCCAGCTTAGCTTGGTAAAACGTATCGCTACTTTTGTTGTTTGCCAACGCGACTTTAGCCATACGTGCAAATAGGTAGGCATACACAAGGTGCCCCATCGCGCGCAAATACGGTACGGCAGCAGCGCCCACCTCGTTGTGATTAAACATTGCCTTGAGGCCGATTTCTTTTGTCAACTTCTCGACCTGTTTTGCCAACTCTGCAAGCGGGTCAATGAATTCGGCCATCTCTTTGCGTACACCTTCAGCTTCGATAAAGGCCTCAATTATTTTGCCAAACTTTTTAAGCCTAGCGCCCATATCCGATAAGACCTTACGGCCCAGTAGATCAAGCGACTGGATGGTATTGGTGCCCTCGTAGATCATGTTGATACGCGAGTCGCGCACGAACTGTTCCATCCCCCAGTCAGCGATATAACCGTGTCCACCAAACACTTGCAAGCCTTCATTGGTGGCTTCAAAGGCGTTGTCGGTAATAAAGGCCTTGACGATTGGGGTCAGCAAAGTCACTAAGTCGCCGTGAGCTGCGCGCTCGTCTTGCTCGGGATGATTTTGCTCGATATCAATCATCAAGGCGATCCAATAGGCAAAGGCGCGTGCGCCCTCGGCATAGGCGCGCTGCGTCAACAGCATTCGGCGTACATCTGGATGCACAATGATAGGGTCTGCCACTTTATCGGGGGCCTGAGCACCTTTGAGGCTACGCATTTGCAAACGCTCTTTTGCATACGCTGCTGAGTTTTGGTACGCGACCTCTGTTAGGCCAACGCTTTGCATACCAACCCCTAGGCGTGCTGCGTTCATCATGATGAACATTGCGCGCAGGCCCCTGTGTGGCTCACCCACCAAGGTGCCACGCGCACCATCAAAGTTCATCACGCAAGTGGCGTTACCGTGAATGCCCATTTTGTCTTCAAGCGAACCGCAACTCAGTGTGTTTTTATTTTTGTCATGAATCTCGCCAGCAGCATTGGGCAGATACTTTGGCACCACAAAGAGCGAAATCCCTTTTGTACCAGCAGGCGCATCGGGCAAGCGCGCTAACACAAGATGGATAATGTTTTTGCCTAAGTCATGCTCGCCACTTGAAATAAATATTTTGGTACCGGTGATGGCATAACTTCCGTCGGCTTGCGGCTCGGCTTTCGTTTTGAGTATGCCTAGATCGGTACCGCATTGCGGCTCAGTCAGGCACATGGTACCAAGCCACTCGCCTGAGACTAGTTTGTCTAGGTACAACGCTTTTTGCTCTGCTGTGCCATGGGCTTGCAAACACTCGTAGGCGCCGTGAGAGAGCCCGGGGTACATGGTCCAAGCCTGATTCGCTGAATTCAGCATTTCGTAGAGCGCAGTATTTAAAAGTACCGGCAACCCCTGACCGCCGTGCTCGGGGCTGCATGCCAACGAGGGCCATCCAGCCTGAACATACTGGTCGTAAGCTTGCTTAAACCCATCAGGCGTGGTCACGGCTCCGTCTGGGTGGCGTGTGCAGCCTTGCCTGTCGCCGTTCTGGTTTAGAGGTTGCACCACTTCTTTTGCGAACTTGGCGGCCTGCTCAAGGATTTGATTGATCGTATCTTGGTCAATCTCTTTGTGTACGGGTAAAGACTTAAAGACGTCTGTGACGCCCAAAACCTCGTGCATGACAAACTGCATATCTCGTAATGGTGCGGTGTAACTAGGCACGAGGACTCCTGTTTTGATCGATGGTCTGTTGGATCGATTGCGTTGCAATATCAACGCTTCGAGAAATTTGTAAAAACCGTGCGTCGTGGTGCAGCCCTTGTACATAGCTGTAAATTTGAAACAGCATGGCCTCGGGCGCACAGTCTTTTTTTAGATCACCGACTTCAACGGCCTGCTCGATCGCTCGCTTGAGCGCGGCGCGCCAAGTTTGCACACTGCGCACCAGTTCATCACGCACGGGGCCCGGTCGGTCATCAAACTCAACGGCGCCCGAGATAAAAATGCAGCCAGCGCTAAGTTCTTGGATGCTCGTCTGCATCCAAAGATTGATCATCTTTTGCAAGCGTGCAAGCCCTTTGGGCTCTTGAAGCGCAGGTTGAAAGACCTGAGCCTCAAAACGACGGTAGTACTCTCGCACCACCGCGAGCTGAAGTTCTTCACGCGAACCAAAATGGGCGAACACACCACTTTTGCTCATGGCGAGTGCTTCTGCCAACAGGCCAACAGTTAAGCCCTCGAGGCCCTGATGGCTTGCGATTTTTAAGGCTTGATCGACAATCATTGCCTTGGTCAGCGCACCCTTTGACCGTGCCGGTACGACGGACTGCGCCGCGGTCACACTTGCAAAATCGGTCGTGGAGGCCTGAGTCAAATCGATCACCCGTGAAGTCAATCAAAAGTAGCAAATTTAAGATTTCGAGATTTCGAGATTTCGAGATCCCAAGATCCCAAGATCCCAAGATCCCAAGATTTCAAGATCCCAAGATTTCAAGATTTCAAGATTTCAAGATTTCAAGATTTCAAATAATAATAGCACGATCGTTCGTATTTTTTTATAATATTTGAACTTCGTCAACTAGTTAAAACGCCAATGGTGTTTACCGAGCGACCAAGACTATATTGTTACTGCAACAAACTTTTTCAGAGCCAGCCAAGGCTAAAGGACACGCATGACCCAATCGACCCAGAACAACAAGCCTTGGCTCAAACATTACCCAAAGGGCGTGCCAGAAAATATTGATATTTCTGCGCACACCTCGCTTGTCGCTCTATTTGAAGATTCGTTTCGACGCTTTGCCCATCGCAACGCTTACCTGTACATGGGTAAGGCGCTGACCTTCGCCCAACTTGATCTGCAATCTCGCAGCTTTGCGAATTACCTGCAAACACTTGGGCTAGAGCCCGGCGCCAGAGTCGCCATCATGCTGCCAAACGTTTTGCAGTTTCCAATTGCCCTCATCGGCGCTTTGCGAGCCGGCTGCGTGGTTGTTAACACCAATCCTCTTTACACAACCCGCGAACTTGAACATCAACTGAACGACAGTGGTGCCAGTGTGCTGATCGTGTTAGAAAACTTTGCGCACATCTTTCAAAGCCTGCAAGGCAAAACGCGAGTCAAGCATGTCGTGGTCACAAGTTTGGGCGAACACATCGGGCTCAAAGGAAAAGTCGTCGATTTTGTGGTGCGTCATGTCAAGAAACTCGTGCCTCAATGGAATATTCCTGGTCATCTCAGCTTTGCACAGGCACTATCTAAAGGCCGCTTGCAGCAAGCACGAGCCGTCACACTTAACCATGACAGCGTTGCCTTCTTGCAGTACACAGGAGGGACCACAGGGGTGTCAAAAGGCGCCGTGCTGCTGCACCGAAATATTCTGGCAAACCTTGAGCAGGTTGATGCGTGGTTGGCACCCGCCCTGAGCCGTCGTCCGATTGAGCAGCTCGTTTTTCTTTGCGCGCTGCCGCTTTATCATATCTTCGCGCTCACCTCGTGCGCCATGGTCGGGCTACGCGAAGGCGGCACAAATATTCTAGTGCCCAACCCTAAAGACATCGCGGGTTTCATCAAGCTGCTAGCGCAACACCCTGAGATCCATATTTTCCCCGGGGTCAACACCCTATTCAATGCATTAAACCACCACCCTGAGTTTGCCAAGGTCAAACTTCCTAACTTATTGGTGACGATTGGCGGTGGCATGGCCGTTCAAAAACAAGTGGCCGAGCGCTGGCAAACGTTAACCGGCACACCGATTGTCGAAGGCTATGGTTTATCAGAAACGTCTCCGGTGGCGTGCGTGAATACGACGATCATCGAACATTACACGGGCCACATCGGCCTGCCGGTTCCAAGCACAGAGGTTCGAATCCTTGCTGACGACGGCAGTGAAGTCGCCCTCGGTTCGCCCGGGGAGATTGCGATTCGAGGCCCGCAAGTGATGGCAGGTTATTGGAATAAACCGCAGGACACCGCAGCGGTGATGACCGCAGACGGATTCTTTAAAAGTGGCGATATCGGCTTGATGGATCAGGACGGCTACGTCAAAATTATCGATCGCAAAAAAGACATGATTGTGATCTCGGGGTTCAAGGTGTTTCCGAATGAACTTGAAGAGGTGATCGCGCTCTTACCTGGCGTTTTAGAGTGCGCCGCAATCGGTGTGCCCGATGAACATACCGGCGAAGCCATCAAACTATTTGTGGTTAAAAAGGACCCCACCCTGACTGAACAACAGATTCTGGTTTACTGCAAAGAGCAGCTGACAAATTACAAGCGCCCAAAGCAGATCGTCTTCAAAACAGAGTTGCCCAAATCCAATGTCGGTAAGATTTTGCGGCGCGAATTGAGAGATTTAGCGTAACGGCACCGCCTCACGAACTGTTGAGGCGAATGCGCTGACTCTCGCACCATCAGAAGGGCAATCAAGGCGAAACACCCCAACGAGCGATCCAAGCAATTTTATTGCGCTTGATCAGAGCGCTCGGGTGTCGCTTACCGCGCGCGCGAAATACGATTATGATCGCATTAAGCAACGGGGTGGTAATTCGTCGCTTATCGCGCGCGTGAAATACGGACTTCTGCGCCCCGGCGCTTAACTTCAAGCCCTTCGCTTGGCGAAATCCGCAAACCCTCAAGCCCTTTGATGTAACTTGAACCCTGCATTTGCATCACGCGAATTTTATTGCGCATGACTACCGGATTATGTACGGGCATCCCGAACATCCAGACCTCGTCAAGAATGCGCGCAGAGTTAAATTCGCCAGTGTGTTTGGCCGTGGGGCCTAAGCACAACATATGACCTTCTCGACCGAAGGCCGGGATAGTGCCCAAGCCACAGGAGATTGTCCAGACCGAGCCGCCCTCGTAGCGCCAGCCGGTATTTAAATCCCACCAAGCTTCGCCTTTTGGCAGATAGACCTGAAGTTCGGTACCAGGCTGCATTGCTGGGGCGACCAACACGGCCGGGCCCAACATATATTGAGTATCCCAGCGCTGCGCTTCGGCGTCTGCGGGAAACGACAACGCCATCGAACGCTGCACGGGTAAGCCGGTGCGCGCCGCATCTTCAATCGCACCTAAAACGTAGGGGATTAAACGGTAGCGCCACTGCAACCAGGTCTGAACGTGCGCACGCGTGGCCTCGTCAAAATTTGTCGGAATGAGTTGCGCATTAGACTGAAACGCAAAGTTTGCTGAAAAGACGGCCATTGAAAGCCACCGCAAGTACAACTCTGGCGTCATCTCATCGGTAGCAGACTGCGCATTGCCCAAGGCATGCATTTGTACCGGCACGCCGCTCGCGCCAATCGAGAGCGCGGTACGCAAGGTATGCTGCAATCCGGCCCAAGTGTTTGGCACGCGAGGGGCACTTTGCCACAACAGTCGCTGTGCCCCTGCGAATAAATCTGAACTGAAGACAACCCCTTCAGGAGGCACGCGATGACCGGCGGCAGCCTCAAACAACGCGCGGCGGGCCAGGGCGGGATAAATCGAGCGCAATACCGCACCCGTTTCACCGCCTCGGGCAACCACCGAGTCTGGGATATCAAATTGCACATCACAGGCGGTCGCACCCACCCCTTCTTCGGCTAGATGACGATGACGCTCTGACCACATATTCAAAACGTCACGATGGGTCAGATCTAATAAACCGAAGGGCTTTCCGCCGGTTGCAACAACACCCTCAAATACATGTGCATCGCCATGTTCATTGGCCAACAACCAACCCCGATCTTCAAGCTCGGTGAAGTTGGTGGTACCAGCAAGCGTGGCCGGGATCGTATGCAAGCACAGATGTACAGCGTGTTTGCTAAAGACACCCATCATTTGCTTGGGGTCTGGAAAACGCTCGCTATCCCAATCCGGAAGCAGCTTTGAATCTTGGTATGTCCAGGCCGCGGGGGGCAGCATCAAGACGCCATCCACTGAGACGTGCTGTGCACGAAAATCAGCAATCATTTCGGCGGTTTGCGTGGCACTGTGATCTAGCGGCTGTTCAACCCAAACCCCCATTGACCACAACGCCGGCTGCCCAGCACGTCCGGTCAGTTGGGTATATTGGTTGAGGATTTCGGCGGGCTCGCCAGCAAACAGAAAAAAATCTAAGGTAGAGTCTTCAAGAGCAATCGCGTATTCGTCGGCGCTTTCGCAGCCAAGGTCGTGCTCAACGCGGCCCAGAGAGTTGACATACACGCCCCACCCATTCGGGCTCCAGGACAAAGGCAAAGCGCGGTGCTCAGGATCGTCGGACAAGATTGTTTCGCCACGGCGATCGAGATCACCATGCGTTTCGCCCAAGCCAAATATTTTTTCTGTTGGTTGAAGCTCAAAACCGAGCGTCCAAAAATTTTCAGCGCCTTGTATACCTGCAGCAGACAACACCAATAAGGGTTTACCGTGGCGTTTTAAGATGAGCTGAAAGGGATTTGACTGCAGCTCAAGGGTCGAGTCACCTTGAGTCAGTTGCCAGCCCTTAACTTCGCCCGTTAACGGTTCAAGTACCGACTCACCAATTGCCTCAGGGCGTGCTAACAACACCTCAGCGTGCGCACGACCACGACTGCCAGGCAAAATGTCAGCAGCGAGCGACTCGGGGCGACCACAGCGAATTCTATAGACACCCGGCGCGTGAGGCTCGACAGCAAGACTGAACCCGCCACCCGCGTCAAAGCTTGCCTTAGTGGGCAGCGTTTCAATCAGCTTTAGGGTGTCTAGATACATGTTTAGCGCAAAGGTTTAAGCGACCAAAGGCGCTATTCTGACGGATTTAGGCACTTTAATAAACTGAAACCGTATAAATACGGATTAAATCTTATTTGTAAGCGACTGAGGGGTATTTGAAATACGTACACGTCATCTGCTTGCAGCGTTGATGAATCATTAAAATTGCTCTTTATTCACCGAAAAACTGCTAATTTTTACTAATTCTAGTAATTATATCGTTTTCTAGGGGTAAAGGCTCGTTCATAAGGGGCGCGGCAATCAGATCGCCCACTAAACTGGCCCAGCTAAGCCCTCGCGAGGCAAAGCCTGTCGCCACCCAAAGCCCAGCCGAGCCCGAAACAGGCCCAACAACCGGAAACCGGTCAGGTACAACGGCACGCTGCCCACCCCAACCTGTTAACAAGGCTTGCGCACGAACGCTGGGCGACAATGAGATATTCAACAATTGCGCGCCGCGCTCGAGATTCTCTTGCCTAGCCAACGCCACGGTCTCGAGTGAGACTGCTGCATTCAGATAGCTTCCGCCCACCACGCATTGCCCCTGCACGGCAGGCAATACATAACCGTCACCCGACACAATGCAACGAGGTCCGCCCGCGAGCAGGGTCTGATCCACATAAGTTAACTCGCCCCCTAGCCCGTACATCGACGCCAAACGCGAACTGGTTGCGAGCAATCCACTGACCGCCAGAAGCTGTTGTGTGGCCATCCCTGCAGCCAACACCACCTGTGGCGCCTCGGTCAGCACGCTGCCAGCCTGATCGAACACACGCCAGTTTGTCAGGCCGCGCTCGATACGGGCGACCTGTGCGCTCAGGCAAGTGATGCCCTCTGCTTCTGCCAGCTTGTCTAGTAAAGGCTTAGGCTGCACCCTGCACGCCGTCGGAAAATACAGGCCACCACGTGTCAGCGACATGCCCGCTAACTCACTGGCCTGTGCCGCATTCACAGAACGCACAAATTGCTCAGAGAACCCCAGCCCCTCAGCGATTCTGTTTAAGTCGACAATGCGCCCGCTGGTCCGCTGCAACTGCAGCGCACCGCAAGGCGTCACGATGGCATCTGGCACCTGCGCCCAGCGTGCCTGAGCACGCAAACATCCCGCACGCGACAGCCGCGCGTATTGATCATCTTGACGTGAAACCACCGGCGTCAAGGCCGCCGCAAGGTGCGCGGACTGCAGCTGCGCTTGAGCGACACTAGCCTCAAACACCGTGACACGCCAACCTCTCAGAACGAAGGCTTGCGCCACGTGCAACCCTGCAAGCCCGCCTCCGACCACAACCAGATGGCGCAGCGCCGCTGGCGAATAACAAGACGCATCACTGCCCGCACAAGCGAGCGCCCGCGGCGACGCGCGCGCTCGCAAGACAGAGGCCAGTGAGGTTGGCTCGGGCCCGTTGAGCCCCACCTCTAGCCGATACATCGCTTGTTCATGAAAAACCAGACTTGTTTCAAACCAAGCGGGCCAGGTCGCTCTTGTTGTACGAGCTAACAGCACTGTATCCACTTTAATCAAGCGACCCAGCCCAACTGCCCCGACCTCTTGTCCAAGCACCGGCTGGGCTAACTGCGCCTCAGACAAAATCACTGCCTCGGCCGCAAGGGACAAGCGCGAGAGCATCACGTTTGCGGGGCCCACAGCCAGCGTTAACGTCACGTTCAGCGCCTCGAACTCAAGTCGATGCACACCCGGCAGGTTTAAGGGCCATTGTTTCACCAGTTGTTCGGCAAGCGCATGATCTTGCTCAGGCAGCACACTGAGCAAGCGACTCTGCAAATTGCTAGCCAAGCTCAGCTCTTGAACCACTAAGACAACATGCAGCCTTGTACAACGTCTGGGATCGCTGCGCCATTGGCTCCAGAGTGTCACAAAGCGCAAACCGTCATCGTCGTCCAAATCAAGCAGGGTGTATGACTCGTGACCCGCCCACGCTTGGGGCAGGCCTAACAACCTAAGCACTTGCGCTCGCCGCGCCGCTCGGGCATTTTGCGTATTCATGTCTGAGTGCTCATTGTGCGACTTTACCGGAATTGAGCGAAAAGCCCTGACTCTACAATGCGGCGATACGGGCAAATACAAAAGCCCTTGCGCTGACTCATGCATTTCAGGGTAGTATCTCGGCACGCCTGATTCGCAGCCCTTTGGTCACCTTTTTACAGCAAGCTCATCGCATGTCTCAGCCTACTCTTGTCAGCATGTCGCCGTGGCGCGACAAAATCAATGGCGTTCTGTTTGTCGGCTTGCTAGCAGCCGCCGTCGTCCAATTGGCCACCACCCCCGCTGTCAAGGCCATGGGCTTTAGCCCGTTGGTGGTCGGTATTGTCTGTGGAATGCTGTACGGTAACTTTTTGCGCGGTACCATGCCGGCCGAATGGGGTGTCGGTGTGCACTTTACGGCCCGTCGCGTACTACGGGTTGCCGTCGCGTTTTATGGTCTAAATATCAGCATCCAGCAAATTATCGAAGTCGGCTTGCCTGGCATTATTGTGTCGACCGTAATCGTCTTAAGCGTACTCATCCTAGGTACGCTTGCAGGTACACGGCTACTGAAACTTGATCGTGACACCGCCATGCTCACAGCGGCAGGAAGCGCGATTTGTGGGGCTGCAGCAGTACTCGCTTTCGAATCTACACTCAAAGCTGAGCCACATAAAAGCGCCGTTGCCGTTGCCACGGTGGTCTTGTTTGGCACCATTTCAATGTTTTTGTACCCTCTGCTGTTTCAGTTCGGCTGGATCAACCTTGACCCACGCAGCTTCGGGATTTTTTTGGGCGGCACCGTTCACGAAGTGGCTCAAGTCGTCGCGTCGGCAAGCAACATTGATGCCGCCACCACTGAGGTTGCCACCATCGTCAAAATGACGCGCGTCGCCTTACTGGTGCCTGTGCTGCTTCTTCTTGGCTTTTGGCTGCAGCGCTCGAGCGCAACCGCAGCCGACCCCACAGGTGCCAAACCGAAGCTTCCAATCCCTTGGTTTGCGATTGGGTTCGTGGTGTTGGCCTTGATCAACTCGGCGCACATTATCCCCGCACCAATGCTTCAAGCGTTGCGCACCCTCGACATCTTTATGCTGACCATGGCGATGACTGCCCTCGGTATCGAGACACGCTTCGCGCAAATACGCAAAGCAGGCCCGCGCGTCGTGGTCTTGGGTGTGATCTTGTTTATACTATTGGGGTCGGGTGGTTACGCGCTCGTCAAGCTTGTTGCTTGATCGCCCTTAGTAGTTCTAGCGTTGCACGTTGGTTTAAATAGTACGTTTGCCCGGCAACGACTCATGACCCAGACTAAACCTGACGCCACAACACCGGTTGGTCGCCTCGACCCCGAAGACGCACCGCTCGCACTCGCGACTGTGCAAGAGGTGTTGCATCGCCACGCACTGATCGAAAATCTGGTGCACCGACAAGAGCAAAATGATTCGCGCTCTGACTTAGTCGAAGGCCTGTTACATCGACAGCACGAGGCCGAGCTCTCAGCGTTGGTGAATAGTCTGCATCCTGCCGACATTGCCTTTATCCTCGAGTCTCTGCCAAGCGATGACCGCCTCTTAATCTGGCGCCTCGTCGGCTCAGAGCACGATGCAGACGTTCTGCTTGAAGTCGCCGACTGGGTTCGTGAATCACTGATCGAGGCAATGGATCGCCAAGACCTGGTTGCCGCCACCGGCAACATGGACGCCGATGAACTAGCAGACCTCGCACCTGATCTGCCGCCCGATGTGGTGGCCGAGGTTCAAAAGGGCCTCACCATTGAAGAACGCGCCCGCCTCATTGAAGCCATGGGCTACCCCGACGATAGCGTTGGCAGCATCATGGATTTTGAAATGGTGCGCGTTCGCGAAGACGTATCCCTTGAGGTGGTTCTGCGCTACCTCAGACGTCTGCCTGAACTACCTGATCACACCGATCAGATTTTTGTCGTTGACCGGAAAGACAAACTGCTTGGTACCTTGACCTTATCCGCTTTGTTGGTCAACGAGCCAGAGATAGATGTGTCATCAGTGATGAGCCCAGATTATCTCTCGCTCAGCCCGCTCGACTCTGACTCTGAAGCCGCTGGCGCCTTCGAGCGCTACGATCTGGTGTCTGCACCCGTCGTTGACGACCTAGGCCGCTTGGTCGGGCGCGTCACCATCGCAGAGGTCGTGGACGTGATCCGCGAAGACTCGGATGAACAAGCCTTGTCACGCGCCGGTATGCAAGAAGAAGATATCTTCGCGCCGGTCACGATGGCCCTACGTAACCGTGCGCCCTGGCTGTTACTCAACTTGTGTACAGCTGCCATTGCCTCGTTTGTCGCGTCTCGCTTTGAAGATACCGTCAGCACAATCGTGATGCTCGCATTTTTAATGTCGATTGTGGCCGGTATCGGTGGCAACTCGGGCAATCAAACGATGACCTTAATCATTCGTGCACTTGCCGTCGGCCGTATTACTGAAAAAAATGTATGGCAGTTGGTTAAACGCGAAATGCTCGTGACGTTCTTGGTTGGTCTAGTCGGCAGCGCGGTTGCTGCTGTGTTTGCCTGGGGTATTTCAGGCTCGATTCCGATCGCGCTTGTGATGATGGCTGCAATGATCTGCAACATGCTGATTGGCGCCGCGATTGGCGTGCTCGTACCCGTGGTGCGCACCCGCTTTGGCAAAGACCCCGCAATGGGGTCTTCGGTACTGCTAACCTTTGCAACGGATTCGCTGGGTTTCTTTATCTTTTTAGGCTTGGCAACGATATTTTTGCTTTAGGCCACTCGCTGCACTGAGGTCAACACACGATTGACGTGTGTACTAACGCGCTCAGCATCGATACCATAGACATGTAGTGACACCGCCGGCGCGGGGTCATCGTGCGAGGCGTTACCCAAGCGATGTATCAGCTCTAGCCCAGCGTGGCCGCAAACACTTTGCCCAGCGATTCGGGCCATACTGTTAAAGGGGTATGCGTGCCCAGCGGCCGCATCCCAAGCGTAATGGGTTTCACTTAAAACGCCGCTCAACACACGGAAAGCGCACCACGTGTAATGCGCGTGTACAGGGCTAAATTGGCCCGGTGCCCAAACCAAAGCCACGACAGTAAAGCGCCCCTGGGGGTCAGCATGCAAGATATGACGCGAGTAGGTTTGTTCAGCACGCGGCAGATTCAACAAGCCTGCCACCACCCCTGGGACGAGTGCCTGTGTCAAAGCACGATTCAACGCTTGCCGAACACGGTAAGGCACTAAATCAGGGGCCTCACGGCACGCCTGCGCGAGCGCGGTCGAGCACCCTGGCAGCAGTTGATCGAGCCTAGACTTAACGGGATAAGGGTAGCGCAGCGCCTTTGGGCGAGGGGTCAGTAGGGTCGTCAGTGCTGTGTGTGCCATCACTCTATGTTAAACAAGACCCAAGAGCAATTGCTTGCTTATTTTTGTCAATATGACGATAAAATAGTAATATTTTCTACTTTTATTCGATTAATAAGAAAATAATTTCTTTTATAAATCGTATTTACCTTTGCCCTTATCTGAAGTCTCGGATCAAGCGGTACACAGCTGCTCTGTAGACCGGTCGATAGAGGGATAAACACAACTCTCTTTTGTAACGCTCATGGCCCTTGATAAAAAAGACCGAGATATTCTGCAACTGCTACAGACCAATGCGAGCCTATCCTTGGCTGAAGTTGCGAGCGCCGTGAATCTGACTCAAACACCGTGCTGGCGACGCATTCAAAAGCTGCAAAGCGATGGCGTCATTCAAAAGCAAGTGGCCCTCTGTGATGCCAAAAAGCTCAACTTAGGGCTCACCACGTTCGTGACCATTCGTACCAGTCAGCATAACGAGCAATGGATGCAACGTTTTGTAGCGGGCGCGACCAGCATTCCTGAGATTGTTGAGATTTATCGTTTGAGCGGCAACTCTGACTATTTGCTAAAAATTGTTGTGCCAGATATCAGCCGCTATGACAGCGTCTACAAACGACTCATCCGTACCGTTGATTTACTTGACGTGAGCTCGGCCTTCGTGATGGAAACGATCAAGTGCACCACGGCCTTACCGCTAGAGTACGCCGAGTAAGTCGCACTGCGCGTTTTTGACCAAGTACGCGGAAGTCCTCCCCGTTCAGGGGGAGAGAGTCAAGAGTCTGCATTCTTGGCAATCGACTCAGCCAGCCAAGCTTGCACCAGCGTATAGGTCACCGCGAGGGCAACTGGCCCAACAAAAATACCAATCAAACCGAAGCTCAACAAGCCTCCGATGACGCCGGCAAAGATCAGTAATAAGGGTAAATCTGCACCACGCTTAATCAGCATTGGTCGCAAGAAATTATCAAGACTCACAACGATCAGGCTCCAGACCAATAAGAACATTGCCCAGCCTGTCTCGCCTTGCCAAAACATCCAACCGACAGCCGGAAACAGCACCAAGCTCGGACCAATTTGTGCGATACAAAGCATCAGCATCACCGCCGATAATATTGCGGCAAAAGGCACACCCGCGATCACCAAGCCAAGACCACCCAGCCCAGTTTGCACAATCGCCGTCACGCCAACACCCAAAGCGACTGCTCGAATCGCTTGCCCAGCCAGCACCATCGCACCTTCGCCACGCTCGCCCGCAAGGCGTCGGCCAAAGCTACGCACCATTTTGGCGGCATCTTCACCCGACGAATACAAAATCGCAGAGATCGTGACCACTAATAAGAATTGAATCAGCATGCCGCCCAAGCCGCCAAACTGCGACAACACCCACTTGCCGGTTGAGGCGGCATAGGGGGCAACATGATCCATGAAACCTGTCGCACCACCTGCAATCAGATCAGTCCAAGCGGTGTTGATTTTTTTACCTACAAAGGGGATATGTTCGACCCACTCGGGCAGTGCCGGCAAACCATTGCTGGCGAGGCTTTTGCCTAGCACCATGAACTGGTCTGACTTCTCGGTGATCGTGCTAATTGCCCACCAAAGCGGCAGCACCAAAAGCAACAACATCCCCACAGTCATCATCAACACTGCTGGGGCGCGCCGCCCACCAAAGGTTTTTTGCAACATGATTAGCCAGGGCCATGTTGCCACCACAAGCATGGTTGACCAAACTGTGGCCGCCAGAAACGGTCGCAAGACCCAAAGTGATAGCGCGAGCAAGCCTACGATACAGAAGACGGCGAGCGTGTTGCGGGTTAAATCATGATGCATAGTTGTCTCTCCGAATGCGATTGTAAGTCTAGGTAATGACGAATTCGTGTCACCATGAGCGCCGCCGAGCAAGTTCTACTCTAGCTTTTGACGACCGCTTTAATATTCGCCTCAAACGCCCGCAGCCGTTTAAACACAGACAACAACTCAACCATAGAGGCCCAGTTACGCACCAAGACCTGAAAAGACGTTTGAATACGCTCAAACGAGCGTATTGTCTGCGCGAACATACCCAAGGTCAAAGTACCAGCAATCACTGTTGGGCCCAACACCAAAAACGGCACCACAATCCCAAACTGCAAATACGTCAGCTTAGCGGCATCAAAGTACAAGTAGTGAAAAAACAAACGGTGGTAACTTTTTTTAAGCATGCTAAACAATTGCTGTACCACTGGGGTCGATCCGCGTTGAGCGTCGTCTTCGGCATACACCAACTCTTTGCGATAGGCTGCCTCAGCCTTTTGATTGTCGAACTCGAGTCCGGGCAATTTAATGCCGACCAGTGCCAAGATCACGGTGCCCGCCAGTGCGTAGGCGATGGCGGCATACACCAACGCATGATCCACTTGACCAAAAAATGGAATGTGGTGAACGTTCTTTGAAATCACCCAAAGGATCGGCAAAAACGCAAACAACGTCAAAACCGCCTCAACAACGCTGGCACCAATTAATTCGAATGTGGCGGCAAAACGCTTGGTATCTTCTTGCACGCGCTGACTGGCGCCCTCGACCGACCTCAGTATGGGCCAATACTGTACGTAATAGTCGTTCATGGCTTGCCGCCACCTGAAGACCCAGTGCTTAATATAAAACCCTAACGCAACAACAAGCACCACATACAACAGCACCAGTTTGGTCAACGCCCACACGATTGACTCAAAGGCTGATAACTCAACCGAACCGGGCTTTGACAAGCTCTGTTGCATGACATCAAACAGTTCGCCAATGCCAGAATTGAGGGCAACATCGATTTGCACTTGGCAGGCAATTCCGGACACGATCAACACAACACCCGGCCAAGCCCAGAAAAAATATCGCTTTGAAGCAAAAAAAGACTTGAACAAGGCGATCTCTCTCTTTTAGGTAGTCACCGCGAACAGCTCTATTTAAGTTGGCCGTGACACTGTTTGTATTTTTTACCGCTACCGCAAGGACAAGGCTCGTTGCGCCCCACCTTGGGCATCATGTTGCGAACTGTACCCGGGTGCTCTGAGGCTGGCGCCCGAACTGCTGCCGGCTGTTCACCACCCTCTTGATACTCTGAGTGCTGGTACTCAATCTGTTGCTTCTGCGCCGCTAGCGCCGCGGCCTCTTCTGCCTGTTGCACTTCTACGGCTGATTGGATCCGCACAGTCATCAACACCTTGATCGCATCATCACGCACGCGATCGAGCATGTCTGAGAACAGTTCAAAGGCCTCGCGCTTGTACTCTTGCTTCGGGTTCTTTTGCGCATAGCCTCGCAGGTGAATACCCTGGCGCAAGTGATCAAGAGCTGACAAGTGTTCGCGCCACTGCGAGTCAATGACTTGCAGCATAATCGAGCGCTCAAAATTAGCCCACGATTCGGCTCCGACGACTTCTGCCTTTTGCTGATACGCTTGACGCGCGGCGTTCAACACATGCTCAAGCACGTCTTCATCTGTCACGCTCTTCGACTGTTTGACCAACTCTGTCAGAGCCACGCTCAGTTGCCACTCAGACTCAAGCGAGAGCTGCAAGGCATCAATATCCCATTGCTCTTCGACTGAGTTTTCGGGCACAAACTTATGAACCAAATCGGTAAATGTGCCATCGCGCAAGCTATCAACCGTTTCAGTAATCGCCTGAGCCTCAAGCACTTCATTACGTTGCGCATAAATAACTTTACGCTGATCATTCGCAACGTCATCGTACTCAAGCAACTGCTTACGCACGTCAAAGTTACGACCTTCAACCTTACGCTGCGCGGATTCGATTGAACGCGACACCATGCCCGCCTCGATTGGCTCACCCTCTGGTAGCTTGAGTCTTTCCATGATCGAGCGTACGCGATCGCCCGCGAAAATACGCATGAGAGGATCTTCAAGCGACAAATAAAAGCGAGAAGAACCAGGATCACCCTGACGGCCAGCACGACCGCGCAACTGATTATCAATCCGGCGCGACTCGTGACGCTCGGTACCGATAATTCGCAAACCACCAGCGGCTTTGACGCGTTCATTTAGCGGTTGCCATTCTTGGCGGATCTTTTCGATCTGCGTCACTTTTTCGGCTTCTGCCAGTTCGGCCTTTGAGCGGATTAGTTCAACTTGTTTTTCGATGCTGCCGCCCAGCACAATATCGGTACCGCGCCCCGCCATATTGGTCGCGATCGTAATGTGCCCCGGGCGACCGGCCTCAGCGACGATTTCAGCTTCGCGTGCATGCTGCTTAGCGTTGAGCACCTCGTGCACAAGCTGCGCTTGATCTAGCAGGCCTGACAACAACTCAGAATTTTCGATACTCGTCGTCCCCACCAACACGGGTTGCCCGCGCTCTTGGCACTCACGAATATCTGTCAAAATTGCATTAAATTTCTCAGGGGCCGACTTAAAGATCTGATCGTTTTGATCGGCGCGCACCATTGGGCGGTTGGTAGGCACAATGACTGTTTGCAACCCGTAAATCTCTTGAAACTCATAGGCCTCGGTATCAGCCGTGCCAGTCATCCCGGCGAGCTTTTCGTACATTCTAAAAAAATTCTGAAACGTAATCGAAGCTAAGGTCTGATTTTCGAGTTGAATCTTGACCCCTTCTTTGGCCTCAACAGCTTGATGTAAGCCATCAGACCAACGACGTCCAACCATCATCCGACCGGTAAATTCATCAACAATTACGACTTCGCCATCTTGAACCACATAGTGCTGATCACGATGGAACAAAGAGTGACCACGCAAGGCCGCCATTAAATGATGCATCAACGCTATATTGCGAGGCTCGTATAAGGATTGCCCTTCTGGCAGCAACTGCAAGCGCGTCAGGATACCTTCAGATTTTTCATGGCCAGCCTCTGAGAGATATACCGTGTGATTTTTTTCATCCACCCAGTAGTCGCCTTCTGGCTCAGGCTCGGTTGGTTTGGGTTCTGCAGTCATACGCGTGAGCAACGCAGGGACCGCATTCATGCTCACGTATAGCTCAGTGTGATCTTCGGCCTGCCCAGAAATAATCAAGGGAGTGCGAGCCTCGTCGATCAAAATCGAATCCACTTCATCGACGATGGCAAAAACAAGCGAACGCTGGCGCCTGTCTTCAACACGGTGTTCCATGTTGTCGCGCAAGTAATCAAAACCAAACTCATTGTTTGTACCGTACGTAATGTCGGCACGGTAGGCTTGAATCTTTTCGGCATTATCTTGCTGAGGTACAACCACCCCAACGCTCAAACCCAAAAATCCATACAAGCGCCCCATCCACTGGGCATCGCGTCTTGCCAAATAATCGTTGACAGTCACAACATGCACCCCACGCCCCTGCAGGGCGTTGAGATAAACGGGCAACGTGGCCATCAAGGTCTTGCCTTCGCCTGTACGCATTTCGGCAATTTGGCCATGGTGCAAAACCATGCCGCCAAGTAACTGCACATCGAAATGGCGCATGCTAAAGACTCGGACCCCTGCCTCGCGAACGACAGCAAAGGCCTCGGGCAATAACTGATCTAAGGTTTCACCGGCGACCAGCCTATCTTTAAAGGCACCCGTTTTAGCCTGTAATTGCTCGTCAGACAGGGCCTGCATTTGAGGCTCAAGTGCATTAATCTGCGCAACATGACGGCGTAGCTGCTTGAGCAACCGATCATTGCTACTACCAAATATTTTTTTAAGTAGTGAAAACATACGCGTCAGACCCACACCGACCTGTGCAAACTACACACCAGTCGGCGCCAAAAAGAGTTGAGGCAGCTAGCTGCCGATAAGCCTCGCAGTTTAACGCAGGCGAGGCCTTCCCGTCAGGGTGTCGATTCAACCACACCCTAGGCTGGGGCTCAACCACCAACAATGACGGTCTTGCTACCTGACCGGGTCAACCCTCGCTGAGCCGTGCACAATCGGGCTGCCGGTCAAATAAACCCTCGGATCTAACGGCTTGTCGTGCAACCTGACTTCAAAGTGCAGATGTGGTCCAGTCGACAGGCCCGTCGACCCCACGCGCGCGATCATCTGCCCGCGCCTGACCAAGTCTCCTTTTTTAACCAAAAGTACCTTGGCATGGGCATAGCGGGTCATCAGACCTTCACCGTGATCAATTTCGATTAGATTTCCGAAACCGCCGTGGTGTGCAGCGGTTCGCACGACGCCCCCTGAGGCTGCCAGAATCGGGGTGCCCAGTGGCGCCGCAAAGTCTAATCCCTCGTGCACACTGGGCTCAGCGAGAAACGGATGCCGCCGCCAGCCGTAAGTTGAACTTAGTTGTGATTGAGCGACGATTGGCATCGCAGTGGGCTGCCTGGCAATTACTGCAGCATGCTTGGTCAGCACCAGATCCAGCATGAGAAAGTGTTCTGTCTTTTTGACGAGCGCCGCCTGAAGGGTGCGAACGTGTTGCCCCATCTGCACCAACGCTTTAGTCTCGCCCCCCGCCCTGGGCGCGGTGATGTCGACGCTTTCAGAAACAATTTGCAGATCGACTGCTGGAAACCCCGCCAGCCCAGCCACTCGCCGACTCAGCGCATCAAGTCGTTGATAGTTGGCGTGCAAGATGCCCACTTGGACGAACAATGAGTCTAACGCCTGCTTGTCCGCATAGGGCGCAGGGTGATCGGCACTTTTGCGACGCGGGTCTTCTCGCAAGGGCTCGGCAACAGGCGCCTGAAAGACCTGTTGCAGGTGGGCCCAAGCGAACAAAACTAGCGCAAGGACTGCCAGGCCACTTAGCAGAAGCTGACCTAAGCTAAACGACAAGGCACCATGAACGACCCGCTCGCGAGGCATAATGACTACCTTCATACAAAGATCCTTTTCACTTATGGTTACGATTCCTCGCAGGCCATCAGGCAACCCGGCAAAGGGAGCGCACCTGATCGGATGGCTGGGTCACGATGCACAAGCAGCAAGCGTGCTTGCGACGGCTCAATTGCACCTCAAGCTGCGTGCAGTCGTTGAGCAGGTTTTGCCTGCCACCATGCGTGGGGCGTTCGATATTTTAAAAATCGAACAGAGCACACTGACCTTGATGGTCTCAAGCGCAGCCTTTGCCGCAAAATTTCGCCAATTGGCGCCCAGAGTGACTGCTCACATACAGGCAGCGGGTTGGAATCTCTCAGAAATAAAACTACGGGTACAGGGGGGGCTGGGGATCCCAGTCGCTGTTCAACCTCCGAAAGAGGCGCGGGCACTTGACCAACAAGACTTAAAAACGTTTGAAGTATTGACTCAGCAGTTACGTCCAGGTCCGCTTGCCGATGCTGTCGCCCGGTTGCTAGCGCACCATCAGCCAGTTCAGCCCCAAGAGCTCAGGCCAACTTCCACTCTTGGCGAAATGCCAGTGGCGCCTGCGCCGCTGACGCGTAAGTGATAATTTCAAAGGCATCTGGCTGCGCCAATAGTTTGAGCGCCAGTTGATTATTTAACGCGTGACCAGACTTGCATGCCACATAGCGTGCCACCAAAGGCTTGCCAATTAAGTACAAGTCTCCCACAGCATCCAAAATCTTATGTTTGACGAACTCGTCGTCGTAACGCAAACCGTCTGAATTTAAGACGCGGTACTCGTCCATCACGATGGCGTTATCAAAGCTGCCACCACGCGCCAAACCGACCGAACGCAAGGCCTCAACCTCGTTGACAAAGCCAAAGGTGCGAGCTCGAGCAATTTGCTTGACGTAAGAGTCGGTTGCGAAGTCGATTTCTGCGAAGCTTGCGGTCGAATCGATCGCTGGGTGACGGAAATCGATTGAAAACGCAACAGCAAACCCTTCGTGTGGTTCAAGGCGAGCCCATTTGGCCTCTGCCCCTTCACCCTCACGTACTTCGACGGGCTTTAACACCCGTAAAAACTGTTTTGCGCTAGCTTGTTCTTGGATTCCGGCCGAACGCAGCAGATACACAAACGTTGCAGCACTGCCGTCCATGATCGGGACTTCTTCGGCAGTCAAATCGACGTGCAGATTATCAATGCCCAGCCCAGCAAGGGCTGACATCAGATGCTCAACGGTGGAGACTCTTGCTTGACCATTAGACAAGACAGACGCCATACGCGTGTCTTTCACCATCGCGGCTTGAGCCGGCAAGTCGACAACCTCAGGCAAATCGATTCGATGAAAAACGATGCCGGTGTCTGGTGCCGCGGGACGCAACGTCAACTCAACCCGTCGACCTGAGTGCAGGCCAACCCCAGTGGTTTTTACAAGTTGCTTAATGGTGCGTTGATGAAACATAGAGCCTAAATCTCACTGAAACTTTCACGATTGTAGCGCTTTTAGCCATTTCTGCACTAAAAACAGCAGGCGATAACGCACCCAGGCTGAGGAACCCAGCCTCGCAACCAGCCACCCATCGGGGCGACTGGCAGAGGGAGCCACGCAAGCGAACTCAATACAGCGTTTAAGCGCCGTTTTCAGCCCACTCCAAGTCTGACTTAATCAGCCTGACGGCGCAAAAACGCCGGTATATCGTAGTGCTCCATTCCTGAGGTCTCGAGGGCGCGAACCTGAGCTTGGGCCTGTGCACCACGCCCGCGCAACACGGTTGGGGCGGTGATTTCTGCGCCGTTCGCCATGGTTAGGCCATCTGTTCCGTTACGCAACCCAACAGCAGTCTCAGGCATCTGCACCAACTTCGGCTTAGGACGACCCAAGCCAGTTGCCACGACTGTGACGCGCAGATTGTCGCCCATCGACTCATCGTAAGCCGTACCGAAAATAACTGTAGCATCGGCCGCAGCAAAGCTCTGGATATGATCCATCACAGCACGCGTTTCTTTCATTTTGAGTGAGCTGCTTGCGGTGATATTCACCAACACACCACGCACCCCTTTCAAATCCACACCTTCGAGCAATGGGCAAGCGACCGCTTTCTCGGCCGCAATCTTGGCGCGATCGGGCCCACTGGCAATTGCCGTACCCATCATGGCCTGACCTTGCTCGCCCATAATGGTTTTAACGTCTTGGAAGTCAACGTTCACATTACCTTCAACGTTGATGATCTCGGCAATCCCTGCACATGCATTGTGCAGAACATCATCGGCAGCTTTAAAGCAGTCGGCCTGGGTAGCATCTTCGTCCATCAACTCGTGCAGGTTCTCGTTGAGCACCACGATGAGCGAATGCACATGCTTTGAGAGCTCGTCGATACCGTCTTCAGACATTTTCATGCGCCGATTGCCTTCGAACGAAAAGGGCTTGGTGACCACACCCACGGTCAAAATACCAAGATCTTTTGCAACTTCGGCAACAATTGGCCCAGCCCCAGTACCTGTCCCACCACCCATACCCGCAGTAATAAAGACCATATGTGCACCCGCCAACGCCGAGCGAATTTCTTCGCGCGCCGACTCGGCAGCCGCACGGCCTTGATCAGGCTTGGCACCTGCACCGAGCCCTGAGGTACCCAAACGAATCTGCACGGGCGCATTGGTTGCAGCCAACGCTTGCGCGTCGGTATTGCAGCAAATGAAATCGACCCCTTGCACACCCGAACGGATCATATGCGAGACG
>Ga0209550_10001020_pt1 | contig 27017 bp, 35 predicted proteins | sample LauGreSuBDMM15SN_2_FD_187567 | JGI IMG/M metagenome (GOLD analysis project Ga0209550, IMG submission 187567) | Freshwater lake microbial communities from Lake Michigan, USA - Su13.BD.MM15.SN (SPAdes) (version 5) | ecosystem: Environmental > Aquatic > Freshwater > Lake | place: Lake Michigan... | reverse complement strand
GTGGTGGAGGAGGTGGTACCGGGGCTAAAAGTGGTGGAGGAGGTGGTGGAGGGAGAAAAGGTGGTGGAGGAGGTGGGGGGAGCTTGGGAGAAGGTGGAGGAGGAGGTGGGGGGAGCTTGGGAGAAGGATGAACTTGAACTATTCTTTCTCATATAAAAGTACCATACACTTGCTGCTCCTATACTTATAAATAAAAATAAAAATATTAAAATTATCATTATAATACTGTAAGATATTATAATGGGTTTACCAGTTATTGATCATGAACGAATAGAGCGTTTGAGCATCCCTCCAACTAAACCCATGGAACTGGGTAACATGATAGCTTTAGGACTAATAGCCCTGTGTGTACTGTACCTCATTTTTAGGAGGAGGAACCGGAAGACTTCAAAATCTTCTTGAAGTACTGCATGACATTGGGTTTCAACTTGTTTTGGATACCGAGATGGTTCATGACGTCTAGATCGTTCGAGGTTAACTTGTACGCGTTGAGGTACTCCAGAGCCCTGGTTTTATCAAAAGTACAGTACTTGCGTATAAGTTCGATATTGTCAAGACTAGTCAATTTGTGTTTGATACTTTTGAGTTTCCCTTCACGCATCTTGAAATTATTAAACTTGGTCCAGCAACTCCCTGGTCGAAGTTTGTTCTTTTTAAGGTTGCCTTTGATGTATACAGCTGGCATAATGATAGCCGTCATATTGAATAAAGGAAACATCTCAAAGTCACCTTGGTACAACCGCGTATCAACGACATCAGCTAACGTCATCAGATCCGATACTTGTTCGATATCCACCTCGGGATAATCGAGGTAGTTCTCGTGTACGATACTCCACATGTACCCTCGATCATCAAACGATCTTTTAAAGTACTCGGACGAGCTTTTCATCTTTGAATTGCATAAGAGATCAGTGACAAAATCACCCGAACCGCAAAACTCGTCTTTAACCTCACTGAACTGACAATAAAACTTGAAGTTGTGGATATTACCATTGGACATCACGGCCGATTGGTTGCACGGGTGGATCTGTTCGAGTTGTTCGACGGTAAGGGCCGGTACCTCGATAGTTTCACAGGGCAGTTCGACCGGTTGGTTCAAGACAAGGATGGTGGTTCCTCGAGACATCCGGCCTTTGGTTTGGAGGTAATCAATCAAGTTACTATTGGTTTCTTCTACGATAACATGGTAATTACTGTTCTCGTGTATATCGTTGTCGCTTTTGAGATCAAAGTAGACATAGTTAAGTCCTTTGAGACTTTCATGGACAATCGTGGTTTTACCAACCCCTTGTTTGCCGTAGAGCATAATTAAAGGCGTTTTTTCAGTGACGATACTGTTTCTTAATTGTCGAATAATATCTGCACGACCAATAATACTATTTTTTTCTGTCGGTGTTTTAGATACTACTTTAATATACTTATCCATGGATATTCTTACAAGTCAAGCTGTTGATATGCTAATGGACAACGAGAAGATAAAGAAAAAGGTCTACCCTGTTGTACTATGTAACATTATTTTTAATGTCCTTATCATCGCCCTCCTTATTTTTATCGCACTTAAAATTAACTACACGAATGCTCCACCCCTACATACTCATCACTAAAAGTCCCACCAAAGACAAAAAGTTTCGAGCGGAGTTACCAGACGGTAAAACAGTTGATTTCGGTCAAAAAGGGTACTCGGACTACACGATCCATAAAGATCCAGCTCGCATGCGTCGGTACTTGTTCCGACATAGACTGCGTGAGAACTGGGGGAAGTCGGGGATGGCCACAGCCGGGTTCTGGTCCAGGTGGCTCCTATGGAGCAAACCCTGCCTCGATTGTGCCAAGAAACTGATTGAAAAGAAGTTTAATGTACGGATTGTAGTTCGGTGAATTTCTTGTGAACGCGATGCAGTTTCAGAACCATCCAGTGGGTCATATATATCAAAATTCGCATTGTGTTATAGTAGACTTTAATAAACTCAATGATATTTAACATTTTAATGTTATTACATATTATAATGTCTCAACTCGTCTCTGTTTTAATGCACGCTCGGACCCAAGCTCACGTGTTCCATCTACGTACAGCTTCATATGCCCAACACAAAGCTCTCCAGAAGTTCTATGAAGGTATAAGCGAACTGTTAGACCAGTACGCTGAGGCCTACCAGGGCAAGTACGGTATTATCGATGGATACAAATCTTACCCGGTGACCCAAGACCCGCGCAAATCCAAAAAGTTTCTGATTTCGTTGATGAAAATCGTGACAAAGACACGTGAGGTCACTCGCGACTCGTACCTCAAGAACATCCTCGATCAGATTTATGAGTTGACGTACAGTACGATGTATATGCTCCATCTCAAATAGAACGCATTTGGAACTTCACGATGTACTCGTTAGCGCCTATGGTGCAACATACGAACAGGTACTGACCTTTATCACGATCGACACATATTCCATGACCAGAGGTCGGTTTCATGTTATCTGGGAATAAAGGGTACAAATTGACGCGTTGGTACTTTGGGTTCGCCCTTGAATTATTTATAGGTACAGCTGAAAAATACGTCGTGGTCAAAAACATAGTGTTTTGTACCACGTTCGCATTTTCTAAAGTGAATAAGCGTCGAGTAGTAGCATTAAAACAACTTCCGGCCATACCTAATCCAAAACGAGCTTGAGATGGAGTTTGTATGATAAGTTCATTTGTAGAACCATTTGCTGTACTTGTATAACTTTTAGCAGCTGTAACGGGATTTGTTGAAGTTGTATCTCTATCATTGTACAAAACATTAGATGAAAGTGCTCCAGTTGAGGCTACATAATACGGAGTGCCATTACCCATGTTCGTATTCGTAAATGCTATAGGTGTAGTTAAAACAAATCCAGTTCCATAAGCGGAAGTTGATCTAAAAACAGTGCTTGAGGTTACACTGGCCACGTAGATGTATCCGTCACTTGTAAATGATAAACCACTAAAAGTGTTAGTAGCACTTAATGCCGGTGACACTCGATCGGTCACCGAACTTAGTTGGTAAGGTTGACTGAGTGTAAGCACATGTAAAACATTTGCAGTACCAGCAGCACTGGCAGTATTTACAAAGTAGATATTGGATCCAGTGAGGTTCACATCAACACCGGTAAACCGTATTAATGTCGTAGCCCGTGCGTTCGAATAGAAATCACCGGTCCATCGTATGTTCCTCAAGTTAAAACCACTTTCAAAGCCGTTCGTTTGGGTGATTGCACCGAATACCATTTTATTACTTAAGGATAACTTTTAATTTATCAATATATGTCTCTACTCGAACACCGACGCAACGTACATTCTCAGAATGGAGAAGATGGCGTGCTTGAATGTATACTTGAAAAGTTGAATATTTCCAAAGACGGAACGTGTTGCGAGTTTGGAGCATGGGACGGCAAACATTTATCAAATACGTTCAGGTTAGTTGATGAATGTAATTATAAAGCATTGTATATTGAAGGTGACGAACAAAAGTTCAAAGATTTGCTTTAAACTCGTGACAAGTACCCAAGTCAAATTATCCCAGTGAATTTAATGGTGACCGGTGAAAATCTGGACAGTACCCTAAAAGAACACGGGTTCTATGAAAATCTGGATGTATTGTCGATCGATATCGACAGTACCGATTACGAGGTATGGAAAAACTCACAGTGCCGGCCTAAAATAGTGATTATCGAAGTTGATAACAGTATACCAAGCTGGATAAAAAAACCTATATACCCCGTGAAAAAAGAAGGAGGTGCAAACTCGTTCATCGTAAAACAATTGGCTATAGAAAAAGGGTACACCTTTTTATGTACGACCGGTAACTTGTTTTTTATACGTGACGATCTAAGTCACCTCGTACAACCTGACACCGATGTGGAGTTTCCATGGTGGTTACCTGTTCAAATAAAACAATTCGTTTTTACAATGTTATCTTGTTCGGACGATATAGAATCTCTATGCGAGGAACTCTCAAAATATGCAAGAGGTATGAAACTTGGGTACTTATCAGTATAATAAAAAACATGATCGTAATAAACTCAAGTACATTTTAAACATCTCACAAACAAAATGGATATCTTGAAGTATAGACGCAACGTGTACTCCCACCACGGTGAAGATGGCGTGCTCGAATACATTTTAAAAAAATTAGGTCTGGAAAAAAACGGGACGTGTCATGAAACTGGCTCGTACCATAATACACTGAGGCTCGTGAAAGAGTGTGGGTACAAGTACCTGGCAAAGCCTGAAAACGATATGGACGTCTTTTGTCCCGACGAATTTGAAAACTGGTACGGGGCTAAAGTGGTCATTTTGAGAGTTGACAAGTCGGTTCCGAGTTGGTTAGAAGACAAACAAGTGGAAGGGTACACGTTCGTGTGCACGACCGGCAGCTGGTTCTTTGTCCGTGACGACTTGAATTTTCCTGTAGAGACTAAACAAGTCGAGTTCCCCTGGTGGCTGGATAATGATACAAAATTACGTGTGGTCCAACTAACCCGTATCCTGGCGACGTTCAAAGAAGAAGAGCTGGAACAGGTCTGCCAGGAACTACCCAAGTATACTCGTGGTCTTAAAATTGGGTACGTAAACGAGTACACCCCTTTTCCAAAATCTTCCGATTGACCACGGAAGCTTTACCACCGGTGATCGCGCTGGCTAAGCGGGCCAGTCCCCATGATTGAGGGGTCTGACTAGGCCGGGAGCCGGATGAGTAGTAGGCCCCTTCACCCTTACGCACAATTTGACGCAAAGCCGATACAGTACACCCTGTTTTGCGTGCGAGTTCGCGACTCGGTACTACTTTATTGATACCGTACACTTTACGCGCTTTAAGTATATGCCTTGATACTTTGGTGGGGTACGAAGTGATTTTGGGTCGCGTGAAGTACTGATGCTTTTTATAAAGGTCCCTTGATTTTTTGAGTAATTTCAATTGTCGTTTTCGGTTCTTATCGGTCAACGAATACGGTGCGTAGCGGATTGGTAACATAAAAGAATGATACTATATACATTTAATAAAAATACAAATGCGTATCGGTGTAGATATTGACGAAGTACTTGCTCCCTTTCTGAAAACTATGGTCCATTCTAAAAATCTAAAGTTGCCGGTACTGAAGAAGTATCCGTACGTGTACAGTACGATGTTCGGGATGTCCCAACGCGAATCGTCAAAGATGGTCGACGAGTTTTACCGCACGGAGGATTTCAAACGAATGCGGCCTATCCACGGCTCCCAGGTAACCTTGCGCGTTTTGCAGAACAAGGGACACGAGATGTATGCGATTACGGGCCGACAGGCTATCGCCGAAGACGCGACGTTCGAGTGGCTCGAGGAGCATTTCCCGAAAACGTTCACGGATTGTTACTTGACCAACAGTTTCACGCAGTACGAGACTGACAAATCGGTTATAGCGAACCAGCTCGGTCTCGGATTGATGATTGATGACAGTTATTACACTTGTCAGGAATGCGAGGCGAGTGGGATCTCATCCGTGCAGTTCATAGGCAGCCCGGTCTACCCATGGTGCAAGGACGATCAGCATGTGATGACAGTCGGTAATTGGAAAGAAATCAGTGACCTTTTTAGTTACGAGGACTAAAAGTACTCAGAAACACTTACAAACGTGTTACTATCGCTCGTGTAACATGCTAAGATGGCATGACTGGTCGAGTTTATAATGATATTGGAAAGAAAATTGACTTTGGTGCGTGTTCCGACATGTCCGACCGTATTGGACAAACTGGCAAAAATATCAAGATCCGAGGTTCGCAAAGGGTAAATATTAATTATCGTCTGCGCTCCTTCAACCGTATTGGTAAAATTAAGGTTGCGTAGGGATGTACCGTTCGAAGTTAACACTTTAATGGTCTTGTAGGAAGTTGACGATTGGTTAACGTTGATCGTATTGGCTCGGAGTGTACTAAACTCTCCGTTTGTAGATAGGACTGTCAAGTTAGAAGTATTGAAAGTCAGAGGTGTAACATTGGCCAGTTCAATGAACGTCCCATCACTCTTCGCATCGGCAAAACTTATAGTTCCTTCCGTATCCGGAGTAAACAGTGTCAATTTCTGTAAGTTTGTATCGGCTCCTATACCGTACCTCTGGTTCATACCCGTACCTATATTGCTCTCTATGAGCGATTTGGAAGTGTTCAGGACCTTGATCGTCCCTGAAATATACAGGTTTGATCCTTGGTAGTACACGTTCGGATCTGAAGTGTGGAGCGAAGGCGTGCCGTTAGTTACTGAAGAAAGAACTGGGTAGTACCTGTCGATATTGCTTGGTACAGGGGTTACAGAAACACCAGTTGGTAAACCTGAAAGATAGGCAGCGTTCCCATAGAAATAAGAAGCGGCGATATTACCACTGGTGAACAGAACGTTTGAGCCGGTTACAGCAATGTAGAGGTTCGACCCGACGTCCAGGGTATGGATAGGGTTCGTGTTGGCGATACCAGCGTACAACCCGTTGGTCAAGAGGTTGCCCACCAAGATATTGGAGGCGATCAGGGTATTGCCCGTAAAGGTGTTGCCCACGTTTATAACGGATTGAAGGGAAGGGGTGGTGGAAGAAGAAGGTAGACCTGTCAGGTAGGCAGCGTTCCCGTAAAAATAAGAAGCGGCGACGTTACCAAGAACGGTCAAAACGTTGGAACCTGTTACTGCGACGTAGAGGTTCGACCCGACGTCCAGGGTATGTATAGGGGCAGTATTAGACACTCCGACAAACCCGGTGGTGGTGAGGGACGTCGTGTTCGAGATGGCAATCACTTTATCAGAGGTGTTACCCTGAGTGACAACGGATTGGAGGGTAGGCGCAGATGTCTGGATACCGGACAACCTCGATCCATCCCCTACGAAATAAGAAGCGGCGACGTTTCCAACGACGGTCAAAACATTGGAACCAGTTTCGTCGACGTAGAGGTTCGACCCGACGTCTAGGGTATGAGCGGGGGTCAAGGTTCCTATACCTGTTAAAGAACCGACACTTGTGACAAGACCAGAAAACTGAACGGTATTACCTGTTACGGTATTACCCTGATCGACGACCTGTTGCAGTGTAGAGGTGGCGTAAGAAGATGGCAGACCTGTCAGGTAGGCAGCGTTCCCGTAGAAGTAATTGGCGTTGACGTTTCCAACGACGGTCAAAACGTTGGAACCAGTTACTGCGACGTAGAGGTTCGACCCGACGTCCAGGGTATGGACTGGTAAGATATTGGAAATACCAGTAACTGACCCAGTCGTCACTAAACTTAAAATTTGAACAGTATTACTGGTCACGGTATTACCTTTATTTACAACTTGCTGAAGAGTGGTCGGTAATCCGGTTAATCCTGAACCGTTACCGACAAAATATGGAGCTGATAAAACACCGTCAGACGTGATATTGGCCAGGGTTTTCATCAAACACCCGTCTCCGTCACTTGCTTGAAGTGTACCCTTTTTACCTTTTGCCCTTACTCTACTCATTATCTGTTCATAACTAAGTTGTCCGTAGACCATTGTTATTACAGTATATATATACTTTTTGTTGAAAGAAAAGTATATACGTACGATCTCATCTATCTACGAGGAACAAGTGTTCCTCGGTTAACACCCCAAAGAAGTCTGACTTGAGCTTGAGCCTTCTTTTTAGTGGTTGCTTTTGAGTGAACTTTACCCGTAACAGGGTTTTTAACGGAATACAAGTTCCGGCCTCTTACTTTACGAATAACGTATGGCATCTATTTATGATTAACCAACAAATTTAGTTGGAGAAGGCGAGACCTCCCATACCGGATTGGATGCGGAGAACGTTGTAGTTGACGGCAAACATCGCCAAGGTGGTGTTGGCATCAGCTCCGGACTTGAGCACGACTTCGACCTGGGAGTTGTCGATACGAGAGAAGTTGCATGTTCCGGTAGGCTGGAGTTCCTCGGGCTTCAAGGCAAAGGAGTAGCAGTACACTCCGGGGTAAGGGTTTCCGGAGTGGTGCATCATAGGCTGCATCTGGTTGAAGAACTTACCGGGTTGGGCCTTGAAACGATCTTGTCCGTTGAGGATCAACTTGAAGCTGTCAAGAGGTCCGACCGACTTACGAGGCACGACGGCACCGTCTTCGTTCCACTGAGTAACTGATGGAGAGTACAAACTGCCTGAGGCAGCAACGTTACCTGATAGAACTTGAGGTACACCAGCAGAAGAAAGTAAACCAGACAACAAAAATACGTTACTGGCTGCGGCGCCACCTGTAAGTGCAGCCCTACCTAAGAAATCGGGGTTGGACTCAAGTACAATGGAGTTGGAAGTATTACAGTTGGTGGTGAAGTTCCACATCTGAGCATTGGTGGTATCGGATCCACCCAAAGCCCAAATGAGCTCCTTGACGGGGTGGTTGTAAGACAAACGAACCTGCTTGGTGGCTCCGGAAGTGACGGAGTCAGTTCCGGTGTGTTGGACCTGTTCAATAAGGTACTCATGTCCCTTTTGGGCGAACCGACGACGTTCCTCGGTATCCAGGTAGATGTAGTTACCCCAGACCTTCACCAGGGTACTATCGAGGTAAGAACTGAAGTTGGAGGCCAAGTCAAAGTCGATACGGACCTCATGGTACTGAAGAGCAATCAAGGGCAAGTACAAACCGGGGTTGCGGTTGAAGAAGAAGATAAGGGGAAGGTACACCTTACCTGCTCCAGCTCCAGTGGCATCGGTAGTGAGCTTGGCCCACTCCATCTTCTTGTCATTTGGGAGGTACAATTCAGAGTACAATCGCCACCAACGTTGGTAGTGCTTGTCGATACGTTGTCCACCAATGGAGAGTTCTACGGACTTCACGGCACGCTCAGCGGCCCATACTCCACTGGTAATAGTCTTGTCACCTTCGCGAGTTGCAAGGTTGGCAACCGTCTTGAGTTCCATGAACATATCTCCGATCAAGTCTCCGTTACGGGCAATGGTAACGGAGATACGCCCGTCGTTGGAAGCGGTACCATTGACGGTCTGTTCGATGATTTCCATCGCAAAGTTGGTGTGGCGCTTGTACACGGCCTGAAAAAAAGTGACTTTGGGGTTTCCGGTAAGATAGACATCTTGAGCACCATAAGCTACGAGTTGCATAAGTCCGCCTGCCATTTGTGAGTTTTATACACTATACCAAGATTTTTTTTTGACCAAAACGCGGTAAAGGTCACTGAAAAAAACATAGGGTCCTAATAAATGTCTGACACAAACGAAGAAGAGGAACTTGATATGATGATGGAAGAAGGCGACGAAGTTGACTTCCCTGGCCTGCTGATGAACTTACTGGCTTCGGAGGAGGGTGAGACGGTCGGACAGTCGATGTCCAAGATCGCCCTGGCTCTGGAGACCCAAAACAAGATCCTTATTAAGATCGTGTCCCACCTAGCTAAAAAGCCTTAAAAAAATCTCGCTCTACTATAGTAAAAATGGAGGTACACTATATACACCCCGAAAGCGATCAAAACGAGTCGAGATTGGAGATACTCAAATCACAAGTACAAGGGTTGACGTCCGAGCAACTCCTGACATTCATTACTCAGCTGGAAAAGCAATGGAGGCTTGACTGTCAGGGCGATCCTTGGATCCCACTCACCAACTGTTTCAAGCAGTTTTACAGTGAGACTGAACTGAACGAGGTGGGTCTACCAAAAGATTTGAACGCGGAGAGGATCTACGAGCAGAACAAGCGTAAACAGAGGGTCCTTGGAGAATTGTACCATCGAGCGGTTGCCCTGAACATTTTCGATCAGGACTCCGAAGACGTGAACAATAATCAGTACAAGGTATCGGTACGTATTAACAGGTTGATAGATATGGCGGATGACGCCTACGAGATGATATTTAGGTACACTCGACAGTACGAGCGTATAAACCACCCCACTCTCATTCCCGCCAACTCGGAGAATGAACATTCGCTGTTTAGGTGTACGACGATGGATCTGGACGATATCAGTCCGTACCAGCAACTCCTCCTGGCGATGTTGAACGAGACGTACTTGTACAATATTCGCAAGTACAAAGGTCAATGTTGTAAACAAATCGAAACGGCAGACGGGTATGCGACCAAAGCATGGAAGCCCATCATGACCATCCCTGAGTTTGTGTATAGCATCGCCCAGAAAGAAACCCGGTTCGGGGTCTGGAAGAACTTGACGTCGAAAGGTACGGCGGCCAAGGACACGATACGTCACTTGACCGAGTGCAAGGATATCCAGTTCCCGGAAATACAGAAAAATAGACACGTCTGGTCGTTCAATAATGGCTTGTTCGTAGGCAAAGAGTGGCACCCTTCATCGGGTAAGTACATATCACGGTTTTACCCATACGAGAGTAATGAGTTTCGGTGCTTGGATCCGACGATCGTGAGTTCCAAGTACTTTGACAAGACGTTCAAGCGGTACGACGATGTTGAGGACTGGTGGGATATCCCAACGCCTCATTTCCAGAGTGTCCTGGACTACCAGAACTTTGAGGTTGACGTGTGCAAGTGGTTGTACGTAATGGGTGGCAAGATGTGTTTCGATGTTGGGGATATAGACCGCTGGCAGATCATCCCGTTCTTGAAAGGTATAGCCCGATCCGGTAAATCAACCATCATCACCAAAGTGTTCAAGAAGTTTTACGAGTCGGACGATGTGCGTACACTTTCCAACAATATCGAAAAGAAGTTTGGTCTGTCCAGTATCTACGACGGATTTATGTTCATTGCCCCCGAGGTCAAAGGCGATTTGTGCCTGGAGCAAGCCGAGTTTCAGAGTTTGGTGAGCGGCGAAGACGTATCGGTAGCACGCAAGTTTGAGAAGGCGCATTCGGTCGAGTGGAAAACACCGGGGATACTAGGTGGTAACGAGGTACCCAACTGGAAAGACAATTCGGGCAGTGTCCTGCGACGTATCTTACCCTGGAATTTCAGTAAACAGGTCCATAATGCCGATCCGCACCTCGATGACAAGTTGGAGCTGGAGTTGCCGGTGATACTGATGAAGTGTGTGCGAGGGTACTTGGAGTACGCCCAGAAGTACTCGGATCAGGATATATGGAACATTGTACCGAAGTACTTCAAGAGTATCCAGACCCAAGTGGCGATGATCACGAACAGTCTCCAGAACTTCCTGGCGTCCGAGAAGGTGCGGTACGCCGAAGACGCGTTCTGTCCCCAGAAGATATTCGTGCAAGTGTTCAACCAGCACTGTCAAGAGAACAACTTGGGACGGTTCAAGTTCAATACCGACTTTTACGTGGGACCGTTCAGTTCGCGAAACCTCGAAGTGCGTTCCGAAGCACGAACGTACAAGGGCCGAGTGTACCCTCTTCAGCCGATGGTGTTCGGAGTCGATATCGTCGACGACAATATCCAGGTATCCGAAGATTATTAATGTTGAGTAAGAATAAGTAATAATGAACAAACAAGAACTGGCTTTTCGGTGTTACGCTATAGCCGATACGTTTCGGACAAAAATAACATTGCCGCCTTCCCGGTACCTTGTTCAAGCGTTTGGACAGGCGGGATGGAAACTTCAACTAGACAAGGCGAGGCAGTACAAGATTGGTAAAGGTGTTGATTATGACGCGTCAAATTCCAAAATACAGTACGGAATGTACAATGCCACGTACGATACCGGAAACACTATAAACTTACAAGAAGATATTATCGGTCCCGTTTTGCGGAACGGGTTCAAAACCGCAACGTCACACTTCAAAATTTTAAAAATGACGGCTCGGCATGGACGGTTCGAGGTGTACTCGGAGTACACTTCCGAGTACGGCTACAAGAGCCTCAGTGATAATAAAAATATCACCAATGTCGAGTTCTTAGTAAAAATCACCCGAAACGGTAAGACCCAAGGGGCGATATTCGTGTTCTTTAACAGTGGTCGTTTACGGTTTTCCGGGGGGTACACTGACGGAGATCCTTCCGAACCGGCCAAACTCTTGAAGTTCATGTTGAATGAATCGGTTGACACGTCCAAAATCAAAGTGAATAATACCACTGGCGAGTTCAAAGTAGGGTACAAGTTGGACCTTGATACGCTGTACCACCTCCTCGATGTACCGGAAGCAAGTGCGGCCAAGTACAAAGGGTACACTTTAAGAGTGTCAAAAAAAGAAACGGGTTCAACAGTGTACATCAAATTTAACTCCAAACATACGTTTACGTTGGTGTGTTCGGCTAACGGGACGGTTCAGATAGAGGGTGCGGATGATATAAAGGAAACGTTCAAGATCACGACCGAGTTTATAAAACTACTGGCCGAGATGCAGATTGTCCAATCGGCTACCGGCAAGCAAGCGACTACACCCAGAGCTACCAAAGTGGCCCAGGTCCTCACCATGAAACCGGCTCCGAATGTGACCCGTCGAGGAACGTCGTGTCCTACTGATCGGTGTCCAGTCCCCTACAGTTTCGAGGGTCATTGTCAGTACGCCGATTACTATATAAAGCCCAACCCACAGGGTCAGCCGTGCTGTTACAAGAAACCCCAAAGTACAAAGTACTCCCGTGAGAAGATTGAGGCGGCGTTTCGTAAAGCCAATGTGCGCATACCTTCTGCGACACGCAAACTGTTTGAACTGAATGAAGTTGCGAATAAGCAAGTGAATGTCGGCAAGAACATCGCCAACTTACGCACGTACTACAATTCAACGATTGGTAAAAATGGTAAAGAGGTGGGGTTCAAGATTGATACGCGGCAGTGTGTGCGGTACACCAAGGTGGCCCTGGTGGATATTGCCCGAAGAATGGGCATCGTGGGAGTTTCCGCCTCGATGACCAAACCTGATTTGTGTAATCTGATCCAAACCCAATCGAAGAAATTAGGTCTGAACAAAACGAGTGAAGTGTCTGGGAAATTGAAGGTGGCGGTAGGTAGACAAGCACTTACGAGAAACACTGGTGACAAAATCAAAATTGGTAAAAGGGTATGTGAGACCTATGATAAAGGTACGATTGCCCGATACGCCAGCAGTTTGGGAATTACCATCGACGGAACGAAGAAGGATCTCTGTGCCGCCATCGGATCGTACATGAACACCCGACGTAATAACTTAGTAGCCGCCTTGACCCCTCCCCGACCTCCTCCCCCCAAAGCCAAGACGGAAGATGAGCGTTTACGTAATAGTATAGAAGCTGTGCATGGTAATGTCACCAACGATAACCTGAGAGCACTTAAAGCAAAGATAAAAGAGTACAAAAGAGCGACAAAACGTACAAGTACCAAAGGTCAAGTCACTAACGCCAATATCAATAGGTTCATACGACAGTTACGGTAGTCCGACCGGATTAATAAACACGTCGTACTTTTGGGACTGCTGGATATACGACGAATGGTAACTGAAATCGTAACCAGCAAACCGTTTCTTTATTTGTTCGGATAACTGCTTGACTTCCTTGGACCGATCGATTTTATCGTAGACGGCACTGTGTTGGTATCCCAGCATGAGATCTTGCATATCAGTAAACTCGTTGAGTGATTGTTCGGATAATCCATCTTCTTTCATTTGTTTGTACATATTCTTCGATTTGGAATCAAAGTATCGTGTTCCATTAACTTGATCTTTGGGAAATAGTCGTGTCAGTACATAGGCCAATAATCCAACTGAGAATACGATATCCATTTATTAAGTATTCAATAGAATTAAAATACAGTGAATTTTGTGTACGATATTATAGAGCTCTTGATCCGTCTTGATCGCCAAGGGGTCTATAATCTCCAACTCGACTTGGTACAGGCTTTCGTCCTCGCAATCCAGATCGTCACTTTGACCTGATATGATGGTCATGTCAATACTGAGGTTCTTGCGGACAAACGAGTACCGTTTCTTGCTTTTCGAATTCTCCATGACTTCTTCAGGGTTATGCTCACAGGGTACTTCCGAAGAAATGGCAAATCGGACATCAAAAGGGTACAGTCCGTGCAATCGGACCGTCTCTTTCACCACTGGTATCTTGTTGATACACATAGTTTCTTCCGTGTCTTCATTGATGATGTACCTCAAGGTGTTCTTGTAGTACACCGACGTTTCTTCAATTGTCTTTTTTTCCCAGTCCTTGTACTGCTCGAGACCTTCCATGATCCGGTGAAATATATCGGAGCCTACATTCGTATCGAACATATTGTTGTGCATGTTGCCCAACCGAAACTCCATTTCGACATGAGGGGCGTTTTTGTGTTTGTGAAACAGGGGTTTTACCAGGTTGAATATCGTATCCATTACTAATTAAATAATAAACGCGTTCTATTTTTAAGTCAAGTAAAATGATCCAAGTAGGTAAAAACGCACGTGATAATGATCGATTGACTAGTGAGATGAGCGGACAGGATTATTGGTTCCACGCTTCGGATGTACCCGGTGCACATGTCATCATGAAAAGAGGCGGTGACATCATGGAAGCCGCTCGGTTGGCGGCTGTACATTCTAAGGCCAAAGGTCCACTGGTCAAAGTGACCATGGCCCAAGGTACGGACGTGTACAAACCTCCCGGGGCTCCACCGGGTCTGGTGATTTGTTTACGAAAGAACGATATTTATGTAAAAACATAAATTCTATTTTTTTATATTAATACAGTAACTAACACAGCCGTCCATTCCTTTTGCAATTATCGACTGATTGTATATTTCACAAAATTCATCTACTGCTTGTTTCACACCAAAAACCCAATTAGTTCGCGCTTTTTCCATATTTATTTCATAGTCGTGACCCATTATATATCCACCGTTCTTTATTACACGAAATGAATTTATTAAATCGTGCTTAACACCGTTATATGAATGATCACCGTCAATATATATAATATCATACGTATTCTCATTTTTGTTTTGTAAAAAATGAACAGAGTGTGCTTTAATTATTTGTATATTTGGAATGTTTTCATATTTCTCTAATAACTCGAAGTAACTTTTACCTATATCATAATCAACTGCATTATTTCCATCGACGTCACCGCTACCAGATATTCCTTGGAAAAAATCTACTCCATGAATAGATCCAAAATTACAATTTTTCACCAAATAATCTAAAAACTCTCCTTTGAAAACGCCTATTTCTAATATTTTTGGATTAGATAATGTATTACAGTAATACTTTAACATTTCGTTTCTTGTATCAAATATTTTGGAATTATCTTCTTCAGATTTAATCCAATAATGTTCAGTATAGTCGGATTGTATTAACGGTGTTAAAATATTCCGTTTCGTTCTAAATTCATCAGTTGCTCGTTTTGCACCTACCCAATGACCATAATCATCTATTATTATTAACCCGCCAACAATAACTTTATCATACAACTTTTCTAAACATATCATAGTTGATTCATACCATTCGCCGTCCAAACGAAGAACGCTAATTTCTCCAATATTTTCTACATTTTCCGGAACGTTCAAAGTGTCATTGAAATATCCTTTTATAAGAGTAGTTTTTTTCATATCTACGTCTACTATTTCAAACGTTTTATAAACGTTTTCAATACCACCTGATAAATTATCACCTGGTTTACCAAAACCCTTATATATATCTGTTTTATTATAATCATCTTTTAAGTCTTTTTCAGTTATATCAGGCATACCATCAAAACTATCAAAACCGTATACTTTATTATCTTCACCTGCCACATATGACATTAATGCTAAACAACCTCCTTTAGCTACGCCGCATTCAACAAATGATGTTTTGGTATTTTTAAATTTTTCGCATTGATTGTATAAGTTTATCAATCGCTCTGGTGAAACCATACTTAAATTATTATTAAAAATTTTTACACAAATTTCCATAGTAATTTAAATATAAGTATATATCTTTAAATAATCAAAATATCGAACAGTCTCATTAAAGAAAGAGATCGATATCCAACTAAATTAGATGAAAGGGTTAGAGAATATAGGTAACACCTGTTACTTTAACAGTGCCTTGCAATGCATGCTCCAAATCCCCCAGTTGTCCAATTACTTTATTATTATGGAGTACCGCGGCTCTTGTGAAATCACGAAAGAGTACCAGAACTTTGTGCGGAGCATGTGGCTCGAAAAAACCAGACGGGTCGAGTGTCCTCGGCGTATTTTACAGTTGATCCAACAAAAGTACTCCCAGTTCAATAACATGGACCAGAATGATAGTCAGGAACTGATACTGTGTGTCCTCGAACAACTGGAGAAGTCGTGTCCTATCGTTAAAGAGATTTTCAATGGGAAGATCGAGTACGATACGGTTTCGGCTAAAGGTAAATCCCTTTCGACCGATACGTTCAGTGCCTACATTTTAGATTACTCCCCTAAAAGCTGTTTGTTATCGGATATGATCCAAGAGCAGTCTATTTATAAAGTGGTAGAAGGTACGGAGACTGTCACTGTTACTAAATCGAATATCGTCAATGAACCCGTGATATTTATGGTGAGTTTCAAGATGTACCTCCGAAAGTACAAAGTCAAACTGGACGAGTACCTCACCATAAACTCGAAAAAGTATGCCTTGTTCGCCATGTCCACCCACCAAGGTTCGGTCCATGGTGGTCACTATATAGCTTACACCAAACATAAAGGCGAATGGTTCGTAAAGAACGACTCGTACTTGGGGAAGGTACCCTTCCCGCCTCTAGAAGATTATCATTACGTGGCTCTTTACAAGAAGATGTTCTGAAACTCCTGCCACTGTATATTTTCCGAGATGTTGCGAAGTGTGCCGTAGTACGTCCGGCGATTATTTGGGTACTTCTTATCCGCTCGAGGCATGATAGGAACCCACCATCCTTGGTCGCGCAAGAAGGCACACTCGACAATCATATCGTGCTTGAGCCATTCGGGTGGATCGTAATGAGGAGGTAACTCCGTTTCGTACATGAGCCTTCCTTTTTCTTGGATGTACATGGTCCATCGACCTGGTTTTATATTCTTGAACTGGAAATCAATCGTGTTTTTTTCGAGTGGTTTCCACTTGAACATTGTATTGTGTGTTCCTATCATAATAGGTGTCTGAACCGGTGTGAATATGAACCCATCGGTTTTATGTTGGATATTGACCATCACCTCATTACAAAACTCATTGAATTTTTTCACGTCGTAAAACTTTTTGGATTTGATAACAAAAGGATCCTTGGCCATTTTCATCGTCCCATCAACGACTTTCTGTGAAGCTTCTAACCGGTCAAGAAGCGACAAGTGCGAAACGACTTCTCCGTTTACGGTAATAGCATCGTACACGAAGAAATCCGAATCGATCAGTTCGCCATCGAGGATCGTGCCATTGTACGCATCTTTCGGTACCTTGACCGAAGCGACTTTGATAGCCAGTGCTCGATTTATTAAACAACAGACCTTGTGGTCTTGGAACATCATACATACGAGTGAGTGTCGTATACCATCCGTCTTTTCGCAGACGACATAATCACTTTTGCACAAGGTGTCAAAATGAACACGCTCGATCGAAATAGGTTGAGGACCAGGGAAGAAATCCGTGCCTTCAAGCTGTTTATCGTACGAGGTTTGGAAAAAACGGAGTACCTCTTTTTCAAGTGGACTACCCCGTATGACGTCCCAGTACTTGTCGTTTTTTACGAGATACTCCTTCATTGACAATTAATAATTAATTAGCTTTAATGCCCGCGGCGTTCAAAATATTACCTATACACTCGTGCGTATACGTCAACGTCAAATTACTTTCGGTGTATGCATAGATCTTGAGACCTCGATCCGCTAGATAATCAAAAAACTCTTCCATCAAGTATGGAATTTTCTGCATTTCACCTTTTTTATTTTTCAGAGCTTTTTGTAAAGATTTGGTATCAAGCACCCAAGACTTTGGGTCGGTATCCTTGATAGAGTACAGATCGTCCTTGATTTTTTTATGAACGACCGTATCAAACTCAAGTCCGTACTGGCTGATAGGCTCATCGGTTTTTTTATCGGACCGGACTTTTTGTTTGAAGACGTCCCAGTTAATACCTGGTTTTACGGCGGGGAATACGATACCGTGACACCCTTGTTCAAAAGGTTCGATGCATTTCAAAAGGGTCTGGTCATCTGATATCGATACACTGTAATCGAGCCATACAACGCGATCACAATCACCAAGAACATTCTTTATAATGTTCGTTCGAGACACTGGGTCATCATTGACAAACAATATATGGTTCAAAGTTTGTCTCTCTATACATAAAATATTGAAACGAAGAATTGTGTGTAACGTTTTGACCGAAGCGGCTTTATTTCGGGTCACTACTATTGTTATTATCTTCATTACCTTTATTCTTTGGTACATCTTTAAGTCGGTAGGACATTTTTCCACTAAAAGGTAAGTTTCCAACATGCCCTAAAATGGTTCGTATATGCGCATGTATCTTACCTCCCATCATCTGCCACCTTCGACAAAAGGCATAATCTTCTGACAAGTATCTTCTATTGACCGGGTCGAGCATACAATCGAATACGGCACAGTACGTATCGAAATCCTTGTTCTGATGATCATTCACGCATTGCAAGTCTGGATACTGTTTCTCCATATCCGAAAACACTTTGCGTTTTATAAGCATAAAACCGGTGGGTCCATCCAGTATCTGCACGAAATCCTTTTCGACTTGAAGTACCGTGTTTCCAAAGTTGACGACAAGTGCGGAAGACAACATTTCCATAGGTCGGTCATCACCCTGTTTTACGAAATCAGCTGCTTGGTCCCAATTAATGTACTTTTTAGGGTAACAGGCTACGGCTACATCATGATCACCGTTTATAAGGTCTACAACCGAATGTGCATCAAAATGTATATCGGCATCAATGAACATGAACAGGTCGGCGTCGGATTTCTGCATAAAGCGAGCTACTGATATATTACGAGCTCGATGCACTAAACTCTCATTTTCGATGGTATCATAATACATGAGATGATTGTTTTGAAGTAAAGTTATTTGTAAGGCGACCAGACTTTCCATGTACTGTTGTAAGCATAATCCGCCGTAACAAGGGGTACTGACATATATTTTAACCATTGGTACTTATTCAACCAACCCCTCTAAGTACTTGTTCATAATCGCTTCTATTTTGTTGAGGGTCGGAAGAGACACTCCGCATTTATCGCACACTTCGTGTTTTGTGGTGTACTCGCCCAACGTCTTGAGGATGATAACAGCGGCAATACTGGTCGGAGTTTTGCCCATGAGCCATACACACTTTTCAATTTTTTGGGACAATTTCAGACATTTCATACGAACAGCTCGTTTGTCGGCTACATTGAACTCGTTGAGGAGACGGTGGATGACATCGCCTGATCGGGTCACGTCGTCTTCCGATGTTGATTTGGTTATTCCAAGAACGGTCTCCTTGAACATCTCCGTCGTGCGACTGATATCCTTGGTCGGGATATTGAACGCGTCCGCAATTTCCTTGGTCGTGCGGGCCACCTTGGAAGCCTTGCAGGCAAACATGACGCAGTTGGCTTTTATACCGGTCCGTACGGCTCCTCGGGTCAGCTTGACTTCATTGAACTTGCGGTAGAATATCTTGGCGGCTTTGATGACATTATCCTGCAAATTGAGTATATCCTTGGCGGCGGCGTCTATACTCTTGTACGCATGGAACAAAGATCGATCGCGATGGTTCATCGAATTGTGGAAATTGATCATCGCGAGACGTCGCATAGCATACTTGGCTCCTTTGGTGTTGATGACGGTCCCGGCTCCCCACTGTTCCGAGAACAAATCGAGATCGGTAGGCATGCCGCATCTGGACATATCACTGACCTTCCCGTCTTCGGAAACGGAATTGAGCCATTCGGGTGCGTCATCAATATAGTACGAATCAATAACACCGCATCCGGTACACATGGGCAAATTGTCGATACCAAACACTTTGGGAATGTCACATTTTGCGCATAGGTAATTATTGGACTTTTTAACTGGTTTAGGCGTAGCGACCGGTTTCAATAAATCGAATTCGGCCCAATAAGTATCTAAGGTGTCACACATGTTGTTTTGTAATGTTTAACAAAACCGCTTGGTTTACATTGAGACACGTTTTTTAAAAATTGAGATTATCCGCATGAGCGCGAGCCAGTTCTTCTATAACATCAACACGTTCTTTGAACTTCTTCGCTCCGGAGCTGGTCGGCTGCCAGGCGTTCCAGGCCGCATCGATTTCCGCTGCGTCGTCCGGTGGCACGACTTTACCGTCGATGACGTTATCAGGAACAATGAAACTGTCCTCGGTTCCTTCGTCGTCACTCATATCCTCAATCGAGCTGCTTTCGATATCGAAATTGATTTCGTCCTGTAAAACGTACATGGGTCCATCATCAAGTTGAGCGTAGCCGATTTCTTCGAGGTCCTTGACGCCGATATGATGCTCGCACAACGATTGTACACAGACCATATTTTCCTCTTCTTCCAGTTCGTAGACTGTTGCATTCTTGTACAACTTACTGGTCGAAGTGAGGTACCTGACCATAAGACCAGCCTCGAACACGTCAGTGACTATCGCATGTGTTTCTTCTTCAACACCATCATCGTCTTCCAAGAGCACCGTTACAATTTCGCCTATAGTGATATCTTTAGGGTTAATCATTTCTGTTGGTATAAAAACTAAAATCTATAATACCTTAAGAACCGATGAAAATAACCATCTTATCAAAAGAAGGGTGTACGATGTGCGATGAAGCAGTTGAGTTGTGTCAACGTCACAATGTAAAGTACGAGAAACTAATAGTTGATAAGATGGGTCTAGTGAATGCATGCGGAGTAAGTGTAAGCGGCTACCCTCAGATACTAAAGGACAGTGTTCACATCGGAACGTTCTTTGATCTGGAGGACTACCTCGAAAACACCTACGAGCCTTTGTTAATTGAAGGTAAAGGGAGGTACACGGTATTCCCCATCAAGTACCAGAACTTGTGGTCACTGTACAAGAAAACCCAGATGTCCGTATGGACCGCGGAAGAAATCGATTTCAGCAAGGACATGGACGATTGGGACAACAAGTTGAGTGACAACGACAAGCATTTCATCAAACACGTCCTGGCGTTCTTTGCGGCATCGGATGGTATCGTGTTCGAGAACATCAGTTTGAATTTTTCTAACGATATACACCTAGCGGAAGCCCGATCGTTTTACGCGTACCAGTCGCACAACGAGATGGTTCACGGTGAAACCTACAGTTTACTGATTGACAAGTACGTCAAGGATCCTACTGAGAAGGACCTGATGTTCAAATCGATCGAGAATATCGACTGTATAAAACAAAAAGCTCAATGGGCCCTGAAATGGTTCGATACGAATACCAATACGTTTGCGGATCGTTTGATCGCTTTCGCTTGCGTAGAAGGAATATTCTTCTCGGGAAGTTTCTGTGCGATCTTCTGGTTGAAGAAACGGGGACTATTGCCAGGACTGGGGTTCAGTAACGAGCTTATAAGCCGGGACGAGGCGATGCACCTCGAGTTTGCTATTGAACTGTACAATATGCTTAGGCATCCTTCGGAACACGTGTACGATATCGTGAAAGATGCGGTCCGTATTGAGAAACAGTTTATCAATGAAGCCTTGCCGTGTAAATTGATAGGGATGGACGCCCTGAAAATGTCACAGTACATCGAGTACGTGGCGGATCGGTTACTCAAACAGGTTGGTCTACGACCTCTTTGGAACACCGAGAACCCTTTTGATTTCATGGAGAATATATCACTGGAGGGCAAGACTAACTTTTTTGAAAAGCGGGTGGGTGAGTACGGCAAGCTTGACGATCTCAGTACCGAACTCAAGTTTACTGAAGAATTTTAGCTTCTTGATCACATGGTTTAGCGTACCCGATGGCCGTACATACACCCAAGGAGTTCGAGGCCGTGTACCGACCATCGTAAGCGTAAGGCGTACATTGCCCTTTGTCATCTTTATATATGTACTTTTTACATTCGTCACATTTGACGGTGTAATGTTTACCTGAATTAAGCTTTATACCTTTACCAACGTTCTTTTCGTTCCTTTCTACGAGATTGGCTGTAATTGGTTGATTTTCATCCGTGTAAAGTCTATTATTGTACAAGTCACTGTCTAGAAAAATGCACCGATCACCTCCATATACATCCTCTTCGGTACTTAGTTCATCGTCGACTTTATTAGTTATATTTTTTATGGCTTGGGCTGCTATATCCGACCCGGCAAGTGGTATAGCTGCAAAATCAACTTCGAATTCACCTGGTTTTTGTACGAATAGATATATGAAGAATGTAATGACCAGGGCTAGTATAAATAACATAAGATTTCTGAAAATCTCCATTACTACTTTTTAGTCTTTATATTTTTTCAGGTTCATGAGCCCCCAGGTGATGAGCATGAACACAATGGCGTGGAGGAACACTCCGGCACTGCTGCTGCATCCGGTTGGGGTGGCGACCCATTCGCCGAAGATACGACGAGTGATCTTGAACACCTCGGGGTTGGCGATGATGAAAAAGATGGTTGCTGACATGAGCGATATGACAAATTTCTCTTCTTGTTTTTTTCCGTTGCATCCACATCCACAATCTTTAAACATTCCCATTTATTTTTATAATTGTACTGTAGAAAAAAATATACTTAAAAGCGAAGGGCTATAGTAGAGTAAGAAACAAACATATAAGCATGGCACTATCAATTCAACTCGCTTCTGACTTTGACCCCTCATCCGTGCGCTTCTCAAAAATGCGAAAGAACAAGAACGGAGGTAAATCCGTGTACATCAACGGCCCTTCAAACGGCAAGATTTATCTCCAGTTCCCCTACATGCGAGCTCCATTTGGCCTGAGTGCTTTTGAAGATGAAACTACCAAGCGAACTTCGTACTCACTTGACCTGTCATTTGATGCCAACCCGGAAGCCGAGCAACTCCAAGAAAAACTGAAGGCGATCGACGAGATTGTGATGAAGACCGTAGAAGCCAATTCACAAGAATGGCTTGGCAAGAAGTACAACATCAACGTGATCCGCGAAGCTCTGTACAAGCCCCTGGTGCGTCCAGGCAAGGAGAATTATCCAGCAACAACCAAACTCAAGGTTCTGTCTGATGGCAAAACGGGCGAGTTTGTTCCTGAGGCTTACAATTCGGTACGCGAGCAAGTACCGCTTGACAGTATCGAGAAAGGTCAGAGTGTGATGACCATTGTCGACCTGAGCCAGATTTGGTTCATTGATAACAAGTTCGGGGTCAGTATGCGTTTGCAACAGGTCCTCCTCGAACCTTCCAAGAAACTACCATCGTTTGCGTTCCAGTTGACCGATGAAGAAGAACAAGAAGAAGTTGACGAAGAGTAAAATGTTTTATTATAGTATATGAAGAACTGCAACGTCATAAAAAAGTTCAATGCCGCTACGACCAAGGAACTCGTGGGTCAAGGGGTGGATGGTAAAGTATACAAAAAATGCAATAAAAAATCATGTACGGCCATAAAAAACCAAGTACGACGTGAAGATACTGATATCGAGTACACTATTAACAGTCGCGTGTACTCTTTGTGTCCTAGTCACGTCGTACGCCCTTACAATATGTACAAATGTGACAAACGTTCACTCATCTTTATGCAGTACCTGAACGGCACGGAAGTAAACAAGTATGCGAACGGAAGGAACTTCCGTAGGATCCTGAGGGAAGTCTTAGAGACCCTTCGTGATATAGCAACTAAAGAGCCGACGTTTCGACACAATGATTTACATGGGAGCAATGTCATGGTGCGTAAAGATGGGAGACCTTTTATCATCGATTTTGGGTTTGCGAATATTGAAAGATCAGGGTGTAAAAACCCAGTTGTCCAGAAACTCAAACTGGCTGGGTCGGATGGTATAGCTCCAAACAATCATCCTTTATATGACGCCCATCTGTTCATAAACTCATTGTACAGTTTGAAGAACCCAAGTATCAACAAACATTTAGTGAAACTTTTACCGAAAGAATATTTTGGACAAGTTACAAGTAAAGTGTACAATTTCAGGATGCGTATAGATGGCGACCACCGGAGCCTTCCCTGCCTGGACCATATTATTTTCCTCCTTAAGAATATAAATGAACAAAAACCTGCATAAACTCATTGGCACCAAAATGAAATCGGGTAACAAAGGTGTACGAGGAATGAAGACTGATGAAATGATAAAATTTATTAAGAAACACGCCGCGAATAAACTTACGAGGGTGCAAAAGAAGGACCGAATGACCCTTGGTCGTATTATGTCCGAGTTCAAGGAAGGTAGAAACAAACTCGAAGAAGGACGAAATTCACCGAAGAAGAGTGCGTCACCAAAGAAGAATGCTAATTTTAAGACGATGAAAAGTGTAAAGGTCAAAAGAAACTGGGCTAACAATACTAACAGTAACCTTGGATCTTTACCAGTCTCACCCACCTCCTCTAAAAGCAGTGTGAGTGGGTACGGCAGCAGTCCGAATGAAGGTAAGAATTTTGTTGTGAAACAGATACGAGCTCCTCGCAATTCACGGTTTAATGGAGCTCCAAAGAAAGGATCCGTGAATATCTTCGCGCTCAAAGGATCCCGACGACCATCATCTAAAAAAGTGAGCGTAGTACCTAAACGCACGTACCTTCAAGTCATGATTGGACCTGATAAAGGAACTGGAAGTATCAAAGCGTATGACAAGCCTATCATGGGAAAATTTCCAAAGGAAATGGAGTACAATGCCCCGATCAGTAAGAGTGTAACTCGTAAAGGTATAGTAGAGTTCAACAAGACCCATTTCCGACCACTTCGTTCCAACTCGCCTCCTAGGAGAACAGTGGCACCTTCAATTCCTAGAAAAGCCCCGTTTGTGCTTAACGAGTTCCTTAAGAGTATAAAAAAATCTAAGTGAGTACTATACAAATGAAAGATTCCATTGTCACCTTTTTAATTATTGCTCTTATTGCCCTCTTATTTTTCAGTAACATGACTGGAGTGTCCCGGTACGCTGGACCTACGAAATGGGTTGTTTACGGGACCATGGGCTGTGGATGGACTCGTAAACAAATTGACGAACTCAAAGCAAAAGGTGTCGCTTATGAGTTTGTAGATTGCAGTGTAGATGGAGCGTGTCCTGGTATGAACGCTTTCCCTACCAATAAAAAACCAGATGGAACCCAGGTGGTAGGGTTTACCTCAGTAAATTAAGAGCTAAGGCCATCAAGAAGGCATCGGTCAATGATGTAAGTGGTCTGAGGACGGTGATATGGGGCACCAGCGACTTGTTCCATAAGAACTGTAAAAAGAACATGGAAACGATAAGCACGATGAGAAAAAGCACGAAATTTTTAAGAAAATCGTTGGTATCTTTGCTGTTGGTAACGGTGGATAACATTTATGTATGACACAGAAAAAAATATACGTCATACATAAATGAAAAAACCAAGACGATTGCCTTTATCAGGGTACGAATGTGACTATTCGTACGCTCCCTGGGGTACGGAAGGTCGGAATGTAGACAACTGTTATGCATATGCGGTAGGTAATCATAGGGCATTCCGAACACAAAAGAGTGTTCCTGGGACCCGCGTGCATATGAACGATATAGGTATGAACTACAAGACCTGTAAAGGACTTCGGAAACGGGTCCTGGCTGATAATCCGGGACGAATATACTATGCTAAACCCGAGCAGCGATGCAAAAAGGATTTTTACAAGATTATGATGTTTGTAGCTCCCACCAACGATTTAAACAATTCGACGGGTGACTTTCATTTTTATAAGCAGCATGGGTATGTGAAACACACGGTGAAAAAAGGAGATACGTTTCAGAGTCTGGCGAAATTTTTCAGGGTTCCGTATTCGCGAGTGTACCAATGCGGACCGCTCGTACCTGGTAAAGAAATAAGAATTAAAGCCAATGTATGGAGCCATAAACAGGGATGGGGTGCAGGACCATTATTAACTGACGCCTGTGGCAAAATTATCCTGGATCCGCGTAAAGCCTGTCGAAAGTACACGTACAATTACAGCAAGTTCTGTAGCTCATTCTGTGTTAAAGATCGCGGGATTGATGTTGAGTAAAGGAATGTGTAGTTCGTTGAGCAACGTGCGCAAATTTTCAACATTGTCGATGTCGATATCGACTTCGGTGAGCACGGTCCTGGTAATTTGTCGGTCGAGACCAAACGCATGGATAAAGGCTTCGAGAGTGTCAGTCGTAAATTCGGAAGTTTCGGACATGTTTAGGGACCGGTTATGAATGGTGAACGTGATACTGTAGTTCGATACTCCTGGTAAATTCCGGCGACATACTGGACAGGTTACCCCTCCTGATTTTTTCCATTTGTTTATACAGCAAGGATGAAAAGCGTGACCACAATCTATTTTCTTGTTGCGCCGTGTATGCTTTATACCGTGTAAACAAATAGAACACTCTTCCGAAGACATTATCATTAGTGTACCCTTGTTTAAAATTTTTGGACTATTTACAACACTTGTAAGCATAAGAAATTTTACCAGCCGATGGACGGGTTAGTTTGAACTGGGAAATAGCTTCATCAGCTCCACAACTTACATTGTGTCTATCGAAGTACATTGTACCATTACCTTCGTCATTAGGTGGAGTGGTAACGTCTCTACACGTCAATGGTCTAGCTGATTTTTGACACGTATAATCGTAATTGATTTCATTATTAGATGGACGTTTTAGCTGAAACCGTGATATCACACTGTTATCGCCTAAACATTTTAACTCGTGTCGGTCGAGGTATATGTGCTGTCCTCCTCCGTCAGTTTGATTGAGTGTGTTTGTTTGATTAACTATTTCTCCTATATTACCACCACTCGCACACGTAAAATCATAGTGAAATTTTCCACCATTATCTCTTTTGTACTGGAACTGATTAATGGCTTTAGTGCCGCAATCTATATTGTGTCGGTCGAGGTATATTAAAGCGTTGTCTCCATCGTTGATCGGAGTGCCCTGTATAGTTCCTTTCGCAAAAGGGACTACAGTTACACTGGGCGAAGGCGAAGGCGAAGGCGAAGGCGAAGGCGAAGGCGAAGGCGAAGGCGAAGGCGAAGGCGAAGGCGAAGGCGAAGGCGAAGGCGAAGGCGAAGGC
>Ga0209550_10001018_pt1 | contig 27060 bp, 16 predicted proteins | sample LauGreSuBDMM15SN_2_FD_187567 | JGI IMG/M metagenome (GOLD analysis project Ga0209550, IMG submission 187567) | Freshwater lake microbial communities from Lake Michigan, USA - Su13.BD.MM15.SN (SPAdes) (version 5) | ecosystem: Environmental > Aquatic > Freshwater > Lake | place: Lake Michigan... | reverse complement strand
CAACAGCTCGCCTTCGGCTCGAAGCACTTCAAAGGGCGCCTCAACCTCCTCGCCGCCTACCGGCGCGACAGCTACGAGAGCGTCACCAGCAATATGCTCAATCGCGGTGACCAGCCCAACGACTGGAATGGCACCAAAGTCCTTTTCCGCCCGAGTCCTCCAGCGGACTATTATTCCCTGACCTACATCCCGAAGAACGCCGCCGGCCAGCCCACCGGCGCGCGCGAGGCCGCGCTCACCCGCCCGCGCACCGCCAATGTATCGCAGCCCCAATACGCCAACGACCGTTTCCGCGACGACTACTCCCTCCCCACGCTCAAGGGCAAAATCGATACGTACTCGGCGGGCGGCGTTTATCACGTCACGAGCTGGGCCAGTGTATTTGGCAACTACGCCGAGACCTGGCTACCGCCTGCCGGCGAACTGCGCATCAATGGCGAGCGCTTTCTCCCGTCCGTCTCCGATGGCTGGGATGCCGGTGTCCGCTTCTCGCTGCTCGGTGATCGCATCGCCTTCACCGCTTCCCGCTACGCCAGCAATCAGGACAATATCGGCCGCCAAACCGGCAACGCCGGTGGCCTCGCGGACTCGCTCGCCAACCAATTCAACAACATCGCCAACGCCAATGTGCTGGGGGATCTCTCGAGCTCCGGCGTGAACGCCCGCGGCATGCAGCCCGTGCCGGCCAACTACCTCGACACCGCCAGCCGCAAATCAAAGGGCTATGAGTTTGAGCTCACCGCGAATGTCACCTCCCAGTGGCGCGTCTCGGCCAACTACGCCCTCCAAAGCGCCAATGAAGTCGACGCCTATGCCGACACCCGCGCGTACATCGCGCAGAACGACCCGCTCTTCCGCCAGATCCTCGCCGATTCCGGCGTCGGTGTTGTGGGCGGCCAAGCCGTCCTGAATGCCGGCACGACCACGGTGAACTCGCCCAACTCGGCCAGCGTCCTCGCCTCCTACAACCTGATGCACCAGATCGCTCGTAACCTCACGGCCGCCGAGCAAAAAGTCGCGCGCCTCGTCGCGGGCACGGGCAATGTTTTCACCGACTACACCGTCAAGGAAGGCCGTTTCAAAAACGTCCGCGCCGGGGTCGGCCTCAACTACCGCGGCAAGGAAGTCATCGGCTATCGCGGCGGCGACACGATCCGCACCGGCCCCACGACGAGCGCCGACGACCCCGCGCTCGATGCCACGAATCCGGTTTACCGCGATCCCTACACGCTCTGGACCGGCGTCCTCGGCTACAGCTTCAAGCCCAACCCGAAGGTCCGTGTGAAACTCGATTTCCGGGTGAGCAATCTCCTTAACGAGAGCACACTTCTCTATTTCTCGACCACCCAGCGCCCGCCAGGCGGCGACCTCACCAATCCCGCCCGTGTCGCCACGCCCGGCGGTTTCAACTTCATTGTCCCACGTAGCTACACGCTGACGACCACCGTGAGCTTCTGATGCGGAAATCAAGTTGCGCCGTGCATCGCGTGGTGGGAGGGCGCGCGGGCGGTGTCGGCGATACTCGCACGCGCGATATTTATGAGAGGCAGCGGCCGTAGGTTTGATGAGGAGGATTGTCTTGCAGGAGACGCCGCGCTGCCTTGTCTGCGCTCACCCTGTGAGTTCCCCCTGCAATCACTCCGAACGTTGGTTTCATCATGAAATCCTGCCTCACGAACCCATGTTGCGGGCGTGGCTGCGGGCAAAGTTTCCCTCGCTGACCGATCCGGACGATCTTGTGCAGGAGACGTTTTCGCGCGTCCTGCAAGCGCGCGCGACGGCGCCGATTGTGTCGGCCAAGGCGTTTTTATTTACCACCGCGCGCAACCTCGCGCTCGATCAGGTGCGCCGGCAAAAAATCATCGGCATCGAGGCTCTAACGGAAACCGCCGCCGACTTCGTCTTTGATGATGTCCCCGGGGTGTCCGAGATCGTCGGCCGCCGCCAGGAACTCGAACTCTTGACCCAAGCCATCCAGTCCCTTCCCGAGCGGTGTCGCCAGGTGCTCACGCTGCGCAAGATCTACGGTCTCTCCCAAAAGGAGATCGCGGCGCAGCTCGGCATCTCGGAACACACGGTCGAGGCGCAGGTGGGTAACGGCATGCGCCGCTGCGCGGAATTTCTGGCCGGCCACGGCTTGCCTTGAGTCCCACGCGCCATGGCTGCCGAACCGTCCAACGCGGAGAATTCCGCTCCGCTCGAAGCGACCGCCTCAGCGTGGCTCGCGCGGCACGACCGCGGCCTCACCGCCGCGGAGCAAGATGGGTATTTTGAATGGCTCCGGGCGGACCCGCGCCACGGCGCGATGATCGCGCACCTCGAGAAAACGTGGGGTGCCCTCGACGCGCTCGCCGAGTGGCGACCGACCCATAGCACGCAGCCGAACCGGGATCTGTTGGCGACGCCAACGCCTTTCCGGGAAAACGGCTGGGCCCGTCGAATAAAATTTCCGTTCACGATCCGCACGCTCGCGGCGGCAGTGGCGGCGGTCGTTGTCGCAGGAGTGTTCGTGTTTCAGTCAGTCTCGCCGGAATCGCCGCCGTCGAGCGGCACCGTCCGCGTGATTCCCACCCCCGAGCGGCTCACACTCGAAGACGGGTCCGTCGTCGAACTCAACCACGGCGGGAAACTCGAGATCGATTTCTCCTCCGAGACGCGGCGGGTGCGGCTCGTGCGCGGCGAGGCGCATTTCACGGTGACCAAAAATCCCGCGCGCCCTTTCATCGTCGAAGCCAATGGCGTGGCCGTGCGCGCCGTCGGCACCGCGTTTAACGTCCGCCACTCGGCGGCGGCGATCGAGGTGCTTGTGACCGAGGGCCAGGTGCAGGTCGAGCGGTCGATCGCGGTCGTCCCCGCCTCGGCGCCGACACCGCTCCCGCCTGCGCCCACTGCGCTCGTGGCCGGAGAGCGCGCCATCGTCGATACCACGGCACCTACGGCTCAGCTCGTCGTGGCCACCGTGGGCCCGACGGAAATCGCCCAGGCGCTCTCGTGGCAGGGCGTGCGGTTGGAGTTTGCCGAGTTGCCGCTGGCGGAGGTCGTCACCGAATTTAATCTGCGCAACCGCCAGCAGCTCGTCGTGGATGACGCGACCACGGGCCGCCTGCGCGTCGGCGGGAGCTTTCGGGCTGACAACGTGGACGCTTTTGTCCGTCTGCTCGAAGCGAGCTTCGGCGTCTCGGCCCAGCGCCGCGCGGACGGTGCGCTCGTCTTACGTCACCAGAAGTAGGCCGCTGCTCGCGCCAAATTTTTCCGTCATTCGTCTAACGGAAACCCCGCGCCTATTCGTCTCAACGTTCGAAACCCTTTTTCTGACCCCATGACCAAATCCTGCTTGTTTCCGCGTAGCCGTTGGATCGCCGCGTTCGTGTTCGTCCTTGCCCTCTCCGGCGCGACGTCGGCCGCGGACCAGACGAAAAAAATCTACCAACTTCCCGCCGGCGACGCCGCCGCGACGCTGAAGCGCTTCTCCGAACAATCGGGCGAGCAGATCGTGTACCCGGTCGACGTGGTGCGTGGCGTACAGACCAACGCCCTGAGCGGCGAACTCACCGCGCGTGAAGCGCTCGACCGGCTCATCGCCGGCACCGATCTCCGGGTCGTGCAGGACGCGTCCTCCGGCGCGCTGGCGATCAACCGCGTGGCGAGCCCGGCGGGCACCGGTCTGGTGGAAGGCCGAGTGTTCAACCTCGTTAATGGGAGCTATGTCTCGAACGCGCGCGTGACCATCGATGCGCTGCGTCTCGAGACGTTTACCGACGAATCCGGACAGTTCCGCATTGCGCGCGTGCCCGCGGGTGAGGTGATCGTGCGAGTAAATTACACGGGCTTCCCGCTCGAGGCGAAGGTCGTGAAAATCGCGTCCGGCCTGACCGTGGTGCAGGACTTCACGTTGCGCAGCTCCAAAGCCCCCGCCGATGACACCGTGAAACTCGATGCGTTCACCGTCGCCGCCCAGCGCGACATGGCCGCGTCCGACGTGGCGGTGAACGAGCAACGTTACTCCGCCGGAATCAAAAATATCGTCTCCACCGACTCCTTCGCCGACATCGCCGACGGCAACGTCGGTGAGTTCGCCAAATATCTCCCCGGCGTGACGCTCAACCGCAGCGGGAGTGATGGACTCAATATTTCCATCGGCGGCGTGCCCCCGAGCGGCACTCCCATTTTGCTCGACGGAAATGGCATCGCGAGTGCGGCCTCCTCCAACACCGAGCGCACCGTCGAGTTTGAAAACATCGCCGTCGGCGGCATGTCGCGCGTCGAGGTTTCGCGCTCGCCCACGCCCGACGCGCCGGCGAACGCCATCGGCGGCTCCGTGAACCTCGTGAGCCGCAGCGCGTTTGAGCGGTCGAAACCACTGTATTCCTTCAAATCGTATTTCTCGTTTCGCGGCGGTGATTTCAGCTGGAGCAAAGAGCCCGGGCCGTTCCAACACGCGGTGCGGCCATTGGAGCCGAATCTGGAATTGAGCGCCGTCGTGCCCGTGACGCGCAACTTCGGCTTCAGCGTCAGCGGGCTCGTCGCCCGCACGCGCAACAACGGTCCCGGCGTGGTGTTGGACTGGGTACCGACGGTCGCGGCGCAATCGGCGAATTTTCCCGCGACGACGCCGGACAATCCCTATCTCGTCCGCTATCGCCTGCAGGAGCGGCCGAAGATCACCCTGCGCAACACCTTCAGCGCCTCCGCCGATTGGCGCGTTTCGCCGACCGATGTGCTCACGGTGGGATTTCAGTATTCATATTTCATGGCCGAATTTTGGGTGCGGCAGCTCAACGTCGATGTCGGCCGCGTGACGTCGTTTGGTCGGGACTTCACGCAAGGCGCGGCCGGCGCTGGTTTCGCGCAGATCCTCACCGATGCCCGCGAGAAAAACGGCACGAGCTACGCGCCTAGCATCCGCTGGAAGCACCGTGGCCGCGTGTGGGAATCCACGGCGGGCGGGGCCTATTCTTTCGCTTCGAACCAATATGCCAACGAGGGGTATTTCCTCGGTAACAATGCGTTTTACCGCGGGCTCACCGTGCGGTTCGATCAGGTCACGCGGGATCATCCGGGCGCGATGGCGATCACCGATGCCAGCGGGGCCAAGGCCGATCTCTACAGCCTCGCCAACTATCGCCTCGAGAGCGTTTCGGGCCAGACGTTCAACAGCGATGCCTACGTGCGCACGGCCTACGCCAACGCGAAGCGTGACCTCGATCTGTGGCTGCCGCTCACGGTCAAAGCCGGCGTAGATTTGCGCGTCGAAGATCGCGACATGCGCCGGCCGACCTACAGCACAAACTTTCTCGGCGCCGACGGCATTTTGGCCAACGCCGACAACACGGCGGCGCCGTTTCTCGATCCCAGCTACTCGCAGCGCGAATTGCTGTTCGGACCACGCATGCAGTGGTTTGACAACGACAAGATCGGCGGTGTCTACCGCGCGACGCCGAATTATTTCGCCAGCACGGAGACGGATGCCGTGAACGCCTACCGCAGCAACGTCACCAGCTCGCAGGCGATCACCGAGACCATTCTCGCGCCGTATCTGCGGCTCGATACGAAGGTGTTCGACGGTCGCCTGCAGGTGAGCGGCGGTGTGCGCTACGAGCGCACCGAGGACGAGGGCGACGGCCCGCTCATCGATCCGACGCGCATCTATCAGCGCAACGCAGGCGGTCAGATCGTGCGCGACGCCGCCGGGCGCCCGGTGGTGGTCTCCGCGTTAAATACGCTCGCCGGCACGAAGCTCGCCTACGTCGAGCGCGGCTCGCACGTGAAAAAGCACTACGACGGATTTTTCCCGAGCGTAAATGCTTCGTTCTCGCTCCGGCCGAATCTGCTCGCCCGCGCTTCCTACGGTCGCTCGATCAACCGACCGAATTTCGGCAATATCCTCCCGTCGATGAATCTGCCGGATACGGAGAGCACGAACCGCACGATCACGCTGACCAATCCCAACTTGAAGCCGTGGACCGCCGACAGCTACGGTCTCGCGCTGGAGTATTACTTCAACGAGCCCTCGACTGGCGTCGTCTCGACGCGCGTCTATCAGCGCAACATCACAGACTTCTTCGGTTCGGCGCTGTTGCCCGCGAGCGATGTCTTGCTCGAGCCGTATGGCATCGATCCGGCGACTTACGGCGAAGCCCTCGGCTACCTCGTGAGCACCACACGCAATGTGGGTGATGCCAAGGTGTCTGGGGCCGAGTTCGACTACCGGCAGAACCTCACGTTTCTACCGAAGTGGGCGCGCGGTTTCACGGTGTTCGGCAATCTCACGATGCAGCATTTGGAGGGCAATCAACTCGCGACCTTCAACGGCTTCGTCGGGAAGACGATCAACTGGGGCGTGACCTACAGCCGCGAGCGGTTCACCGTGCGGCTGGCGGTGAATCTGCGCGGACGCGTGAAGCAGGGGCAGATTACTAATGCGGGCACGGAGCCCGGCACGTTTGCCTATCTCATGCCGCGCAACAGCGCCGATCTCTCCGCCGAGTATCGCTTCACGCGTAAGCTCTCGGTCTATTTTTCGGGCCGCAACGTCAACGAGGCGATCGACGACACCGTGCGCTACGGTCCGAACACGCCGAGCGACCGCATCATTAATAACCGCGTCCACTACGGACCGACGTGGTATTTCGGTCTCAAGGGCACGTTCTGAGCGGCGTATTTTCCACGACCATGCTGCGCCGCGATTTTCTCTCCCACTCGACGGCGGCGCTGACGCTGGCTGCGCTCCACCCGCTGCGCGCCGCACCGGCCGTCGCGGGTACGCCGCCCGCTGATTTCATGGCGCGCTTTCCCGTCTGCACTGAATTCGCGGGCAAGGTGCCCATTGCTCGGATCGCGACCGGCCGCGTCATCCACCGTTTTTTTGATACCTCGCCGATCAGTCCTTCCGGGCGCTACGTCGGATTGTTTCGGCTCCCCAACGAAGTGCGCACGCCGCAGCCCGGCGAGGCCGGCGAAGTCGTCGTCGTCGATTTGCACACCGGCCAAGAGCGGGTCGTCGCACAGTCGCGCGGTTGGGAGACACAGATGGGTGCCAACGTCCAGTGGGGCGCGACGGACGCCGACCTGCTCCTCAACGATGTCGATCCCGCAACCTGGACGCCGTTTGCCGTGCAGCTCGATCCCGCCACCGGCAAAACGCGGCGACTCCGCGGCACGGTCTTCACCGTCTCGCCCGACGGGAAACTGCTCACCTCTTACAATCTCATCGCGTCGCGCCTCATCCAGGTCGGCTACGGCGTCGTGCTGCCGGAGGAACGCACGCGTCGCAACCTCGGCCCCGTCACCGACGACGGCCTGTTCGTGACTGACATAGCCAACGGAAAGACAACGATGATCGCCTCGATCCGCGACATCGTCGAACGCGCCGTGCCGAAGCTTGAAATCCCGCACGCCGAGCGCTGCGAGTTCTACTGCTTCCAGATCCGCTGGAATCGCCAAGGCACGCGGGTGATGGCGTTTCTCCGCTGGCACGATCCGGCAGCGCCGAAGACCGGCCCGCGTCTGCTCACGCTCGTGACTATGAAGGGCGACGGCACCGACATCCGCCTCGCGGTGACGCCAAAACAATACGCCCGCGGCGGCCACCACCCGATGTGGGCGCCCGACGGCGAAAACATCACGATCAACCTCAACATCCGCGACGGCACCAAGGACCTCGATCTCGTGAGCGTGCGCTACGACGGCGTGAATCTCCATTCGATCCATCCCGTCGGCTCCGGCCACCCCTCGATGCATCCGACGCTGCCCTTCGTGATCACCGACGCCTACACGCACGAGCCGCTCGCGCGCGGCGACGGCACCGTGCCCCTCCGCCTCATCGACCTGCGCGACAAGACCGAGGTGGCGCTCGCGCATGTGCTCGCGCGGCGCAGCGACAGCGCGAAGCTCTCCAGCGAATTCCGCATCGACCAGCATCCGGTCTGGAATGCGACGGGCCGCTACATCGTGTTCAACGGAGTGCATCAGGACACGCGCGCCGTTTTCATCGCCGACGTGGGTGCGTGGCTGGAAAAGGCGATGAACCGCACCTGACTTCACCACAATGAAACGCCGCCAATTCATCGCTTCCGCTTCTGCCGCCGCCTTCGCCACCTCCCTGCGCGGGGCCGGCGCGAAACGCCCGCCGCGCATTCTTCTCCGCAGTTCGTGGCAGAGCGTGAACATCGGCGACATCGGCCACACGCCCGGCGCGCTGAGTCTCTTCGATAAATATCTTCCCGAGGCGGAAATCACGCTCTGGCCTCGTTCACTGGGCCACGGGGCGCGCGCGCTGATGACGAAGAATTTTCCGCGCTTGAAGATCGCCGAAGGGAACCTCGACAAAGCCGGCAAGCCCACCTCTCCCGGGCTCGCGAAGGCCTGGGACGAAGCGGATCTTTACCTCAGCGGGTCCGGTTCGGGCTTTCCGTCGAGTGACACGGCGGCGGCGTTTTGCCGATCGACGGGCAAACCCGTGGGCGTGTTCGCAGTGAGCACTGACCCGATGTATGGCTTCGGCCCAGGTCAGGAGCCCGAAGGAGGCACGCTGCGCGAATTGCGCGCGAAGGCGCTGGCCCTGCCGCCGACGCATCTCAGTGCTGAACTGCGCTTCGTCATCGACCGCGCAGCTTTTTTCTTCACCCGCGACACCATCTCGCGCGACTACTTGAAGGCACAGGGCGTGAAGACGCCTATCTTGGAATTCGGACCCGATGCGCAGCTCGGCATGCACCTGCGCGACGACGCGAAGGGTTTCGCGTATTTGAAAGCCTGCGGACTCGAGCAGGGGAAATTCATCTGCGTCATTCCCCGGCTGCGTTACACGCCTTATCACAAGTTCGAGAAAAACCGAACGCCCGCGCCCAGCGATGCGATCAAGGACGCGATTAATGCCCGCACCGTCGAGCAGGACCACGTCAAGCTGCGCGACCTCATGATCGCCTACGTGCGGAAGACGGGGAACAAAGTCTTGGCGTGTCCGGAAATGACCTACGAGATCGAGCTGTCGAAGGAAGTGCTCGTCGATCCGTTGCCCGCGGATGTGAAGAAAAACGTCGTTTGGCGCGACACTTACTGGCTGCCGGATGAGGCGGCGTCGGTTTACTCGCAGGCCCTCGCGCTCGTCAGTATTGAGTGCCACTCGCCGCTGATCGCGCTGCACTACGGCACGCCGACGATTCACATCCGGAATCCGACCGATACGTGCAAGGGCCAGATGTTTCGCGATATTGGGATGGACGATTGGTTCTTCGAGATCGACGAGACTAGCGGCGCGGAACTCTGGTCGCGCGTCGAAGCCATCCACCGGGATCCGGCCAAGGCACGAGCCAAAGTGAAAACAATCTTTGCCGGCATCGAGCAGCGCCAGCAGCACATGATCGCGACGGTGCGCACCGCAGTTACACGTGGATGAACCCATGAAATCGAAGAACCCTTTCGCCCTTTTCGCCAGCATCCTCGCGTTGGCCGCTTCGCCGGCAATGCCCGCACAAGCCGCCGACGCACCCGCCGCCATCTCCGGCCGCGTGCAAAACGTCGTCACCGGCCAGTTTCTTAACAACGCCCGCATCACTGTCCGCGGCACCGGACTCGAGGTGTTCACCGACCAGAACGGCGTCTATCGCTTGCCGCAGGTGCCCGCAGGCAAGGTCGTGCTCGAGGTGTTCTACACGGGCCTCGACACCCAATCGATCCCGCTCGACCTCACTGCGGGCAATCCGGTCGTGAAGGATTTCGATCTCACGAGCGCCGCGCGCTACGGCGAGGGTGGCGTCGTGAAACTTGACGCTTTCACCGTCGCCACCGAGCGCGAGACCGATGCCGCCGCCATCGCGATCAACGAGCAGCGCTACGCACCCAATCTAAAAAATGTCCTTTCGACGGACTCCCTCGGCGACATGAAGGACGGCAACATCGGCGAGTTCCTGAAGTTCATGCCGGGCGTGATTCCCGAGTATAACGACGAGGATGCGACGACCGTCGCCAGTATCTCGATTCGCGGTTTCGCCTCCAACATGGTTGGCGTCACCACCGACGGCGCCGCGATGGCCAGCACGTCCAACGGCTTCGGCGACTCGCGCTCGTTCGCGTTCAACCAGGTTTCGATCAATAACATTTCGCGCGTCGAGATTTCCAAGGTGCCGACGCCCGCCAATCCCGCGGACTCGCTCTCCGGCTCCGTCAACATGGTCAGCAAAAGCGCCTTCGAACGCAAAGGCGCCCAGCTCCGCTACAATGTATTCCTCGCTGCCAACAGTGAGAACGTCTCCTTCAGTAAATCGCCGCACACCTCCGACGAGAATATCTACAAGATCCGCCCCGGCGGAAATTTTGACTACACGCTGCCGCTCACCCCGCGCTTCGGCATTGTCGTGACCGGTGCCGCCAGCGAGCGCTACACGAAGCTCCACTACACCTACAAAACCTACAACGCCAACGCCACCGGCACTGGCGCGACGCCCGCGCGCTCTTATCTCCAATCCTTTCGCCTGCTCGACTCGCCGCGCGTGCTCACGCGCATGTCCGCCGGGCTGAAGGCCGATTGGAAAGTCACGCGCCACTCCGTCCTCTCCGCCGGCACGCAGATCAATCACTTCGAGTCCGACCGCATCGCCACCGAGTTCGTCCTCAATGCGGGCACGAACGCCGTGCCCACACCCGCGACCGGCACGCCGTTCAGTTTCGGCCCCGGCTTTACCGTCGGCGCGACCGGCCGCGGCGCGATGACGATGGGCGGCGCCGCTTCGAATCACACCGTGAAAGACGGTAGCGCCGCCAACCTCCGCTACCGCCTCGACGACGGCGTGTGGCGTTTCCGCGCGGGCGTCGACCAGTCGAAGGACAGCGGCGGTCTGCGCGATATCACCAAGGGCCACTTCCGCCAGCTCGCCATCAACAGCCGCAATCCCGTGCGCGTGACGTTCCGCGAAGACTCCGGCCCGCGCCCCGCCGTCCTCGAGGTTTTCGACAACAGCAACAATGCGGTAAATTTCTACGATCCGAACCAATACGTGTTCGCCACCGCCAACTCGACGCCCCGCCAAACCGTGGACGCGTTCAAGTCCGGCTCGGCCGATCTCCGCCGCGAACTACGCGTATTCAACGTTCCCTTTTCCCTCGAGGTCGGCGGCTCGCGGCGCGAGCAGAATCGCGACATCCGCCGGCGCAACGAAAACTGGACCTACAACGGCATAGGCGGCGACCGCGCCCCCACGCCGTTCCTCTCGCCCGTCTATAAAAACCAATACCACTACTACGGCTTCACCAATTTCCCTCAGATTTCCCCGAAGATCGCTTGGGAAGAATTCCAGAAGAACCCCGCCTTGTTTTCGAAAACCGCCGCCCAGCTCCGCGCCGAGGAGTTGTTCCGCATCACCAACTCCTTCGATTTCCGAGAGGTCGTTTCCGCCGGCTACGCGCAGACGGAGTTCCGCCTCTTCAAGGATCGCCTGCGCGTCCTCACCGGCGTCCGTTACGAGAAGACCGACGACACCGCCTCCGGCCCGCTCGTCGATCCTGCCGCCGTCTGGCAGCGCAATGCCGCCGGCACGTTCCTCCGCAACGCCGCTGGCGCGCGTATCCGCAAACCCGAGGCCGGCGCTGTCAGCTCGCTGGAGGAGCTGCGGCTCACGCACCAGGAGCGGGCCACCGACGCCGAACGTTCCTACGACGGTCGCTACCCGAGCGTGCACTTCACCTACAGTGTCTCCGACCAGCTCATCGTCCGCGCCGCCTACGCCAAGACTTACGGCCGCCCCGACTTCACCGACATTTTGCCCAACGCCCAAGTCGACGAGGCGGATCTTGACGGCGATCAGGTCGGCAATCCCGCCGTCGTCCAGGGTAACATTACTGTGACCAATCCCGGCCTCCTGCCTTGGTCCGCCGACAACACCGATTTCTCGCTCGAGTATTACACGAAGAAGGGCGGCCTCTTCAGCGTCGGCGCGTTTCAGAAGAGCATCCAAAACTTCTTCGGCAACGTGGTGAAACTCGCGAACCTCGCCGACACCGAGGAGTTCGGTCTCGATTCGCGCTACGTCGGCTGGCGCGTGAGCACCAAAATCAACGCCGGCGATGCGCGCGTCTCGGGCGTCGAGTTCAATGTGCGCCATTCCCTCCAGGGGCTGGGCCCGTGGGGCCGCCACTTCACCGCCTTCGCCAACGGCACCAAACTGAAACTCGAGGGCTCGCGCAGCGCAGCCTTCAATAATTTTACGCCGGAGAGCCTGAATGCCGGACTCACGTTCAGCAAACGCTCCGTCATGCTGATGGCGAAATGGAACTACCGCGGCAAACGCCGGCTCGGCGCGCTGCCCGCCCTCGGACCGGACGCCTACGAATATCACGACCACTACAAGAGCGTCGATGTGAACGCCGAGTATCAGCTCCGCAAAGGGCTGTCGCTTTATCTCAGCGCTTCGGATGTCTTCAATGCCGCCAAGGTCACCCAACGCTACGGTTCCGACACGCCCGACTACGCTAAACGCTACCTTACCGATCACAAAGGCGTGAGCCTCAGCGCGGGCCTCAAGGGCACGTTCTAAGCCACGCGTTATTTCCTCCTGCCGCCATGAATCCTGCCCCTCGTTCCGCCAGCCGCCGCCACTTCCTCCACACCGCCGCCGCCGGCGCCGTCCTCGGCCCCTACGCGATCGCTCTCTCCGGCCAGACCGTGGCCAAGCCTGCCGGCAATTTCCCCAACTTCGCCCGCGGCGAAGTGGTGCGCACGAGCGGTGAAGTCGGACGCGACGGGCGCTTCAGCGAGGCGGCACGTCCGATTCCTATCGCCGGTCACAGCCAAGTCCTCGTCGTCGGCGCCGGCCCCGCCGGTATCGGTGCCGCGCTGGCCGCCGCGCGCGCCGGTGCAAAAGTGCAGGTGATCGAGACCGCCGGCTGCCTCGGCGGCGTGTGGACCGCAGGCATGTTGACCAAAATCATCGATGGTGGCCGCAAGACCGGTATCATGGAGGAAATCATGCAGGCGATGATCGCGCGCGGCAGCGACGTCGCGAAGAAAACCAAAGGCGAAATCTACGACCCCGAGCTGATGAAGGTCGTGCTCGAAGAGATGTGCGTCACGGCCGGGATGAAGATCCAATTACACACGCAGCTCGTCGGCGCCGTCACCGATAAACGCAACCGTCTCGTCGCCGTCGTCACTGAATCGAAGTCCGGTCGCCAGGCGTGGACCGCTGACCGCTTCATCGACTGCTCGGGCGATGGTGACCTCGCCGCCCAGGCCGGCTGCACATTCGACGTCGGCATCAACGCGCAGTGCGAGTGCCAGCCGATGTCGCTCATGGCGCTGCTCACGGGGCTCGATGCTGCGGCGATTCCGGACTACATCCGCGAAGTCGCCGGCGAGAAGGCGAAATCGAATATGGTGAAGCTCATGCGCGACTCCGGCATCAAGCCGTCCTACAGCGCGCCCACGCTGCGTCTGCTGCACAGCGGAATTTTCTCGCTGATGACGAATCACGAATACGGCGTGCCCGCCTACGATGCTGCCCAGATCAGCGAGGCGACCATCCGCGCCCGCCGCGAGGTGCATGCGATCGTAGCCGATCTGCGCAAGCTCGGCGGCCCATGGAAGGACGTCGCCGTCGTCGCCACTGCCGAGCAAATCGGCGTGCGCGAAGGCCGCCGCATCCGCGGCCGCACTCAAGTGACCGTCCAAGACATCGTCGCCGGCAAAAAGCACGACAACGCCGCCTGCCGCGTGAATTTCGGCTTCGACGTTCACAACGTCCGCCCCGGCGACATGTTCTCCGGCCTCGATGAGATCGAGCAGGAGGTGAAGAAATACCGGGCCATGGGCGCCAAGCCCTACGACATTCCGCTCGGCGCGTTGATCGCTGCCGATGTCGACGGCCTGATGATGGCCGGCCGCTGCATCAGCGGCGATTTCATCGCCCACTCCAGTTACCGCGTGACCGGCAACGCCGTGCCCATGGGCGAAGCCGCGGGCCGCGCCTCGGCGATTTCGCTCCGGCTCGGCAAACTTCCGCACCAACTCTCCGGCGCAGAGGTGCAGCGCACATGAACCGTCTCCTGCTCGCGCTCGCCTGCGCGCTCGGCCTCGCCGCGCTCCGCGCCACGCCCGCCGATGTCGTTATCTACGGCGCGACGCCCGGTGGCATCGCCGCCGCGCTCGCTGCCGCGAAGGGCGGCCACACCGTGCTCCTAGCCGAGCCGTCTATCCGCATCGGCGGCATGGCGACCAACGGCCTCCAACATCCGGATTTCCGCGCCTTCGAGGCCATCACCGGCACCTACTATGATCTCACGCAGCGCACGCTCGCCTACTACGCCAAAACCTACGGCGAAAATTCTCCGCAGGTGAAAGACACCTTCCGCGGCACGCACGCCGAGCCGAAGGTGATTCTCCTCCTGTTTCAACAGATGCTCGCCGAGCACCCGAAGATCACGGTGCAAACCTCGTGGACGCTCGTCGGCGCCACCACGCGCGGTCCCGCTGGCAATCGTGTCGTGCGCACCGCGCGCTTTCGCGACGCCGCCGGCGCGCTGCACTCCATCGAGGGAAAAATTTTCATCGATAGTAGCTACGAGGGCGACCTCATCGCCGCCGCGCACGTCGCGTATCGCGTCGGCGTCGAGAGCCGCGACGACTACGGCGAGGCCGCCGCGCCCGTCGAGAGCAGCGGCGATCTCCAGGGCTACAATTTCCGTTTCGTCATGACCCAGGACCCCGCCATCCGCGTCCCGGTCACCGCGCCTAAAGGTTACCGCGCCGCGGATTTCGCCCCGATCCTGGCATTGATTGCTGAGGGGAAAATCAAGCGCGTCTTCGGTGGCTACACCGATCGCGACAACGTCCTCAAGGCCCAGATTCCCGTCCTTCCGAACAATAAGCGCGACATCAACGATGTGTCCTCTGGCCACGTGCGTCTCTCGCTGCCCGGCGACCAACTCATGTGGCCCGAGGGCGACACCGCCACGCGCCAACTCATTTACGACGAGCACGTGCGCTGGAACGTCGGCCTGATTTATTTTCTCCAAACGGACTCGCGCGTGCCGCCGGCCATGCAAGCTGACGCCCGCACCTGGGGCTGGTGCCAAGACGAGTTTACCGAGAGCGGGCACATCCCGCCGCAGCTCTACGTGCGCGAGGCGCGCCGCATGATCGGCCTGCGCCTCTTCACGCAACACGACACCCGCCACGCTGAGGGCGACGCCCGCGCCGTCCTCCACCGCGACAGCATCGCCATCGGCGACTACGGCCACAGCAGCCACGGCACGAGCCACGAGGGCTCGCGCTTCGGCGGCAAACGCCACGGCGAGGGCCTCGGCGTCGTTTACGCGCCCTATCAGATTCCCGCCGGCACGCTCGTGCCGAAGGATGTGCGCAATCTCCTCGCGCCCGTGCCAGCCAGCGCCTCGCACGTCGGTTTCTGCGCCCTGCGCCTTGAGCCCATCTGGACCTCGCTCGGCCAAGCCGCCGGCCACGCCGCCCACCTCGCGCTCGCCGACGCCCAGCCCGACGTGCGCAAGCTGGACACCGCGAAACTCCAGCGCCGCCTCCACGCCGACGGCGCCGCGACGATCTACGTCGGCGACGTGCTCACCGGCCACCCCGATTTTGTTGCCGTGCAATGGTGGGCCTCGCTTGGCGGCCTGCACGGTCTCGCGCCGAAACCAACGGGCCGTCTCCTCGGCAAACCAATCGAGGGCCAGCATTCCGAAGGCTGGCTCAACCACGACGCCAAGCTGGCCACGCCACTCGACGCCGCCCTCGCCGTGCGCTGGCGCGCGCTCGCGGCCGCGCAGGAAATCCCCGCCGCCCGCCTCCCTGCCGCCGACGGCCGCGCGACCCGCGGCGATTTCATTCGCGCCGCCTTTTCGGCGTTTCCGTAACCCGTATTTTTTGCGCTCAAACGGCCATTGCCAGCCCAGCCGACTCCACCCAATCCAAAGTTTCCTCCTCCGTTCCCCACCATTCTCATGAACCGCCGCCACTTCCTTGCCGCCACTGCCACCGCGTCCGCCGCCACCGGCCTCGCTCCTCTCTTGCGCGCCGCCGCCAAGGCCGGACGCCCGCCGCGCATTTTGCTCCGCAGCTCGTGGCAAAGCGTGAACATCGGCGACGTCGGCCACACGCCCGGCGCGCTCAACATCCTCGAGCAACAATTTCCCGAGGCCGAGCTCATGCTCTGGCCCGGCTCGCTCGGCCACGGTTCGCGCGACTTGCTCACGAAGGCTTTCCCGCGCCTGCGCATCGCCGAGGGCAGCGTCGGCGCCGATGGCAAACCGACCACGCCCGCTCTGACGCAAGCGTGGGCCGACGCCGATCTCTACCTCAGCGGCAGCGGTTCCGGTTTTCCCGCCGCCAACCACGCGGTCGCCTTCCAGCAGGCTACCGGTAAGCCTGTCGGCGTCTTCGGCGTGAGCAGCGATCCGATCTCCGGCTTCGGCGCCGGGCGCGATCCCGAGGGTGGCACGTTGAAAAATCTCCGCGAGCGCGCGCTCAAACTTCCCGTCGGCACGCTCGCTGGCGATCAGCGCACAATCATGGATCGCGCCGCGTTCTTCTTCTGCCGCGACACCATTACGCGCGATTATCTGAAGGCGCAGGGCGTGAAGGCCCCCGTCGTCGAGTTCGGCCCCGATGCCCAGCTCGGCATGTCGCTCCGCGACGAGGTGCGCGGTCTCGCCTACCTGCGCGCACACGGGCTCGAGGAGGGTAAATTCACCGCCGTGATCCCGCGCCTGCGTTACACGCCCTACCACCGCATGACGCCCGCGCGCAAAGCCACGCCCGACGATGCGGTGAAGGACGCCATCAACGATCGCACCACCGAACGCGACCTCGCCAAGCTGCGCGACCTCATCGTCGCTTATGTGCGCGCCACGGGCCACCGCGTGTTCGTGTGCCCGGAAATGACCTACCAGATCGAGGTCGGCCGCGATCACGTTGTCGCGCCGCTTCCGGCCGACGTGAAAAAGAACGTTGTGTGGCGCGACACCTACTGGATGCCAGACGAGGCCGCCTCGATTTATGCGCGCGCCCTCGCCGTCGTCAGCATTGAGTGCCACTCGCCGCTCATTGCGCTGCACGTCGGCACGCCGACTTTCTACATCCGCCAGCCGACCGATACCTGCAAAGGCCAAATGTATCGCGACATCGGCGCCGACGATTGGTTTTTCGAAATCGACGAGACGAGCGGCGCGCAACTCTGGTCGCGGCTCGAAGCCATTCACAAAGATCCGGCCGCCGCGCGCGCGAAAGTGAAGTCCATCATGGCCACCGTCGAAGCGCGGCAGCAGCGCATGGTTGCTGCCGTGCGCGCAGCGATCGCGAAGACGAGGTGAGCGACGAGAAGTTATCCCTCTCGTTGAATCGCCCTGCAGATTCAGGACTCCGCCGCTGAAGAAATGGCGTGCGTGCCAACCTCAGGATGAGGTGCTTGCTGGGCATTCATCAGTGGCGTCCTGAATCGGCGGGCAAATGAGTGGCCACCGCTAGCAGGTCGTCAGTCTTCGTAAACGCCCGAGCGATAGCCGACGGAGATGACGACGACCACTATCCGGTGATGTTCGATCCTGCAGAGTATGCGGTAATCCTTTACGCGATAGCGCCAGTAGCCCTTGAGATCGCCGCGGAGGGCTTTGCCGAAGGCGGTGGGATCGGCCGAGCCTTTGACGCGCTGTTCGAGGAAACGCTTTATGTCCGCAGCGGTTGATGGCCCGAGGTCACGCAATTGGCGGGCCGCTTCGGGGCCGATTTCATACGCCCAGTTCACGCCACACATCCTCCGGTTTGAGGAGTTTCTCGCCGCTCTTCACGTGGCGGTCCCACGCAGCGACGGCGGTGCGGTAGTCGATTTCATCTTCCACCGCTTCGCATACCCGGTGCACGAGCGTCGCGAGGCGTTCGAGTTTCGCGTCGTTGGTGGCGGCCGGGACGGTGCCATCGAGGGCGGCCCGCTTGATGTAGGCGGCTGGACTGAGCCCGCGCTTGCGGGCGGCGGTGGCAATCTTGCGTTTCTCCGCCGGCGTGAGCCGGATGGATGTCGGGATGGTCGCGGAGCTCATGCACTACGGGTGTAGTGCGCTCGGGAGGGTGTCAACGGCGGCGCTTTAGCGGGGAAGTTTTACCGCGGTGAATTCCTTGAGCGCGGGGCGGCTGGGCGTGGCGACGAGTTCATCGTGGGCGACCTGTTGCAACGCGACCGCTTGGGTCGCTGAAATGCCGAGATCGCCGGCGGCGCGTTCGGTTTTTCCGAGGGAGCGCGGGTCTAGGCCGGTGAGGTCTCCGAAGATCACGAGCGCTTCGAGGTAGTAGCCGTAGGTGCTGGCGTGGTAATGGTCGTGGGTCCACAGGCTGACTTGGCCGAAGGCGATGCCGTCGTAGGGATTCGGATCGGCGACGCCGGCTTGGAAGGCGCGGTTCCACGCTTCGCCGACCGGGAGGACTGCGCGGATGAGCGGAGTGCCGGCGGCAGCGAGATCGCAGCCGCGGCGCACGTCGAGCGCCATCGTTTCAATGGACTTGCCGTGCCAAGCTCCTTTTTCCGGATACGTCTGGTCGGCGCGGGACCACGTGGCCACGAGGCGGATGTCGACCCGCGGATTCTTGCTGCTGAACAATTCGGAAATCTCCTTCGCGGCCTTGGCCAGTTTCGTCGCGTCGCCCGGCTTGGTGTTGTCCAGCATGCTCTGGCCGAGCATGACGACGCGGTCCCAAGGGCGGCCGATGAGGTCGGCCTTTTTCTCGAGGTGCAGATCGAGGCCGGAGCCGCCGACGGTTTCGAGGCTCACGGCGAAATCGAGTCCGGCTTGATTGGCGAAGACTTTGAAGAGCGCGGGCACGCCACCTTGTTTTCCATCGTTCAGATCAGTGACGGTTTCGGCGCGGTAGTAGCGCGCGGCGGAGCCCGAGCCGAACATGAAGCTGTTGCCGACAAAGAGAATCGTCTCGGGTTTGGCCGAACGATCGGCGGCGGACGCGAGCGAGAGCAGCGCGGTGAAAGCGACGGTGAGGAGGCGAACGTCCATAAGGTTATGTCGAGGGTGAGCGATCAGATGCCTGAGTCTATCCCTCGGGGCTACCGGCTCGGGAAGGTTGCTGAAGAAAATCGGTAAGCGCATTCTTGGAGTGGTCAGGATTGCGGTGCCGGCCTAGCGGTCCGCTGGTTTCCCGTAGAGCAAAAATGCTTTTCGCCGAGCTTCGAAGGCGGTGAGTTCGCCGGTCCAGGCGGCTCTTATTTCCAACAGAGTCTTCCCGTCTTTGATGGAGGCAAGGGTTTCATCTGCGCCGAGTAATCGGGCCATCGCATCCGTTTTAAATTTGTCCGGGTAGATCCGCTGCATGGCCCGCGCGAGCTCGATGCCGATATCGACGACCGGGCAGGTGTCTCGGTCAGTCAGCACGGCTCGAACTCCGCCGCATTCTTCGTCGCGGTATTTTAATTGCGCCGCCGGGCCGGGGTAGAGGGCAGGGCGGGGCGTAAATTTAACGGCTTCAAAGCGCACGCCAGGGATTCCGGCGCGGTTGAGCTCCGCCGCGAGGCGCACGCCATCGACGAAGGGCGCGCCGACTTGCTCGAAGGGTTTTGTCGTGCCGCGGCCCATCGAGACTACCGTGCTTTCGAGCAGGCATAGACCCGGATACAGCGTCGCCGCAGTGAGGCTGCGCATCGAGGGGGAGGGGTTAGTCCAGGGCAGGCCGGTCTCGTCGAGCCATTGGTTGCGCGTCCAGTTTTCACAGGCAACCACGGTGAGGTCGGCGCCGAATTTGCGCTCGGCATTATACAGGCGCGCGAGTTCGCCGAGCGTCATGCCGTGGCGCACGGGCATCGGGTGGAATCCGATGAAGCTCGGTGGACGCGTCATCACCGGGCCTTCCACGCCCACGCCCCCGATCGGGTTGATACGGTCGAGCACGAAGAATTTTTTCTTGGCGAGGGCGGCGGCTTCCAAAGCGGTACCGAGCGTGGCGGAGTAAGTGTAGAACCGCGCGCCGATGTCTTGGATGTCGAAGACGAGCGCATCGATGTCGCGCAACTGCTCCGGCTTGGGCGCGCGGGCGCGGATCACGGCCAGGTCGTAGTCGGCGGCACTGGCAAAGTTCGCCCGCGGCGGGGAATCGCCGTAGAGGCTGTAAACGGGCAGCTTGGTTTTCTCGTCGATGGAGTCGCCCACTTTGTCGTCGGCGACGCCGCGAATGCCGTGCTCGGGGCTGAAGAGCGCGACGAGTTTCACGTCCTTCGCGGTGTGCAGCAGATCGATGGTGGCGCGACCGTCACGGTCGCGGCCGGTGTGATTCGTGATGAGGCCGATCCGCAGCCCGCGCAGCCGGGCGAAATCTTCGCGTACGAGCACGTCGATGCCGTTGAGTACGGCGCCGGCGTCGCGACCGATCGCTTCGGCGGCGAGGGTGCCGAGCGTGCGGCGCACGGGGGACGCGTCGCCTTTGCCTGCGGGATGCACGCGGTTGCTGAAGAAAATCACAAACGCCCGCGCGCCGGGATCGATCCACAGGCTCGTGCCGGTGAAGCCGGTGTGGCCAAACGAAGCGCCGGCGGGAAACCAGCGCCCGCGCGGACCTGAAAAGCGCGAGTCGATGTCCCAGCCGAGGCCGCGGCGGTCTGAGCCGTCGTTTTGGATACGTGTCATCTCGGCGACTGTCGCGGCGCTCACAATGCGGACGCCGTCAAGTTGGCCGCCACCGAGGATCATGCGGCAGAAGCGCGCGAGGTCTTTCGTCGTGGTGAAGAGCCCCGCGTGGCCGGCGACGCCATCCATGAAGCGGGTCGTGGGATCGTGGACGACCCCGCGCAACATCTGGCCGTCGGTGAGTTCGGTGGGGGCGACGCGGGCGAGTTTAGCGGCGGGCGGCAGGAAACCGGAATCGACCATCTTAAGGGGCTGAAAGATTTCCTTCACGGTGTAGTCATCGAGTCGCAAACCGCTCACGATCCGCACAAGTTCGCCGAGGATAATGAAGTTGATATCGCTGTAGACGAAGGTGCTCCCGGGCGTGCTGCGGAGTTTTTCCTCACAGGCGAGGGCGACGCCGGTATCGTAGCCGGACCAGACGGGCTTGGTGTCGACGTCCGGACGCAAGCCCGAGTGATGCATGAGGAGCTGGCGCACGGTGACGGCACTTTTGTCGTGTTGCGCGAAGGCCGGGAGGTAGCGCACCACGGGTGCGTCGAGCGCGAGTTTGCCGCGTTCGACGAGCTGCATGACGGCGGTGGTGGTCGCGACGACCTTGGTCAACGAAGCCGCGTCATAGATGGTGTCCTCGCTGATGGGCTCGGCTGTCGGCGACAGCGCGCGTTGACCATAAGCCTTGCGGTAAATTTCGCCCTCGCGTTCGAACCAGAGCACACCGCCGGGAATCTTTTTCGTGCTGATGGCCTCGGCCACCGCGGTGTCCATGGCCGCGAGTTTTTCGGGTTTGAACGTGGCCGCCGCGGCGTGAGCGAAAGACGCGCCCAGAGCACCGGTGGCCAAGACTAGCGCGAGACGGGCACGGCGACGCAGCGCGAGCCATCGTGACGGGAAACAAAAAGGGGAGGGATGGGCTTGCATGGTATCAACGACGTTTGGCGGCGGGACAGGCGGCACGCCAGCTCATCCTTTCCATCCTGGGAGGCAACGGCAGCCCGTAGTTAATCATGGACTCGCCTCGGGCCCGCGGTTTATGACACGCGCTCATTTCAGCACTACGTGAGCGACGGTAAGCGTCTTTCTCACCTGTCCGCGAACCTGTAAAAACCATGAACTACTCCCGTATCGTCAGTGTAATTCCTCGGCTGTGGCGTTTGCCCACGAGCTTGTTTGTCCTCTTCGCTACGCTCGCCGTTTCGGCCGTGCAGGCCCAATCGACCTCGACGGGCGCGATCTCCGGCACCGTGACCAGCGCGAGCACGCGCAACGCCCTCCAAGGTGCCACAGTGTCCATCCCGTCCCTCAATCTCATCGAGTTCACCGATAACGCGGGACGCTTCGTAATGAAGGGCGTGCCAGTCGGAGCCGTGGATCTCGTGATTACCTACTCAGGATTCAATGAGGGCCGGCAAAAAGTAACGGTTTCGAATGGTGCGGTGACGCAGGCTGACCTCGAACTGAAGACCTCGGATGTCCTCGTGATGGAGGCGTTCACCGTAGCCACGATCAAGGAAGGGCAAGCGCTCGCGATCACCGAACAGCGGAATGCCCTCAATGTGAAAAACGTCACCGCGTTCGATGAGTGGGGCATTCTCCCGACTCAAAATGTCGGCGAACTCGCCTCCCGTCTTCCCGGGATTACCTTCACGACGGACGAAGATATGTTGATCAATAATATCAGCATCGGAGGTCAACCGGCTAGCTACACCCGCTTGAACGTCGACGGCATGTCCACAACCGGTGTCGGTGGCGACGGCCGCACCGCCACGCTGCACTCGTTCTCGGCCTCTAACTACGAACAGATCGAAATCATCAACGGCCAGACCGCTGACAAACGCGCCGACTCGCTCGGTGGTCAGATCAACCTGAAAACCCGTTCGTCGTTCTCGATGTCTGAACGCCGCCGCACCAGCTACACTGCGTCGGGTCGCTATTTTCCCTCTTGGTCCAAGCGCAATGCGGCCGTGGCCGAGCGCCCCTGGCGCCCCGATTTCAGCGTGAGCCACACCGAGGTTTTCGATGTGTTGGGTGGACGCCGGAATCTCGGTGTCGTCGTGACGGCGTCCTATCAAGAGGTGCTGAACCCGCACAATTGGGATACCAATCTCTACGAAAACACCGTCAACCCGGTGGCTCAATTGCGCGACTACACCCGCACCAGCGGCTTGAACGACCGTTTCCTGACCGCGTTCACGGGGCGGGTTGATTACCGCGTGTCCCAGACGACGAACGCTTCCCTGCGCTTCATTTACAATGCCGGTTCCGAGCCATTTTTCCACTACACGGCAGTTAATCCTTGGGTCTCCACTAACCTGACCGTCAATGACCCCGTCACGAATCCGAACGGGGCGATCAAGGCGGGCTACACCGCCAACCGCATCGAAATTCTCCCGGTTAACAATACCGCGCTCCAGCCCGGTGGTGTGGCCGTCGGCGCCGCCCAAATGCGTCTGAATCCGCAGCGCTATTCCTTCACGAGCAAGAATCCCACGGGCACGTTGGCCATCGACCACAACTGGGGTCGTTTGAAAGTCGATCACGCGTACCGTTGGAGCAACACGCACTGGGATTCTGGCGCCGGTCGCGAACGGGAGAACGGCACGGTCGGGCTGCGCACGCGCGATGCGATCGGCTATATCCTCGATAACTCCGACCAGCAGGGGAAAGTGTTTACCCAGACGGGCGGAGCCAGCGTCTACAACATCGCGAGCTACACGCCCTTCGTCATTACCGCCGCCAACACGTCGACGCAGCCGGTGCCCGTCACCTCGACCGTCTTTAACAAGCGCGACACGGTAACGGACACCAACGAGGTCAGCGCCACGATCAATGCGTCCTACCTGTTGCCCACCCAGCTACCCATCACGCTCAAGACCGGTCTCGATACGGTAAACCGTCGCGTCAATAATCGCCCGGTGTATCCCCGCCGCTGGTACGGTGTCGTCGGTTCGGTCCTTCCGGCTAACGCCCTGATGCCGCTCACGGAGTTCGAACGCCTGAATGGCGGACCCCGCCTTCCGGTCGTGGAACCGGCTGCGATCAGCACCACCTTGGGCAATAGCGCACTCTGGTATGAAGATGTGAATTTCACGGCGACGCAGCAATACACCAACCGCCGCATCATGGAAGAAGGCGTCGACGCGGCCTACCTGCAGGGCCAGACGAAGCTCGGTCGATTGACCGTCGTCGGCGGCGTGCGCGGCGAATGGGTCACGACGGATACCTTCACTTACTTCCGCGCCCGCACGACACCGGTCGTAGCCGAGCCTGATCACTTCAAACGGGCCGCTTTGGACTTTGCGAAACTCTCCCGCGACGGTGGCTATCACAAATTTTTCCCGAGCCTCCATTTCGCCTACGACCTCACCAAGAATTTGAAGGCCCGCGCCAGCTGGTCCAACACCTATGGGCGCCCGGCGCTGGCCAGCCTCGTGTCGGCGCCTTCGGGCAACGACACGAATCGGACGGTCACGATGGGCAACCCGGGCCTCAAGCCGCAGGTGGCGGACGCCATCGACTTGAAGCTCGAATATTACTTCAGCGACTCGGGTAAATTCGAGATCCATGGCTACCGGAAAAACATCAAGGAATACATTGGCGCCGCCGGTCGCTCCGGACAACTCGTGGCCGAGGGTAACGACAACGGCTTCGACGGCCTTTACGGTGGCTATGAAATCATCCAGTCCGCCAATCTCGGTAACGCCAAACTCAACGGACTCCAGTTCGATTTCCGTGAGCGCCTCTCGTTCTTGCCCGGCCTGCTCAAAGGCCTGACGATTCGAGCGAATTACACTTACCTCGAGACGTCCGGCAAGTTCGCCGGCACGGTCGATCTCAAGAATGGTCAGGTCGCTGGTTTTATTCCGCGCGCCTATAACGCCGGACTGATTTACGCCTACAAGAAGTTTGGCGCCTCGTTCGACATGAATTACACCGGTCGCTACCCGGTCGCCTACAGCCTGACGTCACCCGGCAACGGCAATATCTATCGAGACGCGTGGAAAATGATGAATGTGGGAGTGACCTACCGGGTCCGTCCCGACACCACCCTCTTCCTGAACGTTAATAATTTGGCCCAAGAAGGCCCCCGGCAGTACATGTTCATGGAGTCTCGGGTGCGTGCGCAATGGGTCGTGCCACGCACGCTCAAGTTCGGCGTCGACGGTCGATTCTAAAGCCAGGAATTCTCACGCCGTTTTATTCGTCCAACCGCCGGTCCTGCGACCGGCGGTTTTTTTGTAGGCCCGGCTGGTGGCCGGACAGCAACAACTGCCTTTTGGCGAGAGGACAACCTGCCGCCGGCCGGTTCTACAAATCCCCGAACCGGTAGCCCGTGTTGAAAATCAGTTCGATGCGTTTCGAGACGAAGACGCGCACTTTGATTTTTCCTTTCAGTCCGCCCGCCGTTCCGTCCGGCGTCGCTTTGCCTTCGATGCGGCGCTCCTCGCCGTCGGTGTTCACGGCGCGGCCGGAAAACTCCACGGGCTCGCCGCGCTCGAGTTTGCGCAGGCTCTCGTCGGAGAGGGTGATCGCAAGCGTGCCCTTTTCGTTGGAGAAAAAATACGGGAAAACGTTCGCGGCGTAGCTCGACTCGTAGGTGCCGTTTTTCCGCACGAAGGGCGGCATCGTCATCGCAACCGTGCCGATGTAGATGGAGGTCTTGGTCGGCTCGATCGTCACTCGGTCAAACGTGCTGAACGGCGCCTCGGCGGCGCCGACCGCGAGCGTGAGCCCGAGGGCGCAAAGCAGGAATGCAAACGCACGGCGCAACATAGCGTAAATGTGGGGGGGACGTTTCCCCCCGCAACCCTCTTTCGCGTTGCACCGCGCCGCGCCGAACCGTCATCTCGTCCTTCTATGGCCAAGAAAAACTCTCACGTGACCTGGGGCGGACGCTTCACAGCGGGCCCCGCCGAGTTGATGCTGCAGTTTAGCGAGTCCGTCTCGTTTGACCGCCGCCTTGCGCCCTTCGATATCGCCGGCAGCAAAGCCCATTCTGCGATGCTCGCGCGCGTCGGGCTCATCACCGCGAAAGAGCGCGACGCCATTCACGCCGGCCTCGACGCCATCTTGGCCGAGGTGCACGCCGGCACGTTTAAGTGGGACACCAAGCTCGAGGATGTGCACATGAACATCGAGCAGGCCCTCACGAAGCGCGTGCCGGCCGCCGCCAAACTCCACACCGCGCGCAGTCGCAACGACCAAGTCGCGACGGATATGCGCCTGTGGTTCAAATACGCCTGCGCCGTTCTCCGCGAAAAAATCCTTGGCGCGCAACGCGCCTTGCTCGCGGTGGCCGCGGCCCATCGCGATGTGCTGATCCCGGGCTACACGCACCTCCAGCGCGCCCAGCCGGTGTTTCTTTCGCACCACTTGTTCGCTTGGATGGAAATGCTCGACCGCGACCGCGCCCGGCTCGCCGACGTCGCCGCGCACGCTAACTGGAGCCCGCTCGGCTCGGGGGCCATCGCCGGCACGACGTTGCCGATCGACCGCGAGTTCACGGCCAAGGCGCTCGGCTTCGTCGATGCCAAGGGCCGTCCGCAGGTCACGCAAAACTCCATGGACACCGTGGCCGATCGCGACCTCTTCATCGAGTTCGCCGCGGCATGCGCGACGTTTGGCGTGCACGCGTCGCGCATCGCGGAAGACCTCATTCTCTGGAGTAGCACCGAGTTCAAATTCATCGAGCTGCCCGACGCGTTTTGCACGGGCTCGTCATTGATGCCGCAAAAGAAAAATCCGGATTCCTGTGAACTGCTCCGCGGTAAGTCAGCGCGGCTGCAAGGTAACTTGCACACGCTGCTTACCCTGACGAAGGGACTGCCGCTCACCTACAATCGCGATTTGCAAGAGGACAAGCCGCCGGTCTTCGACAGCTTCGACCAAACCGCGATTTGCGCCGATGTGCTCGGAGGCACGCTGGAGGGCATGACGTTTTACCGCGAGCGTTGCGCGGCCGCCGTGGCCGATCCCGCTCTGCTCGCGACCGATCTGGCCGACTACCTCGTGCTCAAGGGCGTGGCCTTCCGCGACGCGCATCACGCTGTCGGTGCGGTGGTGCGGCTCGCGGAGAAAAACGCTGTCGCGCTCGATCAACTGCCGACGGAGGACGTGCAAAAAATCAACGCAGCGTTCGGTGCCGATTGGGTGGAGGTCTTTGACCTCAAGCGCGCGCTGGCGAAGCGGACCGGCACGGGGATGCCCGGTCCGACGCAGGTCGCGCGGCAATTCTCGCGCTGGACGAAGCTCCTCAAGTAACGCGCGTTCGCGGAGTGGTGGCCCTGCTCGTGAGAGCAGGGACCGGCCTCACGCCGCACGCGCCGTCCCGCCTCTCACGCCACACGCGCCCCGTCCCGCCTCTCACGAGGCGGGCCACCACGAATCGCTCGATACCCTCGCTTTTCCCGCGATCACGTCCGACGCAGGTCGCGCGGC
>Ga0209550_10001016_pt1 | contig 27125 bp, 28 predicted proteins | sample LauGreSuBDMM15SN_2_FD_187567 | JGI IMG/M metagenome (GOLD analysis project Ga0209550, IMG submission 187567) | Freshwater lake microbial communities from Lake Michigan, USA - Su13.BD.MM15.SN (SPAdes) (version 5) | ecosystem: Environmental > Aquatic > Freshwater > Lake | place: Lake Michigan... | reverse complement strand
TGGGTCACGATCGAGGGGCGGCTGTTCATTTAGGGGTCCAGGAATGAACTGAAGTTAACGATGGTTGCGGCTGCAGACTTGCAAGAACCGGAGCATCGTTACCTGGCGTTGGTGTTCGTTACTTGCCGCAATCTGCGGGTCGGCTCGCCGCCGGCCGGGCCCGGCCACTGGAGGCCCATTGCTCCAGGGCCTCCAGTTGTTCCCGGGCCGTGCGCGACAGGGGCACCAGCTGGGCTGCCGCACCGATCAAATCGGTTTCACCAAACTCCCGGCCCTCGGCGAAGGCCAGGTGCATGGCCTCGATCACCACCTGCTCCAACTCGGCGCCGGAGAAGCCGGCGGTGCGATCCACCACCACCTCGAGGGGCAGGCCATGCTCGGGGCGGCGCCGTTTGAGCTGGAGATCGAGGATGGCGCGCCGTTCGCTGGCATCGGGCAGGGCCAGCAGGAAGATCTCATCGAAGCGGCCCTTGCGCAGCAGCTCGGCCGGCAGGCGCTCCACCCCATTGGCGGTGGCCACCACAAACACAGCACTGGTCTTTTCGGCCATCCAGGTGAGCAAGCTGGCCAGCACCCGCTGGCTAGTGCCGCCGTCGCTGCGGCCATCGCCGCCCAGGCCGGCGCCAAAGCCCTTATCGATCTCATCGATCCAGAGCACGCAGGGCGCCATCGCCTCCGCCAGCTGGATCATCTCGCGGCTGCGGGCCTCACTGGCCCCCACCAGGCCAGCAAAGAGGCGACCCACATCGAGGCGCAGTAGGGGCATGGCCCAGCCGTGGGCGATCGCCTTAGCCGTGAGCGACTTGCCCGTGCCCTGGGGGCCCACCAACAGCACCCCCCGGGGCAGGGGCAGGCCGTAGCGGCGCGCCCCCTCGCCATAGGCCTGGTGGCGTTGCTGCAGCCACTGCTTGAGGGCCCCATGGCCACCGATGTCGGCCGGGCTAGCCCCGCTGGGGCAATACTCCAAGAGCTCGCTGCGGGCGATCGCCTGGCGCTTCTCCTCCAACACCTCGGCCAAATCCCCCGCGCCCAGGTGGCCGCGCCGCGCCAAGCCCCGGGCGGCCACCTGGCGAATGCGTTGCTCACTAAGACCACTGCAGCCCAAGCTGAGCTCCTCCAGTACCTCCCCATCCAGGCTCTGGCCGCAGGCCTCGGCGATGTTGGCGAGCAAGGCCCGGATCTCAGCCGCCTCCGGTAGGGGCAACTCCAGCTGGGTGATGCAGTCCTGCAGGTCGGTGGGCACCTGCCACTGGCTTGCCGTGATCACCAGGGTGCGGGGCACCTGGCGCAGGTCGCTGGCCAGGTTGCGCAGGCGGCGGCAGATGCTGGCGTCTTCGCAATAGCGATGGAAATCCTTCAGCACCAAGATGCCGGCGGCCCCTGGCGACAGGGCGTTGAGACCATCCAGGGCCGCCAGAGGATTACGGCTGGCCTCCCCCTGGCGGCTGGGCATGCCGCTCAAGCCCGTAATGAAATCCCACGCCAGCAGGGTGCGGTTGCCGAGGCGCCGGGCGGCCCCTTCCAACAGGGTGAGGCAGCGCTCCTCCTCGCCGCTGCTGATCCAAAGGATCGGCGTGCGGGCCCGGATCAGCAAATCGAGCTGGTCAGCCCAGGCCTGGCTCATGGGGCCAGCTGTTTGAGCGCCGCCCAACGGGGATCGATCGGGCCAGCCCCCGCAGCGTCGCCACCAGCGGCGCCCTGGCCTGGGCCCGCCAGGTTGGGACCGGGGCACAGCTCGCCGCAGTGATTAACCACCGGCAGCAGCAGGTGCAGCTGCTCAAAGATCCAGTGGGCCGGATCAAAGTCGCCGGCCGGATCGAGGCTTTCGGTGAAGGCATCGGCCTCGAGGTCGAGCAGCTGGGCCGCCGACTCCAGCACCACGTCCTCATCCACCCCATCGGAGCGGGACGCTTCCCCCAACCAGATCAATTCCCGGTTGCGGCAGCTGAGGGCCTGGTTGAAGGTTTGCAAGCAACGGTCACAGCAGAGGGTCACGATCGTGCTGGCCTCGCCCTCCACCTCGAGCACGTTGCTGCGATGCACGGCCCGGACCCGGCCCCGCACCGGCGTGAGGCTGGGCAAGCCCTCGAGATGCTGATCAAGCTGCCAGTCCCGCCCCTCCGGAAACGCCTTGAGCTCCTGGATCGGGATCGCACTGAGGGGATCGGCCATGGACGGAACTTGGCGGACAGGCGTCGGGTCAGAACGGGGAACTCAGGCTTGGCGGGCGGCCTACTTCTTGCTGCCCTTCGGTTCAAAGGGCAGGCGCTCGCCGGAGCTGGCCGTGGCGGCCACGGTCTGCTGGCTGGCCTGCTGGTTGAGGATCGCCTGCAGGTTATCTGGCAAGGCTTCGCGGCCCAGCAGGTAGGTCTGACCCGCCTGGAAGATATTGGCCACCACCATGTAGAGCAGCACGCCGGCCGGCAGGGGGAAGAAGAGGAACATGCCCGTGATCATCACCGGCGTGATCTTGTTGGCCGTGGACTGCTGGGGGTTGGCCGGCATCCCCATGCCCGAGAGGATCTGGGAGACGAACAGGCTGGCGCCAAAGGCCGCCACCAGAATCGCGATATCCCAATTGATCGCCCCATCGGTGTAGAAGCCCACCTGGCCGAGGGCCTTGATGAACAGGAAGCCGCTGCGGGCAGCCAGGCCGGGGATCTTGGCCTCCACCACCGCATCGCCAGGCGCTAGGGCGTGGATCGTGCCGTCGGCGTCGACGCTGACGATCCCCTCGCCCTTGGTAACGCTCCAGCTAGGGGCATAGGCCTGACCATTTTCAACGCCCTTGAGCACCGAGGCGAAGCTGCTGCCCTCTCTGGTGTGCAGGTCCACGGTTTCGGTGTCGCCCACGCCCAGCTTGGTGCCCTTCTCCAGGGTGGCGATCACCGGCACGTGGCTGGTGGCCGTGACGAAAATCGAGTGGCTGGGGCTGTTGAAGAGCTTGGGCTCCACAGCCGCGATTTGGTCGGCCGGCAGCACCTTGAGGTTGAGGGTGTAAGGCAGGTCGGCGAAGGGGGATCCCCGCAGGGTGGCAAACAGGGCAAACAGGATCGGCATCTGCACGACCAGGGGCAGGCAGCCCGCCAGGGGGCTGCCGAACTCCTTCATCAGCTTGCCCAGCTCTTCTTGCTGCTTCTGGGGATTGCTGGCGTATTTGGCCTTGATCTCGGCCTGGCGCTTCTGCATCACCGGCTGGGCAATGCGCATGCGCCGGGCACTGCGGATCGAGCCGGCGCTCAACGGGAACAGGGCCAGGCGGATCACGAGCGTCAGGGCAATGATCGCCAGGCCGTAGCTCGGCACCAACCCATAAAAGAAGTCGAGGATTGGCAGGAGCAGGTTGTCGGAGATGTAGCCGATCACAGCGTGGGTGCGGTGGGGGTCGGGGAGTCGATGGGGCCAGTGTGCCCGAGCAGGGGCCATCGGCGCGGCCTGGGGCCGTCAGGACTTCGAGGCACTGGGCTGGCGGAGGCGGTGTTCAGGCGGCCTTGTCAACGGCGAAGCCACTGGGGGCCGGGCCCTTGCCGCCGCTAGAGCGGGCCACAATCCGCTCGTTGATGTAGCTCTCCACCTCGCGGTAGCGGGGCATGGCGCGCATCTCGAGCTTGCTGCCGTCGGTGAGCACCAGCACCATGTCGCCCCAAAAACCGAGGCCGCGGGCGACGCTGCGCACCTCCTTGATCTGGCTGTACACCACCTGGCTGCGGTCCCGGCCCAGCCAGCCACCGGACACCGTGACGCGACGGCTGGTGATGCGGAAGCGCAGCCACAGGGCCCGCACAATCGCCCCCACGGCAAAGGGGATGCCGATCAGGGTGAGGCCAAACAGCAAGTTGGTCACCAGGTCGCCCTTGGCCGGGCCGCCCTCAAAAAAGACATCCTCCTGGATTACCGCGCCAGGGGCAGCTTTTGCCGGTTGGGCAACGGGGCTGGCGCCAGCTGGCGCCGATTCAGATTCAGGCTTGGCTTGGGGCATTAGTGCAGTCCCGCCTTTTCGAAAAGCTGGTTGCATTCTTCCAGCAACACCGCCGCGGCCACCTCAGCGCTGCCTGGCTTGAGCGAGAGCAGCACCCAGAGCGGCTGCGCCCCAGGCTTGAGCTGGGCCCCGCAGCGAACCAGATGGGGGTGGAGCAGGCGCCGCAGGGCATTGCGCCGCACCGATTTCTTGCTCACCTTGTTGCTCACCACCAAGGCACAGCGGTAGGGGCTGGTCGGTTGACGCTGCAAATCAGCGACCAGCAGGCCCGGCTCGGCGGCCATGGTGCGCAGCACCATCCAGTCGCCATGGAAGCGGCGGGACTTCTGGTAAAGGCGATCAAACAAAAAGCGCCCCCGGAGCCGATGTTCCCTGGGCAGGACCATGGCTGGGGACGCAGAAGGGAATCGAACTCAGCAAACGGGCCTAGGGCTCAGACCGCTAGGCGGGCGCGGCCACGGCGGCGGCGGGTGCGGATCACCCGGCGGCCGGTGTGGCTGCGCATCCGCACCCGGAAGCCCGACACCCGCTTGCGCTTGCGGCTGGTTCCTTCGAGGGTGCGCTTGGTCATGGTTCCGGCTCGGCTCTGCAGCTGTAATCAGTTGGCCAACCTACCAGCCAGGGGTCGGCGATTGGCCTGCCCCTGGGGCCAGGGGGGCGCCAAGGGCAGGGGATCGATCAGTTGCCGACGGCAGGGTCGATCTGGATCAACCAGCTGCCCAGGTAGCCCGAGATCGGCACCTCGCCAGGGGCCTGGGCCAGGGCGTTGAACTGATACATGCCGGCGTCAAAGGGATTCATCAGGTTCATGTAGACCCCGATCGTTTTGACATCGGGCACCGGCGTGTCGGGGAAGATTTCAATGGCCGTGCCATCGGCGGCAATCTCAATCGTGGCCGGAATCACCGATTCACACTTTGTGCGGGCCAACATGCCACCTTCCTTCATGTAGCAGAGCTTCACCTGCTTGGGATCGATCTTGACGTTGAAGTATTTGGGCAGGGCAATGGTGAGCTTGAGGATGGCGGTCTGGCGGTCCTTGGCCCGCAGCAGCAGGTAATACTCCGACCACTTCAGCCGCGCCGTGTCGGTCATGAAGTAGTAGAGCTTGCGGTAATCCTTGGTGTTATCCCAACGGAATTCCATCAAGCTCGGTGTGCCCTGGGCTTGGGCAGGGCTGGGGCTCAGTACGGTGGCTAGGCCGGCAGCCAGGCCAAGGCCAGCTGCCAGGCCAAGGCCACTGGCAGCAAGGGCCCTAGGGGCCGCCAGACGGTGCAGAAATCGGGTCATGGTGTGGTGAGGAGAGGGCTGTCGCCCGGGCCATGGGGCCATCCCCCATTCTCACTACCAGTTTCAGTTGGCGGCGCCTGCGGTGGGCGGCAGCGGATCTGTCAGTTGGACCGGTTCAGCCAGGTCGGGGCGCAGCCGGCTGGCCTCCCGCAGGTAGGCATGGCCCACCGGCTGGCCTGTCGTCAGCAAGGCATGGGCCAGCAGGCGGATGCAACGGGGCAGGTCCCCCGCCACGGCCATCTGCTGGCAATCGAGCAGGGCCACCCCGTCCCAACCGGCCCGGCGCCGGGCAATGGCCGCCGGGAAACAGGCATCCAGATCGGCCGTCACCGAAAAGGTGATCGATAGCAACTGTTCGGGCTCCAGACCATTGCGCGCCACCAGCGCATCGAGCAGTTCGGCCACCGCCTCGCCAATCGCTTCGGCGCTATTGGCCGTGGCCGTGGTGGCGCCGCGCAGGGCGCGGAGCTGGGGGAAACCGCCCAGGGGGGTTCCGCTCATGGCCGGTGCAGCCAGAGGGGCAGGCCGCTCCAGGCCAGTTCCAGGCTCAGGGCCTGGTGCAGCTCCCGGGCCAGGGCCCGGCCCGGGATCAGGCCACCAAAACGCTTCGGCGGCTTGCCGAAGGTCACCGGTCGGGTCTTCTCCTCATCGAGGCCGGCGAGGCGGGCCGCCAGGCGCCGGGCGTGGTCCTCATCGCCCAGTTCATCGACCAGGCCCAGCTCCAGGGCCTGGGCACCACTGAACACCCGGCCGTCGGCGAAGCCACGCACCTGCGCCTCCTCCAGCTGGCGACCAGCCGCCACCGCCGCCACGAACTGGCCGTAGCTGCTGTCAATCAACGACTGCAGCAACTCCCTTTCATCGGCGGACAGGGCCCGATCCGGCGACAGGATGTCCTTGTAAAGGCCGCTTTTGACCGTTTCAAAGCTGATGCCGATGCGCTTCAACAGCTTCGAGAGGTTGTTGCCCCTCAAGATCACGCCGATCGAACCGGTGATGGTGCCGGGATTGGCGACGATTTTTTCGGCCGCCACCCCCACATAAACGCCACCGGAGGCTGAGATGTTGCCAAAACTGGCAACCACCCGGCAGCCCTGGCTACGCAACCGGCCAATGGCGCTGTGGATCTCCTGGCTGTCGCCCACGGTGCCGCCGGGGCTGTCGATGCGCAGCAGCAAGGCCGGACATTGGCGCTGCTCCACCTGGCGCAGGGCCTTGAGAACCCGCTCGCGGGTGGGGCCGGCAATGGCCCCCTCGATGGCAATCCTCGCCAGGGTTCGGCGGGATTTGCGGCGAAAGGGCCAGACCATCAGGTCACTGCACAGTCATCGGATCTTAAAAAGGGGGCAGTGGGCTGGCAAAAGCTTTTGGTGCTGCGCTGGCTATGGATGGTGTTGCCCTTTGCCCTCTGGGGCACGGCGATGGCGGCGATGAAGCCCCTGCTCACGGGGGCCAGCCCCCTAACGATCGCCTGGATGCGCCTGCTGCCAGCGGGTTTGCTGCTGCTCCTGGTGGCGGTGCTGAGCGGTCGTTCCCTGGCGGTGGCCGCGGCCGATCGGCCCTGGTTGCTGCTGTTTGCCCTGGTGGACGGCAGCCTGTTTCAAGGCCTGCTCACCCAGGGATTGGGTGGCACGGGCGCCGCCCTGGGCTCGGTGTTGATTGATTCCCAGCCCTTGGCCGTGGCCCTTTTGGCCCGGCTGTTGTTCGGCGAGGCGATCAACCCGGTGGGCTGGCTGGGCCTGCTGGTGGGCCTCGCTGGCATCGCCTGCCTCGGCCTGCCGGGGCCGTTGCTGGGCCATTGGCTGCTGGAGGGTCCCCAGCTCCTCGGCGGCCACGCCTGGGGCCAGGGGGAGCTGTGGATGCTGGGGGCGGCCATGGCCATGGCCGTGGGCACGGTGCTTTGCCGCTATGCCTGCCGCCACACCGATGCCCTGGTGATCACGGGCTGGCACCTGCTGATCGGGGCGCTGCCCCTACTGGCCACTTGCCTAGTGCGGACCGCCCTCGATCCGGCGGCGGCGCCCTTCTGGCCCGCCTGGAGCGGCGTCGATTGGGTCCTGATGGCCTACGCCAGCCTGCTGGGCAGCGGCCTGGCCTATGGGCTGTACTTCTGGTTTGCCAGCCGCGGCGATCTCACCAGCTTCACGTCGCTGACCTTCCTCACCCCCCTGTTTGCCCTGCTCTGCGGCCTGGCCCTGCTAGGTGAGAGCCTGAAGCCACTGCAGTGGGTGGGGGCCGCCCTCGCCCTGGTGTCCGTGGCCTTGATTAACCGCCGTCGCCAGCTCTGGGAGCAGCAACCGTGATGCGCATCCTGGTGGTCAGCACCCCGATCGGCCGGCTCGGCAGCGGCCGCGGTGGCGGTGTCGAACTCACCTTGACCTCCCTGGTGGCGGGACTGCAGGAGCGGGGCCACCAGCTCACCGTGTTGGCAGGCGAGGGCTCCCGACTGGCGCCCGCCTGCGCCACTGCCCGGCTCTGGACCTGCCCTGGGGTGGACCAACCCAGCTGGCAGCACCAAGGGCGCGATGCCGCGATCACGATGCCCGATCAGGGCCTGCTGCCCAGGCTTTGGCAGCGGGCCCTAGCCGAGCAGCAGCACTTTGATGTCCTCCTCAACCTGGCCTACGACTGGCTCCCCCTCTGGCTGACGCCCCAGGGCCAAACGCCCCTTTTCCATCTGGTGAGCATGGGATCGGTGGCCGCGGTGATGGACGCCGCCATCGCCGAGGTAGCCGACTGGAACCAGGGCCGCCTCGCCTTCCACAGCCACGCCCAGGCCGCCGATTTCAACCTGCCCGCCCCGCCCCTGGTGGTGGGCAATGGCTTTGACCTGGCCACCTACAGCTTTTGCGCCGATCCCGAACCCTTGCTGGGCTGGGTGGGGCGCATCGCCCCTGAAAAAGGCCTGGAGGATGCGGCGGCCGTGGCGGCCCAGCTGGGCCAGCGCCTGGCGATCTGGGGCCTGGTGGAGGATCCCGCCTACGCGGCGGCCGTGGAAGCCTCCGTGCCGGCCGGCTGCCTGGACTGGCGCGGCTTCCTACCCACCGCCCAGCTCCAAGCCGAACTGGGCCGCTGCCGGGTGTTGATCAATACGCCGAAATGGAATGAGGCCTACGGCAATGTGGTGGTGGAGGCGATGGCCTGCGGGGTGCCCGTGGTGGCCTACCGCCGCGGCGGCCCCGGCGAACTGGTGGAGCCCGGCGTCAATGGCCTGCTGGTGCCCGCCGATGACGTAGGGGCCCTGGCAGCGGCCGTGCTGGAGAGCGCCTCGATTGACAGGCACAGCTGCCGCCACTGGGCCGAAACCCATGCCTCCCAGGCAGCCTTCGCCGAACGCATCGAACGCTGGCTTTTAGCGGAGCTGGCTCCAGGCGGCCCAGGGGTTGGTCTGGGCGGCGGGCGATAGGTTCCCCTCCAGCATCCCCTGACCCGAGCGCCGTGATCCTTGAGCGTCCATCGCCCCAGGTGCGGCGCCGAGTGTTGCTGCTGGTGCTGGCCTGCGGCATCGCCCTCTTCATCTGGCGATTGGGCAGCACGGGCCTGGTGGATGAGACGCCGCCCCTGTTTGCCGCCTCGGCCCGGGCCATGGCCGAGACCGGCGACTGGCTCACCCCCCGGGTCAATGGCCTGCCCCGCTACGACAAACCGCCGCTCGTCTACTGGTTGATGGGGTTGGGCTACCTGCTGCCCGGCCAGTCGCTCTGGAATCCCCTGGGCTCCTGGGCCGCCAGCCTGCCCTCGGCCCTCTCCAGCGTGGTGGTGATGCTGGCCCTGGCGGCCACCCTGCTGCGCTGGCCCCAGCCCTCGCCGGCGGGTGCCCAGGGCGACTTGGGCGGCGCCACCAGGTCGGCCCTGACGGCCTTCAGCGCAGCCCTGGCCTTTGCCCTCTCGCCCCTGGTGTTGATCTGGAGCCGGGTGGCGGTGAGCGATTCCCTCTTCACCGCCACCCTGGCCCTGAGCCTGTTGCTCTTTTGGCGCCGCTACGCCGACCCGGAATGCCAGGGCTGGTGGCCCGCTTGGCTGCTGTTGGGGCTGGCGGTGCTCACGAAGGGGCCCGTCGCCCTGGTGCTGGTGGGGCTGACCCTGGCCCTGTTCACCTGGTGGCAGGGAGAGCCAAAGCTGCTGATGCGGCTGTGGCGGCCCTTGCCGGGTCTGGTGATCACCGCCGCAGTGGCCCTGCCCTGGTACGGCGCCGAGCTGCTGGTGGAGGGGGAGCCCTTCTGGCAAAGCTTCTTTGGTTATCACAACCTGCAGCGCTTCACCTCGGTGGTGAATCACCACCTGCAGCCCTGGTGGTTTTTTGGGCCCATGCTGGTGGTGGCCAGCCTGCCGTTCACGCCCCTGTTGCTGCTTGGGCTGGCCCAGGCCCTGGCCCGCGGGCGGCGCCAACCGGCCAGGGCCTCCCTGGGCCCATTTGCCGCCTGCTGGCTGCTGGTGGTGTTTGGCTTTTTCACCCTGGCCGCCACCAAACTGCCTAGCTACTGGCTGCCCGCCACGCCAGCCGCTGGAGTGCTGATCGCCCTGGCTGCCCAGGACCTGGTCGCCTGGCGTGATCCAGCCAGGCCGGGGGCCTGCCTCTGGCGGGGCCGGTTGGTGGGGCTAACCACCTTGGCCCTCACGGCCGTGCTCTGCGGGGGACTGCTCTTTTCAGCCCACTGGATTCCCCTGATCCAGGACCCGGAGATGCCCACCCTGCCAGCCGAGATGCTGGCCAGTGGCCTGGTCGTGCGGGCGGGGCTCTGCTTTGGCCTGGCCCTGGCCGTGGCCCTGGCCCTGGCCTGGAGCCGCTGGCGGCCGGCCTGGCTAGCCGCCATGCAGCTCCCCCTGGTGCTGTTTGGAGTGGCGGCGTTGGAGCCGTTAATTGGACTGGGCGATCGGGTGCGCCAACTGCCGGTGCGCCAGATCGCCGCCGAGGTGGTGCGCCTCCGCCGCCCCGGCGAACCCCTGGCCATGGTGGGCACCTTGAAGCCCTCGCTGCACTACTACACGCGCCAGGTGGTGATCTTCGAGGGCCTGCGCGGCTATGGGCTGGTCAACCTGGCTGATCGGCTCCAGCGCGAATGGCGGCAGGGCCAGCGCCCCAGTGCCGCCATCGCGGGCAACACGGTGCTGGTGGTGATGGATCGGGACACGAGCCGCCTGGCCTATTGGCAACCCGTGGCCCACACCGTCCTGGCCCACTACGGGCTCTACCAACTCTGGCGCGTCGATCGCCTCGAGCTGGCCCGCCAGGCCCAGGCCCTCAAAGACAATTTTGCCGTTACCGCCAACTGGCAGGATCCCCGCCCCGAGCGCTACTGATCCCCCCTGCTCCCAGGGCAAACCATTCGCCTGGGCCTCAGCCAGGGGCCGAACTCTCCCCATCCCCGGCCCTCTGGCCTAGGGCGTCTTGCAGCTGGTTCGATAGCAGTACGGGTTCATGGCGCTGGCAGAAGCTGCAATGGCCCCAGCGCCGCATTTCGCCCTTGGGAGCTGGGCGACCGCAAGGCGGGCAGGTACCCAAGCCGTGGACATCGACCCGGCTGGGATGGACCGCCCAGATGGCCGCTTCACTGAGGGCCCCTTGGGTCTGGGGGGCTTCGGGATAGTGCAGCTGGATCGTGAGATCGCGCACGCTGAACCCTGCCCCCCGCAGGGCCCCGAGCAGCTGGTGCTTGTTGTAACGCAGGGCCTGGAGCCACTGGGGATGGCTGGCCCCCACCGCCAGTCGCCCAGAACGCAGGCTCAGGGGCCGGCAGTGGGGCGCCAGCTGGGGGCCAGCGATCTTGGGCCAGGCCTGCCAGAGGGCGGCCAGGTTGCCGGCAGCGCGCCATTCGCCCTGCAACTGGGCCAGGCAACTCACCAGGGGGCTGGCCGATGCCGGCGGTGCCGGCATTAACAGGGTGACCGAACCCTGCCGGCGACTTTGGTTACGGGGGGCCTTCGCCATGGGCCCAGGCTAAGCCGGCCGACCGGCTGGCTCCCATGCCAGGGAATGGCCAAGCATGGGGGTTCCGCGCTGGTAAAGCAGCCCTGGTGCTGGCTAACCTGAATACCTGCGCCTGCACCACGTTCATGGGTTTCTTTGCTCGCCTTAGCCGTCTGGTGCGGGCCAACGCCAACGCGGTGCTGAGCAGCGCCGAAGATCCCGGCAAAATCCTCGACCAGTCCGTAGCCGACATGCAGGCGGAGCTGGTGAAGCTGCGCCAGGCCGTGGCCACCGCCATCGCCAGCCAGAAACGCATCCAGAACCAGGCCGAGCAGGCCGGCACCCAGGCCAAAACCTGGTATGAGCGGGCCGAGCTGGCCCTGCAAAAGGGCGAGGAAGACCTGGCCCGCGAAGCCCTCACCCGCCGCAAGACCTACCAGGACACCGCTGACGCCCTCAACAGCCAGCTGCAGAGCCAGTCTGGCCAGGTGGAGTCGCTGAAAAAAAGCCTGATGGGCCTCGAAGGCAAGATCGCCGAGGCCCGCACCAAGAAGGACATGCTCAAGGCCCGGGCCCAGGCAGCCAAGGCCCAGGAGCAACTGCAAAGCGCCGTCAGCGGCCTCGGCACCGATGGCGCCATGGCGGCCTTCGAGCAGATGGAAGAGAAAGTGCAGGTGCTGGAGGCCCGCAGCCAGGCGGCTGCCGAGCTGGCCGGTGCCGACCTGGAAAGCCAGTTCCAAGCCCTGGAAGGTGGCAGCGACGTCGATGACGAATTGGCCGCCCTCAAGACCCGCCTCTCGGGCGCACCGGCTCCGGTGGCCTTGCCGGCGGCCGCTGTCCCCCTGCCCAAGCTGGAGGCCGTCCAGGTGGCCGAGGTGGACAACGAACTCGAAGCCCTGAAGCGCTCGATCGACAAGCTTTAAGGAGGTCGGAGGAGCTCGGAGGGGCTCTGACGCCGGCTTTCTAGAATCGCCGTCAATGCAATCCCAGGCCGTGGCCGAAGCCCCCACCGTCGTCGCCCTCAGCGACGCCACCTTTGAGGCCGAGGTACTGGCCGCCGCCACCCCCGTGCTGGTGGATGTCTGGGCCTCCTGGTGTGGACCCTGCCGCCTGATGGCGCCGTTGATGGATTGGGCCGCTGGCGAGTACGCCGGCCGGTTGGTCGTCACCAAGCTGGAGGCCGACCCCAATCCGCTCAGCCGCGACGCCTGCCAGATCCAAGGGTTACCCACCCTGCTGGTGTTTAAGGACGGCGCTGAGATCGCCCGCCACGAGGGCGCCATGGCCAAGCCCCAGCTGCAGGCCTTCCTGGATGCCCATCTCTGAGCGCCTGGCCCAACTGGGCAGTGGCGTCTTTGCCCGCAACGACCAACGCAAGCTGAACTACCGCCAGCGGGCGGCCGAGCAGGGACTGGCTCCCCTCCTGGATCTATCGCTCGGCTCCACCGACCTGCAGCCCCCGCCGGCGGCGATTGCGGCCATGGCCGCCGCCCTCCAGCAACCCGAAAGCGCCTCCTACTGCCTCCATGGCGCCACCCGGCCCTTCCGCGAGGCCGTGGCTGCCTGGGCCCAGGGCCGTTTCGGTGTGGGCGTGGATCCGGATCGGGAAGTGCTGCTGCTGGTGGGATCCCAGGAGGGCACCGCCCACCTACCCCTGGCCGTGCTCAATCCGGGCGATCGGGCCCTGCTGCTGGATCCCTACTACCCCTCCCACCTGGGCGGGCTGCATTTGGCCTCGGCCCAGCCCCAGTTCCTGCGCCTGCGCCCTGAGCAGGGGTTCCGTCCCGATTTTGACCAGATCCCCAACAGCGAATGGGAGGCCCTGAAGCTGATGGTGCTCGGCTTCCCCCACAACCCCACCGCCACGGTGGGCCAGCAGGACTGGGTGGATCAGGCTGCGGAGCGGGCCCGGCGCCATGACGTGGTGTTCGCCCACGACAACCCCTACGTCGATCTGGCCCTCGACGGCGAGGCCCCGGCCCTGCTGCGCAATCCCCTCTGGCGGGAGGTGGGGATTGAATTCTTTTCCTTTTCAAAAAGTTGGTGCTTGGGGGGCTACCGGTTGGCCTTTGCGATCGGCGCCGAGGGGTTGATCACGGCCCTGCGCCAGCTCAAGGGGGTGGTCGATTTCAACCAGTCCCTGGCCCTGCAGGCCGGTGCCATTGCCGCCCTAGGGCAGGCGCCTGACTGGCCCGCCCGCCTATGCACCACCTACCGCGAACGCCGCGATTCGATGCTGGCGGCCCTGAGGGCGGAGGGCTGGCCGGTGCAGACCCCCTCGATGGCCCTCTACCTCTGGCTGGCCTTGCCCGAGGCGGCCAGGCAGCAGGGGCTGGATGCGGAGGCGGCCTGCGCCCAGCTGCTGGAACGCAGTGGCGTCTGCCTCACCCCGGGCAGCGGCTTTGGCGCCGGCGGCGAGGGCTGGGCCCGGCTGGCCCTGGTCCATCCCAGCGACGAGCTGGTAGCTGGTGCCCGCCGCATGGGCAGCTGGCTGAAGGGGCTTTGAACGGCGCGGTGGCGGCCGCCAGGCGGCGCCTAGCCCAACGCCCTGAGCCACACCCCCCTGGGGTCTTGCTCCCCAGCGCCCTAGCCGGCAGTGCGACGAGCCCCCTGCCGCCGCCCCAGCCGTGGCGAATCCAGCGCTTACGGCAGTGCAACAGCACCGAAACGGAACTGGACCGCCTGCTGCTGGCGGGGGCTTCGCCCCCCCTAGTGGTGCTAGCCGATCGCCAGAGCCGGGGCCACGGCCAGCAGGGCCGTCCCTGGAGTTCCCCCCCTGGCGGGGTGTGGCTGAGTGCCGCCCTGCCCTGGCCCGAGCAAGCGGAAACCCCAGCAGCCCTGGGCCTGGCCGTGGCGGTGGGGATGGCCCGGGAGCTAGAGGCCCTCGGCCTGGCTGTGCGGATCAAATGGCCCAACGATCTCCTGATCGGCGATCGCAAGCTGGCGGGGCTGCTGCCGCGGCTGCGGCTGCGCGGGGCGAGCATCGCCCTAGCCCGGGTCGGCCTGGGCCTCAATGGCTGGAACCGGGTGCCGCCCGGGGCCATTGGCCTGGCCGAGGCCCTGGCCGCCAGGCCCGGCAACCGCCTGGGGGCCGCCGGGGCCCGCCGGCTAGCCAATCCCCTACCCCTGGCGGCCAGGGTTCTCCGGGCCCTGGACTGGGCCTGCGCCAGGGCGAACCAGGCCGAGCTGGTGCGCTCCGAAGCGCAGGCGCGGCTCTGGCTACCCGCCCCAGCGATTACCCACCAAGGCGAGCTCTGGCAGGCCCAGGGCCTGGGCCTCGACGGCAGCCTGGTGATCGGCCGGGCCGGCCAGCAAAGCAGCCTGCACCGCCATTTCTAAACTGGTCCGATCGCGATTCGCCCTTGTCCCCCTTGCCCTGTTCCCGCTGGTTGCCCCTGGTGCTGGGAGCCATCCCCCTGCTGGGCAGCGGCCTGGCCTGGGCCCAATTCGAAGCGCAGCCTGCAGGCGAAGCCGGCGGCAGCCAGGCGCCCAACCGACCGGGTGCCCCCCTCACCCCCCAGCTGCCAGCGGGCGGTGCTGCCTCCCTGGCCCCCCTACGCCCCGCCAACCTCAGCCTGGCCAGCCCACCGCCGCGGCGATTTGATGAATCGCTCGACAACCTGGTGCGCCAGGGGGTCGTGACCCCAACGGAGCGCAGCCAGATCCGCCAGGGGGGGGCCCTGGTACCGATCGATGTGCCAGCCCAGCAGCAGGCGTGCCGCACCGGCGCCCTCTCGGAGCAGGAATGCCGGGTCGGCTTCGCCGTGCGCTGGCGGCGCCATGGCCCGAGCGGCCTGGCCGGTGGGCTAGAGGGTGGTCTGGACAGGGGGTTGGGGGAAGGCCTGCTGCCGCCGCCAATCTCAGTGCCGGTCTCGGCCCTACTGGCAGGCGGTGAGGGCAGCTTCAGCCTCTCGAGCGTCTTTCGAGTCACGCCCAGGCCCTTGCCCCTAGCTGGCAATGGTGATCGCCTGATGCTCTTGCCCGTGGTCGGCTCAGCGATCACCACGAGCACCTTTGGCTATCGGCTGCATCCCTTGCTGGGCAGCTGGCTGATGCATGCCGGCCGCGACCTGGCGGCCCCAGAAGGCACCCCCGTAGTAGCGGCCCTCTCGGGGCGGGTGACGGCCAGCGGCCCCGCGGGCGGCTATGGCCTGGCGGTGGAGCTAGAGCACCGGCGCCCCCTGCGCCGCACCCTCTACGGGCACCTCTCGGAGCTCTACGCGCGTCCGGGCGACTGGGTGCGGCAAGGCGAGGTGATCGGCCGGGTCGGCAGCACGGGCCTCAGTAGCGGGCCCCACCTGCACTTCGAGGTGCGCCAGCCGGCCAATGGCGGCTGGGTGGCCGTGGAGCCGGGCGAACTGGATCCCGGCCGGGGCCTGGCCGGCCAGGATGTGGTGGCCCAGTTAATGGGCCAGTTGCTCCAGAGCCTGGAGCGGCCCAAGGCCCCAGCTAATGGACAGGCCAAAACCAAGGCCGGCTGAACGGACAACTAACCGGCTTCAGGGGTTGGCGCTGTCGCTAAGTAGGCGCCCGTCGTGGAACTGCACTAGGCGGCTGGCCCGCTCGGCCACCTCCTGTTCGTGGGTGACGATCAGGATCGTCATGCCCTGGCGATGGAGCTCGCCAAACAGATCCAGCACCTCCGCGGTGGTGCGGGAATCGAGGGCGCCTGTGGGTTCATCGGCCAGCAGCAGGCCTGGCTGGTTGATGATCGCCCTGGCCACGGCCACCCGCTGCTGCTGACCGCCGGAGAGCTGGTTGGGCTTGTTGTGCAACCGCTGGGCCAGGCCCACCCTTTCGAGGGCCGTAATCGCCCGCTGGCGCCGCTCCTCGGCCGAAAGGCCGGCATAGATCATCGGCAGGATCACGTTGTCGAGGGCACTCATTTCCGCCAGCAGATGAAACTGCTGGAAGACAAAGCCCAGTTCCCGGTTGCGCAGGTCGGCCAGGGCGTCATCGGAGAGATCCTGCACCGCCGTGCCATTGAGGCGGTAACTGCCGCTGCTGGGGCGATCGAGGCAACCAAGGATGTTCATCGCCGTGCTCTTGCCTGAGCCAGAGGTGCCCATCACCGCCAGGTACTCGCCCCGTTGCACCCGCAGGGTGAGGTCGTCGAGGGCGACAACAGCCGTATCCCCGGTGCCATACATCTTGCTGATGTGGCTCAGTTCAGCAACGCAATCGTTCAAGGAAGGCCTAACTCAAGGAAGTGGCATTGGTGGCCAGGGTGATCGCCCGCTGCAGCATCGGTGTGCCGGTAACCGCCGTGCTGGCCCAACTGAATACTGGGTTGGAGAGAATGCCACCGACAGCCGTAATTACCACGCAGGTAATCAGGGCAGCCCGCAGGGGCTGCATGCCTTCAACGGCCCAGGTGATCGGCGGATAGGACTTGACCACATCGGAGGCCTCCTGGGGTTCTTTCACCACCATCATCTTGATCACAGAGATGTAGTAGTAGATCGACACCACCGAGGTGACCAGGCCGACCACCACAAGCAGGTATTGGTGATCGGCCCAGCCGGCAAAAAACAGATAGATCTTGGCGAAAAAGCCCAGCATCGGCGGGATGCCGCCCAGGGAGAGCAGGCAAAGGCTGAGGCCCAGGGTGATCAGGGGATCCTTTTGATAGAGACCGGCGTAGTCGGAGATGCGATCACTGCCGGTGCGAAGCGAGAAGAGAATGATGCAGGCAAAGGCCCCCAGGTTCATGAATAGGTAGGCCGCCATATAAAGCACCATGGCGGCAAAGCCATCTTTGGTGCCGCAGACCAGGCCGATCATCACGAAGCCCGCCTGGCCGATCGAGCTGTAAGCCAGCATCCGCTTCATCGAGGTCTGGGCCAGGGCCACGATGTTGCCCAGCACCATGCTCAAAATCGCCAGCACGGTAAACAGCAGCTTCCACTGCTCCTGGAAGCCCTCAAAGCAACCCACCAGGATCCGCAGGGCCAGGGCAAAGCCAGCCGCCTTCGAGCCCACCGAGAGGAAGGCCACCACCGGCGTGGGGGAGCCCTCGTAGACATCAGGAGTCCACTGGTGGAAGGGCACGGCCGCAATTTTGAAGGCCACCGTGGCCAGCACGAACACCAGGGCCAGGGCCGCCACGGGTGTGGTGGCGCTCTGGAGGGCCAGGGCGACGGCGTCGAGGCTGGTGCTGCCACCGGTGAGGCCGTAGAGCAGGGAGGCGCCGTAGAGGAAGACGGCCGCCGCGGCCGATCCAACTAGTAAATATTTCAGGGACGCTTCCGAGCTGCGGGCGTCCCGCTTCATGTAGCCGGCCAGCAGATAGCTCGCCACCGAAAGGGTTTCCAGGGAGACGAAGATCGTCACCAGATCGGTGGAGCCGCAAAGCACCATGGCGCCCAAAGTGGCGGCCAGCAGGATCGCGGCGTATTCCCCTACCGGCGTGCCGCTGCGCTCCACGTAACGCCAGCTGATCAGCAGCGACAGCAAGGTGGAGGAGGCAACCACGCCCCGGAAGGCGATGGAGAGGTTGTCGGGCAGAAACGAGCCCAGGAAGGCTGGTTGCAGCGGCGCATTCCATTGGAACGCCAGCAGCACGAGGGCGGCACCCAGGCCCGCGTAACAAATTGGAGGCACCCAGCGGCTGGCAGCCTTCTCGCCGGCCAGGTCCACCAGTAGGCAGGCCAGCATGGCCACTAGCACCGCCGCCTCAGGGCCTATGGCACCGGCATTGATCTGCAGGGCCGTGATCGCCGGCAAGGCCTCTGGGCTGGCCGCAGGGCTAGCGCCGGCGGCGGCAAAGAGGCTGGCCATGGGAAAGGCATGGGCCAAGGCCAAGAAGGCCGGCAAGGCCAAAACCGGTTCAAGGGCCGCCTGGAGGGTCATCACTGCTGGGAAGCCTTACCCGTTGGCGGGACTGTAGCTGTGCCGGTTGATTCCGAGCTTGCTTGCTTCAGCACTCCCGCACCGGCTTAGGCGGTCGGTCCGGCGATGCGATAAAGAGGGAGCCGGTTTTAGCCTGCCTGTGGCGCACACGCTGGTCATCGTTGAGAGCCCCACGAAGGCCCGCACCATTCGTGGCTTCCTGCCCAAGGATTTCCGGGTGGAGGCCTCGATGGGGCATGTGCGTGACCTGCCCAACAACGCCAGTGAGATCCCGGCGGCCCACAAGGGAGAGAAGTGGGCCAACCTCGGCGTCAACACCGCCAATAACTTCGAACCGCTCTACGTGGTGCCGAAGGACAAGAAAAAGGTGGTCAAGGAGCTCAAGGATGCCCTCAAGGGCGCCGACCGCCTGCTGCTGGCCACCGACGAAGACCGGGAAGGGGAAAGCATCAGCTGGCACCTGCTGCAGCTGCTGGCGCCCAAGGTGCCCGTGAAGCGAATGGTGTTCCACGAGATCACCAAAGAGGCGATCAGCCGGGCCCTCAACGAGACCCGGGAACTCGACATGGAGCTGGTCCATGCCCAGGAAACCCGGCGCATCCTCGATCGCCTCGTGGGCTACACCCTCTCGCCCCTGCTCTGGAAAAAGGTGGCCTGGGGCCTGTCGGCCGGCCGGGTGCAATCGGTGGCCGTGCGGCTGTTGGTGCAGCGGGAGCGGGCCCGGCGGGCCTTCCGCAGCGGCAGCTACTGGGACCTCAAGGCCCAGCTGGATCAACCCGGGGGCGCTTTCGAGGCCAAGCTCACCCACCTCAAGGGCGAGCGCATCGCCGGTGGCTCCGACTTCGACGAAAACACCGGCGGCCTCAAGGCCGCCAGCAAGGTCAAGCTGCTGAGCGAAAGCGAGGCCCGCAGCCTGCAGGCGGCCGTTCAAAGCGCCCCCTGGCGGGTGGCCGAGGTGGAGGAGAAGCCCACGGTTCGCAAACCCGTCCCCCCCTTCACCACCAGCACCCTGCAGCAGGAGTCGAACCGCAAACTGCGGCTCTCGGCCCGGGAGACCATGCGCACGGCCCAGGGCCTCTACGAGCGTGGCTTCATCACCTACATGCGCACCGACTCGGTGCACCTCTCCGACCAGGCGATTACGGCGGCCCGCAGCTGCGTCAACGAGAAATACGGCCAGGAGTTCCTCAGCCCAGCCCCGCGCCAGTTCACCACCAAGGCCCGCAATGCCCAGGAGGCCCACGAGGCGATTCGCCCCGCCGGCGAGCGCTTCCGCACCCCCAAGGACACGGGCCTCGATGGCAAGGACCTGGCCCTCTACGAGCTGATCTGGAAGCGCACCGTGGCCAGCCAGATGGCCGATGCCCGCCTCACCATGGTCTCGGTAGAGCTGGAGAGCGCTGACGCCCGCTTCCGGGCCTCGGGCAAGCGCATTGATTTCGCCGGCTTCTTCCGGGCCTACGTGGAGGGCAGCGACGATCCCGACGCCGCCCTGGAGGGCCAGGAAGTGTTGCTGCCGGCCCTGAAGGTGGGTGATCGCCCCAGCTGCAAGGCCGTGGAGGCCCTCGGCCACCAAACCCAGCCCCCAGCCCGCTACAGCGAAGCGGCCTTGGTGAAGATGCTGGAAAAGGAGGGGATTGGCCGCCCCTCCACCTACGCCTCAATCATCGGCACGATCGTGGATCGCGGCTACGCCACCCTCCAGAACAACTCCCTCACGCCCAGCTTTACGGCCTTTGCCGTCACAGCCCTACTGGAGGAGCACTTCCCGGACCTGGTGGACACCAGCTTCACGGCCCGGATGGAGAACACCCTCGATGAGATCTCCCACGGCACCGTGCAGTGGTTGCCCTATCTCAACAAGTTCTACAAGGGGGAATCGGGCCTAGAAACCCAGGTACAGCAACGGGAAGGCGACATCGACCCCACCGCCTCGCGCACCATCACCCTGGAGGGCCTGCCCTGCGTCGTGCGGATCGGCCGCTTCGGCGCCTACCTAGAAACCAAGCGGGTGGCGGACGACGGCAGCGAAGAGCTGGTCAAGGCCACCCTGCCGGGCGAAATCACCCCGGCCGACCTGGATGCCGACAAGGCCGAACTGATCCTCAAGCAAAAGGTAGAGGGGCCCGAATCCCTTGGAGAAGACCCAGACAGCGGCGAGCAGGTGTACCTGCTGTTCGGCCAGTACGGGCCCTATGTGCAGCTGGGCCAGGTCAGTGACGAAGTGCCCAAGCCCAAGCGAGCCTCCCTGCCCAAGGGGACCAAACCGGAGGAGCTGGGCCTGGAGGACGCCCTGGGCCTGCTGCGGCTGCCGCGGTTCCTGGGCGAGCACCCCGATGGGGGCAAGATCCAGGCGGGCCTGGGCCGCTTCGGCCCCTACGTGGTGCACGACAAGGGCAAGGGCGAAAAGGACTACCGCTCCCTCAAGGCCGAGGATGACGTGCTGCTGGTGGCCCTGGCTCGGGCCGTGGAGCTGCTGGCCACCCCCAAGAAGGGGCGCGGTGGCCGCACCGCCCTCAAGGACCTGGGCGCCCCGGCCGGCTCCGACGAATCGATCCAGGTGTTCGATGGTCCCTACGGGCTCTATGTGAAGCAGGGCAAGGTGAATGCCTCCCTACCGGAAGGCACCACCGCCGACACAATCACCCTGGAGCAGGCGGTGGAGCTGCTGGCCGCCAAGGCCGCCACGGGCAAGGCCCAGGCCAAGGCGACCAGGGCCGCCAAGTCCAGCGCCACCAAGGCCTCGAGCCCTAAACCGGCGGCCAAGGCGGCAGGAGCCAAGCCCGCCGCCGCGAAGAAACCTCCGGCCACCACAAAAACAGGTCGGATGCGGGCCAGTGCCGTGCGGGTGATCAGACCGGCTAATAGTTGAGGGCAATCGCGGTGCCACCCTTCCTGGCTCCTAATCGGAAACACCTTGGGGCTGCGGCCTGCCCCCAGGCAGCTCCCCTGCTGGCCGGCGCCCGCCGCGGCTTCGTCCTGGCCCTGGTGCTGGGGCCCCTGCTGGTGGGTTGTGCCAACAACCCGATCGCCCGTCAACTGGCCGCCAGCTTCGATACCCCAGCCCCCACGCCCGCCATCCCGCCAGCGGCTGGGTCCCCTACCGGTGGGACAAGCCCGGCAGCCAATGGGCAAGCCGGAGCCCCGGCCCTTGTCCCCCCTTCTGGCAACGCTGCAACCACCAACCCCAGCCCAGTCAGCCCGGCCAACCCAAACCAAAAGGGCACCAGCACCGCCGGCCCTGGCGCCAAGCCAGATGCCCCGGCCAAACCCCGCGCTGCCACGCCTACCCCTGCCCCTGCCCCTGCTGCCGCCCCCTATCGGGTCACGCTCAAGCTGCCCGGCGCCGACCCCTCCGCCCCCGCCGAGGTCGTGACCCGGGCGTTGCGGGCAGCCGGGGTGCCGTTTGAGGTGGAAACGATTGAGCGAATCGGTGCCGGCAGCGATGCCAGCACCAGCAGCCGTCCTGCCGCCCTGCGCGCCACCCCAGCCCCCGCTGTGCGCTGAGTGCCGATACCCATGCCGAAGCCAGGGCCGACCACGCCGCCCTATCCCCGGGCCCTCAGCCGCCGTCAGGCCCGCCAGATGATGGACACCGCCTACCTGGCGGCCTCCATGGCCCTGCTCTGGGTGGCCCTCTATTACTTACCCGTCGGCGGCGCCCTGTTCCAACTGGCCCTGCCCCTGCCCCTGGCCCTGCTGCAGCTGCGCCAGGGGGGCCGCTCTGGCGCCGAAGGCCTGCTGGTGGCGGGCCTGCTGCTGATTGCCCTCATGGGGCCGGTCCGGGGGCCCCTGGTGCTCTTCCCCTATGGCTTGCTGGCCCTTTGGTTGGGCTGGGGCTGGTCGCGGCGTTGGAGCTGGTGGCTGACCGGCGCAGTGGGCCTGCTGATCGGCGCGGCGGGCTTTCTGGTGCGGGTCCTGGTGCTGTCAGTGCTGGTGGGCGAAAACCTCTGGGTGCTGATTACCGCCGCCGCGGCCAACCTGCTCGAGTGGATCAGCACTCTGGTGCCCCTGGTCGGAGCCCCAGACCTGCAACAGGTGCAACTGCTGGCCCTGGGCCTGGTGCTGCTCCAGAACCTGCTGTATGTACTAGCCCTGCATGCGGTGGCCTACTGGATCTTTGCCCGCCTAAAGGCGCCGATTCCCGAACCACCCGAAGCCCTGCGGGCCCTGGTGGCCCTAGACCCCCTTTAGGCGCGGTGCCGGCCGCCCCTCCCCAGCACCTGAGTGGTGATGCCGCCAGCGCCGGGGCCTGGCTGGGCGCCTGCGTAGCCCACTGGCGCCAAACCACGGTGTTGCTGCTGCTGGCCGGCACCGACACCGCCGCCGTGCCGGGCATTTCTGCCGCCGGCGCCACGCCCGAATCACGCCGCTGGACCGCCGCCGCCGATGCCGAACTGCTGCTCCTTGGCCCGGCAGCCGAGCGGCGCCATGCCCTGCCGCCCCTCCCAGCGGGGGTCAGTCCGGCCCTGATTGCCCACGGGGTGGTGAGCGAGTTGGGCCTTGATCCCCTGGTGGTGGACCTGGGGGCCGCCGTGGCTCCGGCTGTGCCCCATCTGCAGTTAGGCCAAGCCCCGGCCCGGTGCCTCAGCAGCGGCCAGGCCCTGGAGCCGGCCCGGGTGCGGCAGCTGCTGGCGCTGGGGGATCGCTGGGGCCGGCTCCTGGCCGCCAAGGGCCCCCAGGAGCCCCTGCTGATCGCCGAATGCGTTCCCGGCGGCACAACCACGGCCCAGGCGGTGCTCACCGGCCTGGGGCTGGAGGTGGCGGGCCTGGTGAGCGGCAGCCTGCTGGAACCCGTCCATGCCCTGAAAACCGAACTCGTGGAGCGGGGCCTCAGCGCCGCTGGCCTCCTAGGCCCCGGGGGAATGGGGGGCCCTGACGCCGATCCATTGGCGGTGTTGGCCGCGGTGGGGGATCCGATGCAGGCCCTGGCGGCGGGCCTGGTGTTGGGGGCGGCGGGTGCGGGACGACCCGTGCTCCTGGCGGGCGGCAGCCAGATGGCGGCCGTGTGGGCCCTGGCCCTGGCCCTTTGCTCCCCAGCCAGCCGCCCGGCCCTAGCCCGCCAGGTGGCCATCGGCACCACCGCCTGGGTGGCGGCAGAAGCCAGCAGCAATCTGGCCCTGCTGCTGCAGCGCCTGGCTGCCCGCTGGCAGCTAGAGCCCCTGGCCTTCGCCGCCAACCTGCGCTTCCAGCAGTGCCGCTCGGCCCGCCTCCGCGATTACGAGGCGGGCTATGTGAAAGAGGGGGTGGGCGCCGGCGGCTTGGCCCTGCTCTGGGAACTGAGCGGCCGCAGCCCCGCTGCCCTGGCCCAGGCCTGCGACCTGGCCTGCGAACAACTTCTTAGCGGCCCCTAGGGTTTTGCCATGGCCTTGCCCCTGCTCCACCGCCGTCAGCTGCTGCACCTGGGGGGCCTGGCAGGCCTGGCCCTGCTCGGCGGCTGCAGCAACGGCGCCGAGCCCCAATTGCTTTATGCCCCCGGCGAACTCCCGAGCGCCTGGCTAAAAATCCTGCCCAAGCCCTGGCGAGGGCAACCCCAGCCCTCCCCCGCTGCGGTGCTGGCGGCCCTGGGCAAACCAGGCATGGGCCTGCTCCAACTCAGCGATGGCTGGGCCCTGGACGCCCGCACCGACCAGCTAGAGCCCTTGGGCGCCCCAAACCTGCTCGACCAGCTGGCCCCCTTTGCCGCTGGGCCCAGCCGCCTGTTCCAGGACGAAGGGACGCCGCCTCTGGCCTTCCCCTGGGCCTTCAGCACCTGGGTGCTGGTATTCCGTAACCGAGCTGACCTGGCCCGGCGCCGTCAGGAGGGCTGGACCCTGCTGCTCGAACCCAGCCTGAAGGGCCGGCTGGTGCTTCCCTCCAGCCCGAGGGTGGTGATGGAACTGGTGCTACGCCAGTTGGGGCTTCCCTCAGAAGGGTCCTGGCACGCGGCCGGTGCCATGGCCAAGGCCGATCCAGCGGTTCTGAACGACCCTTCTCTCCAAGACGACCCCCGGCTGCCAGCAGCCATCCGGCGTCTGCGCAGCCAGGCCCTGGCCTGCGATGAGGCCAATGGCCTCAACCTGCTTTTAGCCGGGGAAGCCGATGCGGCCGTGCTGCCCGCCCGCAGGGTCCTGCCACTGCTGCGTAGTGACACGCGCCTGCAGGCCCTCTTGCCGGAGAGCGGTTCCCCCTTGATCTGGTCCCTGCTGGTGCGGCCGGCCGGCGCGGCGCCCTTGCCCCAGGCCTGGCTGGCTGAAGTCTTGAAGCCGCCCCTACTGAACCGCCTGCTAGCCAAGGGCTGGGTGCCGCCCCTGCCAGCCGAGCGCCTAGCGGCGCCCCTTTCGGCCTGGCCCGAGCCCATAGCCCAATTGATGCTGCCGGCGTCTGAAGTGCTCGCGCGTTGCAACAGCCTGGCCCCCTTGAGCGCGCCGAAGCGAATCCAATGGCAAGCGCTCTGGGATCAGGCGGCTCCCCAGGCCCCAAACCAAGCCGGCGCCTGATCCCCTCACCAGGGGACAGCCAGCCCTAACCCCACAGCCGCCGCTGCGGTGCCGCCGCCAGCCGCCGATGGGTATCGGCCAAGAGCTCGGGGATGGGCAGATTGTGGGGACAGCGCGGCAGGCAGGCGCCACAGGCCTGGCAAGCACTGGCATCGAGCTGCTCCCACCAGTGGCCGGCCCGGCCAATCAGGTTGTAGCGCTCCCTGGCAAAGGCCTCGAGACCATGGCCCACCGCCAGGTTGCGCAGGCGCAGCAGCGCTGGGATGGGCACGGCGCTGGGGCAGGGCAGGCAAGCCTGGCACTGGCCACAGAAGTCGGCGCCCAGGCGCTGCCGGCCCGCCGCCAGCAGCTGGTCGAGGCTGGCCCGCTCCTGGGGGCTAAGGGGGCCATCGGCCCCAGCCAGTTGGCGGGCCCAATCGAGGTCGGCGGCACGGGCGGCTCCGAGGGTGAGGCTGGAGAGACCCTGGTCAAGCAGGAAGCGGTAGGCCAATTCCAGGGGAGCAAAGGGGCTGCAGTCGGCCACCAGCTGGGGCGGCGGAGCGTAGAGACGCCCGCCCTTATCGGCCGGGGAAATGGCCAGCACGCCGAGCCCGGCCGCCAGGGCCGCCTGGGCCAGGGGCAGGCGCTGGCGATCAAACAAATGCAGATGCAGGCTGCAGAAGCCGAACCGCTCGCTGGCTAGGGCCGCCGTGATCAGGTCATTGCTGCCATGGCTGCTGAAGCCCACCTGGCCCACCAACCCTTCACCCAGGGCCCAGGCGAGCAGCTCCGCTCCCGCACCGCGCAGGGCCCAATCCAGGTGCTCTGGCGTATTGAGGCCATGGACGGCCCAGTTGTCGAGCCGGGCCAGGCCGAGGCGCTCCAGGCTGCCGCGCAGCTGCTCCTGGCCCTGGGCCAGGTCAGGGCCGGGCAGGATCTTGCTGGTGATTACCAGGCCGGCCCGGCGGGCGGGACTACTGCGCCCTAACTGGCCTAAAACCTGGCCCAGAAACGTTTCAGCAGGCCCGTAGGCCGGGGCCGTTTCGATGTGGTTGATGCCGGCCGCCAGGGCCGCCGCCAGCACGGCCTCCATTTGGTCCGCGCTGTCGAGGGCCCGCATGGTGCCCAGCGTGAACAGGGACACGGCCGGTCCGCGGCCAAAGGGCCGTCGCGCCGCTGCCAGGCCAGGCCAGGGGCTGACGGGTCCTTCAGGGGCCGGCATCGGGGGGGGGCGGGGATTCACCAGGCTCAGGGCCAGGCTCGCCGTCCCCCGGGGCCGGGCTCCCTGCTTCCGTCTCTGGTCCGGCCTCCGGCTCCAGCGGGGCATCCTGGCGGGCCCGGCCCAGGTTGCGGATCAGTTCGGCCGGGCTGGTGCCATCCAGGAAGCGGCGGAAATCGGCCTGGTCTTCGGCGTCGGCTTCAGCATCGACGGAGATCGAGGCATCGGCCACCACCTCCTCCAGCATCCAGATGCCACTGCCGGTGCGCAGGGCCAGGGCGATCGCATCACTGGGGCGGGCATCGAGCTCGCTGCTCTCGCCGGTCGCGGTGCTGAGCTTCATCACCGCCCGGAAGGTGCTTGCTTCGATCGTGTTGATCACGACCCGGTCCAGGCTGAGGCCGCCCAGCTCCAGCAGGGACACCATCAGGTCGTGGCTGAGGGGCCGTGGTGGTGTCTGGCCAGTGAGCCCGGCCATGATGTTTTGGGCTTGGGCTTGGTCGATCCAGATCGGCACCTGGCGCCGGCCAGAGGGATCCCGCAGCAGCACGATCGGGCTGCGGCTGGCGGCATCTAAGGCGATTCCGGCAACGCTCATCTCGACCATGGACCTTGCTGGCGAGCCCTCTGCCCGATTATGGCCAGCAGTGGGGGGAAGGGCATGTTTACCGGTCTGGTCCAGGCCGTGGGGCATTTAGGGCGATCGCCGGGCGGGGTGGAGGTGCGAATCGCCGCCGGCGCCGGTCTGGATCCGGCCAGCCTGGCCCTGGGCGACAGTGTCAGCGTTGATGGGGTGTGCCTGACGGTGGCCTCCCTGTTTCACCAGGGGTTCCGCGCCGACGTCAGCGGCGAGACCCTGGCGCGCACCACCCTGGCGGCCAAGGCGGCCCGCCAAGGGGCCGTGAACCTGGAGCCAGCGTTGCGTCTGGCCGATCGGCTCGGCGGCCACCTGGTTAGTGGTCACGTCGATGGCCTAGCGGAGGTCGTAGCGATCGAGCCCCGCGGCGCCTCCTGGCACCTGGCCCTGCGCTGGCAAGAGGCCAGCTACGGCCGCTACATCTGCGAAAAAGCGAGCGTGGCTGTCAATGGCATCAGCCTGACGGTGGCGGGCTGCGAGCCAAACGGCGCCCTGTTCTGGATCGCCGTGATTCCCCACAGTTGGAGCAACAGCACCCTGGCCCACCTGCGGCTGGGGGAACTGGTCAACCTGGAGGCGGATCTGTTGGCCAAATACACCGAACAACTGCTGCGCAGCGGCAGCCTCCGCCCCGGAGCCGCAGCCACCCCAGGGCTAGCGATCACCCCGACCTGGCTAGCGGAGCAGGGTTGGGGCTAAATAACCCTGGCCGCACCCTTGGCTGCGCCCTTGAGCTCGGGCCCGAGCGGACGGGTCAGGGCTCAGGCCACCTCGCCGGCGGT
>Ga0209550_10001015_pt1 | contig 27141 bp, 27 predicted proteins | sample LauGreSuBDMM15SN_2_FD_187567 | JGI IMG/M metagenome (GOLD analysis project Ga0209550, IMG submission 187567) | Freshwater lake microbial communities from Lake Michigan, USA - Su13.BD.MM15.SN (SPAdes) (version 5) | ecosystem: Environmental > Aquatic > Freshwater > Lake | place: Lake Michigan... | reverse complement strand
GCCAGTAGAACCTTGTAAACCAGTAGCACCGGTAGCACCTGTAACGCCTACAAGACCAGTTGATCCCGTGGCACCCACAAGACCGGTAGCACCAGTGACACCTACAAGACCGGTAGATCCCTGTAAACCAGTAGCTCCCGTAACACCTGTGAGACCAGTAGAACCTAGACCTGTAGCACCTACAAGACCCGTTGCACCGCTAGCACCTACAAGACCAGTAGCACCGGTGACACCAGTGAGACCGGTAGGTCCTTGCAGACCAGTAGCACCTAGACCAGTAGCACCCTGGATTCCGGTAGCGCCCGTTGAACCTGTGAGACCCGTAGCACCGGTGGCACCTGTGATACCAGTTGCACCAGTGAGTCCCACTAAGGATACCGGACCTGGCCAGGGAGGCGCATTTGTTGGATTAAAAGGACTTTCTTGACTCGGAGTTGTCCCAATATTTGTGATAGTGCGGTTGAATGAACTTGAATCAAGGGGTGTATTGCCAGAAGCATCACCCAATATCAACAACTGTGTGCCTGGAACATCTGTAAGGATTGATGTAGGCGGTGGAGAATAACTACCCGTATAGAGAGCTGATCCAACAACAACACGAAAATTAGTTATATAGCCTTCCGCTGCGAAATTGTCCAAAGAAGAAAAATTGCCAATTGTAAATTTATTACTCACATCTGTAAGATTATCTGGAACATTCCAAGTTGTCGTAGAGTAACCGTTAAAATAAATCCTGCAAACACCTGACTGGCGGACAAGTGCAAAGTGATTCCATACAGTCGGTAAAAAAGCTCCATTCTGTCCCGTTGAAGGAATATCAATGCCAGGTGTTATAGCAGATCCAGTGACAATCCGTAGATAATTTGGTTTTCCAGCGAAAGGTCCACCTTGGCATTGAATTAATAGTTTTTGTGGTAGAATGGACACATTATCATATAATGCAAATAAAATCATTTGACAATTTTGATCTCCATTTTGAAAAAAAGGATAGTTAATCCACATTTCAATTGTAAAATCAGAAGTTCCTAGTTGAATGGAGTTCACGGGGACCTGCAGACTATTATTTGACGGGTATACATTCGCAGTTCTATCAGGAAATGAAATACTGTTACCGTAATTAATTTTTGGGCCGTAAATTGTGTTTGCTGAGGTATCAATATAAAAGTCACCATTGTATCCAATTAGATTAGATGGGGCACTCGTTCCAGATAAAACAGTGTTACCTCGTGCGCCAACATCACCTTGAGTACCTTGAATCCCTGTAGCGCCTGTAGCTCCTGTGGCGCCCTGAATTCCAGTCGCTCCTGTGGATCCTGTGATACCCGTAGAACCAGTAAGACCTGTAGCGCCTGTAGCTCCTGTGGCGCCCTGAATTCCAGTCGCTCCTGTGGATCCTGTGATACCCGTAGCTCCAAGACCTGTTGCGCCTTGGAGGCCCGTCGCACCTTGGAGGCCTGTTGGTCCCACTATCATACCCGCATTTATGAAGGCAAATCCATAAAAGGGGGCTTCTGCCGCACTTGTAGCTCCATTAATATTAGTCACTGTTCTATGATATTGACTGTTGTCATACAAGAAGCTGTCACCATTAACAGTATTAAGGAGAAGATTGGTTCCTGAAATGGCAGTCAAAGGCGCTGTAGGAACTGTGAAGGGACTGGTCGTATAGACCGCTGTTCCTATCACATAACGGAAATTGCTAATATATCCGTCAAAGGCCTCCCCCGAAACACCAAGTGACTTATTGCCAATCAACAAATCCGTAGAGTAGGTATTACTAAAATTAAAGGTTCCTGCTGTATCAGCGACACCATTGATATAGACCGTCCAGGCGGTCGTCCCATTACGAACAAGGGCTATGTGCGTCCATTCATTCGCAACAATGATTGTATTGCCTGTAAATAAAAAGGCACCAAAGGTTGATACTGAAATTTTACTGGTTAAAATAGACACATCTATGCCATCACTGCCAAACGCATTTGTACGTGTTTGTAACATACCATAGGTGCCCGGTGTAACTGCTGTAGGATAAAACCACCACTCATAGGTGGTGGAGGTTGTGGATGGTGCGGTTACAGTGGTGGTTAGACGTTCTGCGTCTGCCTTCACAAACAGGACGCTGCCTCCTGCGGTATTATTATATGTCCATAAATCTCCTGTATCTTGTGTAATGACGCTGTCACCAGAGGCGGGATTTGGCAAGAATGCCGCAATATCGGCATAGGTTGCCACGGAACCAAAGATGCGGATACTGGTTCCTTGAGCACCTAGACCCGTAGCGCCTTGAATTCCAGTAGCACCTGTTACACCCACAAGACCAGTAGCACCTGTTTCTCCTGTGAGGCCTGTAGCTCCAAGGCCTGTCGCACCCTGTACACCAGTTGCTCCTGTTAGACCTGTAGAACCTGTGAGACCTGTAGAACCTGTGGCACCCGTTGATCCTGTGAGACCAGTAGCACCAGTGGCGCCGCTCAAACCAGTAGCACCAGTGGCACCGTTCAAACCAGTAGTACCTGTAAGACCTGTTGAGCCTCGTGGACCCGCTAACGATAATGCCCAAGAAGATGATGTCCCTCCTACAGGAGTTCCTGATGCACTCAAAGGAGTTGCAAATAGAACAAAGGTTCCAAATCCAGGTCCTTGCCAATCCATCTGGGTAATTTGGGCGTAGTAGTTCAGGCTAGATGTCGTATCTGCAAGATTAATGTATTGACCGACGGCCCATACTGTTTGCGAATTAGATCCTACAACTCCGAATTGATATTGGTTGCCTTGAGTTGTATTAATATTTGTTGAAATCGGGCTTCCAGAAGTTAAGCCTACTACGTCAAATCCTTGACCATTTAAGCCAGTAGCACCAGTAAGACCGGTGGCACCAGTCAGACCTGTGGCACCCGTTGCACCTGTGAGACCAGTCGCACCCGTGACTCCCAGGCCTGTTGCACCTTGCAAGCCAGTTGCTCCAGTAAGACCCGTGACACCCGTTTCTCCTGTAAGACCAGTCGCACCTGTGGCTCCGAGACCCGTAGCACCCTGTAAACCAGTTGCTCCTGTGAGACCCGTGGCACCCGTTGCTCCTGTAAAGCCAGTCGCACCTGTGGCTCCGAGACCCGTAGCACCTTGTAAACCAGTTGCTCCTGTGAGACCCGTGGAACCCGTTGCTCCTGTAAAGCCAGTCGCACCCGTGACTCCCAGACCCGTGGCGCCTTGCACACCAGTAGCTCCAGTTTCACCTGTGAGACCCGTAGCACCCGTTACGCCTGTGAGTCCTGTTGCACCCGTGACACCCGTGGCACCCTGTAACCCTGTAGATCCCGTAGAACCCGTTAGACCAGTTGCTCCAGTGTCACCTGCGAGACCAGTGACGCCTGTAGGACCCGTCAGACCTATAGTTCCTCTGACACCAGTTGCACCCTCTGTTCCTGCCGCACCTGTAGGCCCTGCAATACCCGTAGCACCGGTAGTACCTGGCGACCCAGCCGAGCCTTGGAGACCCGTAGCGCCTTGTAAGCCCGTAGCACCCACAGTTCCTTCGTTAAAAATAGCAACAATGATATCTTGCTGATCAGTAAAAGTATAGGCAAAATCTTCTGATGTTACAGGTATTTCTACGTACAGATTTGGTAGAATATTAATTGCACTGCTTACTCTCCAGGTTTGATAATTGAGTGAATTAGTTGTATCCTGTACTATAATTGTGTTACCTGGTTTAATAAGTGCCAAAAAAAGATCAATATCAATACCATCCGTTGTACTGTGACTCAAATTTAGTTGTGTTGCTGCACTTTGTGTCGCGTTGTTCCAAATGGTATACCCGTTACCAGGATTATCTGAAAATGTCGTCGTATTTGCCTTGTAATCGTGATAGTTTACAGACTGGCCTGCATCGCCTTTTGCACCTGTGGCGCCTGGTGATCCCGTTACACCAGTGGGTCCCATCACACCTGTTGCGCCAGTAAGACCTAATGAACCTGCGGCGCCTGTTGCACCCGTAGCACCGACAGTCCCTCCGGGGGTACCTGCTGCACCTGTAGCACCCGTGGGTCCTACAAGGCCATTTGTAGGAGTACCACAGTACTTTATCTTTGCTGTTCGGTCAGCCGCGGACATAACGTTTCTATATAAGCTGCGCGATTAAAATTTCGTTTTTAAAAAACTAGCTACAGTAATGCCCGCAACCGTTGGTCTTGTTATGATTGTTAAAGATGAAGAAGCCGTTATTGAAAGAGCACTTCGCTCAGCTATTCCTTTTATATCCACCTATGTTATCGTGGACACCGGCTCCACTGATAGAACGAAAGAAATTATTAAACGTGTCCTGGCAGATGTATCAGGTCTTCTTATTGATCGCCCGTGGACCAATTTTGGCGTAAATCGCAGTGAAGCACTGTCTTTCTGTGATGGACGAATGGACTGGGCCATTATGCTTGATGCGGATGACAATATGGAAGGCACAGTTCCTCCTGCTGATCTCTGGACTCAATCAGATGCAGATGGGTTTGCTCTTCGGATCCAACACGGCGCCATATGGCATCAACGTGTTCAGATCTTCCGTACGAAAAGAGGCTGGCGGTACGAGGGTGTTGTGCACGAGTCACCATGCTTTGGATCCGCCACTACAAGTCCAAAGATTGGTATGCTTCCACCGCAAACATATATGGCGACACGGTGTGAAGGAGCACGATCACGCGACCCCCTCAAGTATGCAAAAGATGCAGCGCTTTTGGAGAAGGAACTAGAAACAAAGCCGGGAGATGGTCGGACGATATTTTACTTGGCCCAGAGCTATCGCGATGCAGGAGAAAAAGATAAAGCGATCACCACTTACAAACGATACTTGGATTTGTCAGGAACGTGGATCCAAGAACAGTACATGGCCATCGTAAATTTGCTTGGACTGCTTACCGTAAAGGATGAAAATGAAAAGATTAGCCTTGTGTGGCGTGCCATTGATCTCTGCCCTGATCGGGCAGAGGCCCCGTTTACTCTTTTGCGGGACCGGCGACAGGCAGGAATGCCCATGACCCACCAGATGTATGCGATTGCCGCAGCCGTTACGAATCGTAAACCGGCACCCAGTCTTCTTTTTATGAATCCTAGTATCTATGAATGGGGACTTGATGATGAACTCGCTGTGGTGGCATTTGCCACCAAACACTATAAAGAGGCCTACGATGCCTCTGTACGGTGTATAATAGGCGCAGAACATCCGACACTGCGTGAAAATGCTATAAAAAATGCAAAGTCTGCAGCGGCAGCAGCAGCAGCAGCAGCGCTACCTTTAGGTTAGCTGGCCAACGATCATAAGAGTAGATGTTGTAATATACACTTGTCCTACAGTTTGTGCTTCCAGATAGGCAGTATAAGTTCCAGGGGGTAGAACCTCCGTGCCATAAAATATATAAGGTGAAAAGTACGATTGTGTAAGTAGATCATCATCTAAAACAATTTTTATAGTAACAGGATCGCCTGATGCTTGTACTTGAGCCCAGATACCAATACGTCCTGGCACAGTTGTTGTCAGCTGTACATACGTCAAAACTACATTTGAACCAGACATATCAACAGCACCAGCAGAAGAAAAATTCATGCTAGCAGGAGTTCCATCGTAAGCAGGGAAAAACGGCATTGTGGGAGGTGTTGATGGAGCACAGCAGCCTAAGACTACTTTATCTTTTAAAACACCACTGGTCAAATACTGTTTTCGTAGTGTCCAATCTCCCGAACTATACGACATCTCTAACATTATGACGTTTTAAATTTGCGCTTGCAAAATAAAATGAAAGTACATTTCCAATTCTAGAGAGATGGACTCGGGATCATTAGCAGCGGTGTCCTTTGATGAACAAGATGCAGGCTCCGGACCCGTCACAAGTTCACCCATGTTGGGTCCGATGACCGGTGCTATACGCAATATTAGTACTCGGAATCTTCATGAAATAACGACCACTGTACCAGATGATCGCCAATTCCTGAAGGCATGGCGACGCACGCTACAGGAATGCTTAACACAGCAGAATGCACGAATTGTGCAATTTTTGATAGCAGATATTTGTGGAAATCTAAGTGACACTGAGATTGTGAGACGATGCACAGATGTCCTAAATAAATACTCAAAACCTACGTGGAACTTTGCATCTTCTGTACGGGATCTGTCCCTGTCCACCTCAACGGCTTCTGTAACGGCAGTTCTAGAGCAGGATCTAGGTACATCTCCTACGACTCTTCGGGATCAGATGCGCAAGGCCATCCGTCTCTATACAAATACTGCAGTGGCACTCACTACAGCTGAAACACGTCTAGAGGAAAAACTGAAGAGACTTGAGACGGCAGTGGGGCGCGTAAATGAACTAATGTTTATGGAACCGACGGGAGCGCTGGAAGGGATGGTTGAACCGGCACGAATGTATCTTGATAGTGTATTTGATAAGATTAGTCTGGAGGATGATTACAAAGATCTTGTGGAGCAGCATAAACGCTTTGTTGTACTCAAGGGCCTCGTATCACTTACAACTGTTCAGCGACAGACGGCACCAACGTGCACTATTTGCATGACAAAAGAAGTAAATCATGCTGTAACACCGTGTGGGCATACTTTTTGTGATGAGTGTTGCCGGAATCAGATGACAGCGTGCTTCGTATGTCGGGTTCAGATTCGGGATAAAATTCGTCTTTTTTTTAGTTAGACCATAGGGGCACACTATCATTAATCCTAATAAATCGTTCTTCATTCGCTGCGAGTTCTTCTGGACTCCAGCTATAGAGCTCCGCAAGAGTTTTTAGTAGACGGCGTTTTCGGGCAACAAAGAAAGTTGTCAGAAAGCGACGTATTTGTCCTTCCGCCATTTCATCGGCGGTTTCCATATGTGCGGCGTTTGCGACTACTACGAGAGCGTCTGCGCCTTGTCACTTTTTTATTGCGGCGGTAGCCACCGGTTCGTAGAGGATTTTCACTTATTACCTCAAGTGGATTTTCAGTTACTATTGATTCAAGTTTATCTACAAGAGCTTCATCTAAATCTTTGATATTTATGTCACATGCAGATGCGCCCAATTTTCTCAAACTATTTAATTTGTTATATATCTCGGTATAGGAATCAGTTATCGTACTACCTTTTAATTGGTACGAAAAATATTCATTGCCGGTTAATAATCCAGCATTTATTAAGGCTCGGATCATGCGCCCCACATATTTTATACCTTTGATACTACAGATTTGACCACTCGGATGATAGTGTTCAAGATAACCTAATTGTTCTATCGCCGATGCAATATAAGTAAATTTCTCCACTCCTGTAAGAGGGGTTATACCAAAATAGCTTGACATATTTGAATTTACTTCCCTCTTATCCTGTAATTGTTCAATATCTACTACATGCACTGCAGTGGATGGTAAAATATAACTTTCTGCACGATGAATATTAGCTTTACATATTAAAAAAAAGAGGTCAATCGCCAGTCGGCTCTGTAGTACTTCAGGTACAATTTCTGCAAATGAAGCTCTTTTTTGTTTTGCCAGTGAAACTACTTTTGCGGCAATTCCTTGCCATTTTTGAGATATAAATAAATGATACACTTTTTTGGTTTTGTCATCAATTTGTTTTGCTTTTTCATAAAATTTTTCGCGATCTAAGACACCATCGGGTGCTTCTGATAACCATTCTGCTTTTGCATCGGCTATAACTGCGTCAAGACTTACTGGATCTCCCAGGCCCCCTAAAAATTTGTTTCCTAACACAGTCGCGAGCGGGCTTAATTCCGTTGTATGGGTAGAACGAAAATAACTTATATATGCATATTTTAATATTTTGACTTTTTCATCAATACTAAATTTATTGACATTCACATAGGCTTTTTGTGCTATTCTAAAATCTGTATAAAACTCCAAATCCATTCTCCGAATACTAACCCCTGCATCTGTGAACTTTGTGAATAAATCTTCAAGAATCATAATAATAAAATATGCGCCCGGTCCCTGAACCGTTACATCAATATCACTCGTAACTTTTTGAGAACCTATTACTGTAAATTCATTATTTTCTAATTCTATTTTTTCGGGTTTAAAACGCGGTAAATCACTGATGATATCAATATATGCTTTGCCATCTGCATTCGTTTTATAATTCACATTATTTGATAAAAATTGGCCCACCCAAATCATCGTGACTGAAAATACATAATCACGAAATTTCCACAATGTTTGTTGGGCACATTGACTTAGATCAGTGATAATTTGTTCCCATGATTTGGATCCAGCAGGAATTAATCTATTCAGATCAATTGAATTAGCAACAACTTTAAAATGGCCAGTTAAATCTTCAAGTGAAAAGGTATGCAGATCATGTAGTACTGGTGTAGGAACATCCGGAAAAATAGCCATCTTCGCATCATAATATTCTTTTACAGATTCGTAATTGAATTTGCGCCCTACATTAGGATTTTTTGACATTGTCACACCTTATAATGGAATTATAAAAAACATCTGCGAATGCACAGAGCCGGATATAAAGCGCGGCGATCAAGTAAAAGCAATGGAAGACGAAGGCAGTGTAAGTCAATTGCCCGGACTCATAAAAGAGTGGATGGCCACCGAAGATGATCTTCGCACTCTCTCTGCCGAGGTGCGTGAAAAACGCAAACGTGTTAAGCTTGTTCGGTCCATGATTGTCAAGATCATGAAAGGAAAACAGATTGGGCAACTCAATATTTCAGCAGGGGCGGTGACAACGCAGTCCAAGACTACGAAGGCGCCTCTGACGAAAAAGTATATTAAAGATACGCTGACGGAGTTCTTCAATGGCGATGCGGTAAAAGCAGAAGCTTGTGCCAAGTTTCTTGATGATCATCGCCCACTCAAATCTGCTGATAAGTTATCATTGGATCCATTGAAGAGCCCCGGGCCTACGGCCTCCTAATTCTGTCTCTTAGAGTAGAATTATGTACGGTACTGTTTATTCCTATTTTGTAGACTTTATTCGCCGAAATGAAGGGTTTGAAAGTGGTGGTCCCGGAGAGGCGGGTGTCATTGCACTGGCGGTCTTTCTGCTTGTGCTACTTGTCATCGTTCAGCTCTTTGTTGTTCAGTGGCTCTGGAATACGGTGTTAGTCCGTGTCACCACAATTGTCAAGCCACTGCCCTCCCTGCTTTATGCGTTCGGACTTCTAGTTCTTATTGCTCTTATTCACCCGGGTTCTCCTACGATTACTTCTGCGTAAATTACTGGACCTGGACTTGGATCTCATTCTGTCAGAAATACGACGACGACTCGCCAACACTGATTGTTCACAGAGAATCTGAGCTGTTTCTTGACCAAGTCCTATTGTGGCCTCATAACACCTATCGTACCGAGCTTTTGTATCAGCATCCATTTGCTGCATTCCTGCATTCTCTATTGATTTTCCACAGGAGATTCAATAAAGAAATATAATCTTTTTGGAGTACATTATTTCGGCACGGCACTAATTCCCTGATATTGCGATAATTCGGCTACCTCATCTGTCTCCCAAAACCCAGGATCCCGTGGCCCTTCTGGTTTATCCATTGATGGCTGTTTGCCCAAACAGAAGGACATCATCGCAAACTGGAGGCGATTGACAACCGCATCAAACTCTTTGGCTGCAGCTGCACCGTCTACCGTTGTACCTTTACAGAGTTGCTTAATCAGAATATGTCCACGGGCCTGGAACTTTTCAAGAATGAGTTCAATATCCCGCTTATTCACGGCATTCCGGAGACAACGTCCCACGATCGTAGTCGGTGGCTCCATATCCTCACTTGTTCTGAATTGGAAATTCAGTGTCCGATAGACACCTGCACTGGGCGCCGCAATATCCGCCTCCATGCAGCAGAGTTTGCTTACAAGTTGTCGGAGCTCCGCCGCATCTTCATGGGTCAACGGATAGCTCCCAAACCGGGCAAGCAGACTCTGTGCATAGGTTGATCGCGTTACACATTCGGGCATTACACTCCGATTCACAGAAACGGCCGTGGAAAAGCCCTCTTCTGTGGGCGGAATATCACGGGGCCGATAATGAACCAAAAGCATAGCTAGAACAATAAGTCCCGCTGCTAATACAAGTGTATTGTACATCCTCTATTTGAGATCAAGAAGTTGTTGGCATCGTGGAAATTCTTTATATGGTAGAATAATCTTGATTGGCATTATTTTAGCCCGATTCATAACGTAACCTGTACAGACATCTTCAAGTGCGGATGCGGCATAGTCAGAGGTGGCGGCAGCTATAAAGGGCAAGGTGCTGGCTGCCATCCAATAACCGGCACCAAAACAATAAACGGCGGATTGATGAGTAGGTCTCAATGTAGGATCTGCGAATCGCAATTCAATGCGACCGGTGTTGACAGGTGCCGATTTACAAATGGATGCAGTGATTCCCCAATAGGGGATTGTTTTGTGTTTTTGTACTGCGCTAACCAGTGCATTAATATCAAACAGCATATCATCATCTGTCTTGAATATACCTGGAATACCGGGATGATTCTCATAAATCCATTTATAGGCGGCGTGGAGTTTGGCTGGGAGTGCTTCATACGTATCGGCAATCGGCAGTGTGAGTATATTTGTACTTGCGTCAAACCTAGCGGTTTGATCACTACCATCAGCACCTATCGCTAGTCCACGGATTCCAATAACTGTCCATTCACTTCTTGACATACGCCGAATTGCAGCGTGCAGATACTCTTCATATTTACGACAACCTGCTATCAAAAGAACGGGTTTAACTGACATTGTTTAATTACAATAAGTGGCGTTTAGACTTGACGATTTTATCCGTCCAGGGGTCCAACCACTGCGGAACCAGATCCAGATCCTAGAGAGGCCCAGTCCCGCTCCAACTGTTCAAAGATGGTCCGCGCCCGCTCCGCTGCTGATGTGACTATGCTGCGCGCTATCGTATTCGTATCGCCCACCAAACCTTCGCGGAATCCTAGCCGCAGGGTCATGGAGCGGTGAAGAGGATGCTTAATCTTATAACCAGCATAAACAATCGGTGAATCCGGCGCTCCCTCATCAATGTACATTTCTGTAATCAGAGTCTGCAGAAGATTGCCGAGTGTATGTTCCTGTCCCTCAAACACGATATCAACGCCCGTCATACGACTGTCGGGTGGCTGCATAGTCATCTGAAGCTGAGCAGCAGACTTGGATGCATCTGCATAGGGACCTACCAATGTAATAACGGATCGGATCCCCTCTGCCACAATATCACGAACAGGACGAATGCCCACGGATTCCACCGTGAATGTGAAGGAGTTCGGTTCATTCTTTTCATTCACGAGGAAACAGCGTTGAATGGCCATAGTGCTAAATTCTTGGCGATGCCGGGCAATTACATCGGGAGCAACTGTCGTCATATCCGCAATCTTTTTAAAGGAGACGAGCCACTCCTTGAAGAACTGTTCCTGTCGCACGGGATCCTGGTCCCGTGTATTCTCAAAGGTGCATTGGGACACTGGACAGAAGCCCATAAATTCACGACCAGTGCCGACTACGGGATAGGCCATCAGCTCCACACGCTCGGAGGGCTGTTCGGGATTCCACTGAGGCTTCAGACTCACTAGAAGAGAGGATTGCTTTGTCAAAGGATCCACTGGAAACATGGCGGCTGCGGCCGCCGGTCCAAGGTCCACATAGGATCCATCGGGCTGCTTCTCTTCCACACGAAAGTCAGAGGCTGTCACATGAAGAATATCAGTAGGAGCCAGTCCCTTGGCATCATTCTTAGCAGATAAAACACAGCGAATCGTGGATGGATCAAATTCATCTACACGAACAACCCCAAGTGGCAAGAGCGTAAGTCTATGTGCAAGCATTTCATTGAAAATGACACTGGTATTTGCGGTAATAGCGATACCGGGATCTGCTGGGTTTGTAAGATCTGCGCGAAAACCAACGGAACGAGTCTCAGAGAGAATACACCTGCGAAGAGTATTGGCGATCGTAGTATTCATATTTTCAAGGACAAACTGTCCCACAATTTGTGAACCCGGGTCTGTCAGAAGAGGTGCTCCGGATTCTCTATAGGACTTGAACATCGTACGGGATCCCTGACATGGACTTATGTTTGTCAAATTTTGGACTGACCGTAGGGGGCTACTCACTTTCGCTAGCTAAACCCAAATAAACAGGGGGGTCAAATGCTTTAATGAGCTATTTTGGCAAATATGAAGGTCTGCGTCCAGTCGCCGGTTGAAAATACAGTCCCCTGAATAATGAGCCTTCCGAAAAATCTGTGCTTTTACAGTGCCCGGTGTCGTTTTAGTCAGAACTTTCTGGAGGAACTTGCAAAGACACCCTATTCAAAGGAATTCAGGTTCATCTCAGTGGATGTTCAACAGAATGGCCAGCGCCCGGCATTGCCAGCCTATGTGAAGGCTGTACCGACGCTTATGATTGATGGTGAACCGGGACCTCGCACAGATTCACAGGTGATGAATTGGCTATCAGAGCGACGGCTTCGGGATGAAGGTTCACCTATGTCTAGATCTGGACCTGCATCTGGATCTAATAGTCGTAAAGGAGGTGCAGCTGCAGGGGCAGGTGACAACAGTGATGGTCTCCTTGCCTTCAGTGATGAGATGGCAATTAGTGGCGATGAAGGCTATGCCTTTATTGGTGAAGAAGCTAGTGCCACGAAGGGTGAAATGGTGCGTATGGTAGGCACAATGGCATCTGTAAACGATCTAGCTGGTATTGGAACTTCAAAAGAGAGATCACAGGGTGATTCATATTCTGCACAAGGAGCCGGCATAGGTACTCCGCGACAGTCTGAAAAGGCCAAGGCTCTGGATGATGCATTAATGGCCTACCAGCAGATGCGCGATAAGGATATGCGGCCGGCGGGTTCGGGTCCCTTTGGCGGTGGAGGCCCAGGTGCTAGCGGCGGTTTTACGGCCGCATCATTTGGTGGCCGCAGGTAACCCATTAGGGTAATCGTCGGTAGAACCGACGATAACCCGTTAAGGGTGGTCGTCGGTAGAGCCATTAGGGCAGCTAGCAGGTCCTAAACATATAGTACAAAAGATACCATAGATGACAGCCCTTGGTGCCTTTTGTAATCAGTTAGTCGCCTTTTTTGAAGATCTTGCCGAGACTTATCCAGAAGAACGGGATATTTCAAAGGCTGCACAGACCCTCAAGCTGGCAAAACAAGCCAATCCCCGACTTGTTCATCGCATGTTCATGGACAATGTATACAATGAATCTGCACAATACATTCTCAATGAAGATGAAGAGTATCTAATTACCAAAGCCCGTGAGAAGACAACCGGTCAGCTTGATTATGCCTACTGGATTTTTAATAAGCATTGGTCCACCATGTCAGAAATAAATAAACAACAGGTTTGGCGTTATATGAAATCACTTATTATACTGGCAAGCCGAGTGTAAGTAAGTCTACTGCGATGGTTGACCTGTCTGATAGCCACCGGAGGACTTTGCAATTTGTGCGTCCAATTCTGCTTCTGATAACAGGATTGGAATCTCATCTCCCTCCGTATTTACAATAAGTGTTAAAATAAATAGCGGATAATACAATTCATTTGTCAAAATGTCAAATGGCTGCAATGTTGAGTCATTTTTTGCTTTTTGTTGTAATCTGGCTTCAACATCTTCCGCAAATTCTAATAATTGTATGACAGTACTATCTTGAGTAGGATTCTCTTTTAAATCTTTTATATGCTTTAAAAATTCATACGGTGTTAATTCAGGATTATTAATTATATCAGAAAAAGAATACCTCAATGAAACTGCAATATCACGAAAATCATTGATATCATTTTCAAATAATTGAAATTCTGAATTGAGATTATTTACTAAAAAAAGTCCATTTGCATCCTTTTCTTTAGGAGGCAATTTTAATTGGTCATCAACCAAATCTCCTATATTGTATTTTCCTAGGCGTAATGCCTCATTTTCTTCATCTGGATGTTTCATAAATTTGTCTTCATTTTGAGGATCAAATGCTCTTGTTCTAAGAACAGCCTTTATCCATGAATCTACAGAGTCAATTACGCCGCCTCCCTGTTGCTGCTTTTGTTGCTGTCGCCGTGTCTTCCGGCGATTACCAAGACCTTTTCTATTTTTCCTAGATACACGTGTCATCCTCTGAAGACTGCGGTGAAATTTTATGAAGCAAATCACCCGATCAAAGCAAGTATGGCGTCTTTTACAGTGACTCTAAAAGCATTTTGCGATGAACTGCGACTTACATTTCCCGAACTTGAGACATCTATTGCCCGGGTAACGACGTTGACGGCTACCCATTTCTGGTCCTCTTGGCAAAGTGGACTTGATATATTATTGCATCGTGATGAAAAGGCATTTCTAGGAGCTCGGCATGGATTTCTTCTGGGAGCCGTCCGTCTCACTCCCGAAGTCTGGGCAGAACTCTCCGAGGGTACAAAAGGTGCGCTTTGGCGCTATCTACGTACTCTGACACTTGAGGCTGCAATGGAAATTGGTATTGATGGTCTGGACACCGAGTCCATGCAGAAGCTGATGTCCATTATGACCTCTGAGCGAATTGAGAAGGGTGGCGCTGAAGCAGAAGCCGAAACATCCGAGTTTTTTTCAGAATCCATGAAGAATTTGGAACCACTCATGGAAAAGCTCAAGGGATTTTTGGGCGGCGAAGGGGCGAAAGGGTTTATGGATCTGTCAGGATTCAAGATGCCCGAGATCCCGGAACGTCTTCGCAATGGGCGCATTGCAAAACTTGCAGAAGAGATGGCCAAACAGTTTAACCCGGCTGAATTTGGTATTGATCCGGCTCTCCTCAGCGGAAGCAGTGTAGAGGAGATTCTGGCTCGCCTAGCGGACCTCTACAAACGGGACCCTACTCTGTTAATCGGCGGTGCCAAAAAAGTGGCCGATCGCATTAAAACACAGATTCTGGGCGGATCTTTGAAACGGGATGAGCTGGTAGAAGAAGCACAGGAGTTCATCAATCTCTTCAAGGAACACCCGCAATTCAAGGAGATGATTGGAAAGTTTACGGGTTTTATGGGTCCTGGTGGACTCGCTGAGATGTTTAGTGGCGGATCTACTAATGCTGAGCCATCGGAGAGAAGACGTGCTGTGCAAGAGCGTCTTCGCAGAAAACTGGCTGCCCGGACTGCAGGTGCCGCTTCTGGCGGTGCAGGTGGTCCAAAGAAATAGGCTGATCAAAACGGACAGCCTTAGTAAGGAGTATGTCGTCGTGTCCGGCATTTTGGCTTGATGATCCAGCAGTTCTGTGGTCCCAGGCCACTGAATTTTTTCCATTTACCGAAAATGACAAGCGCTGCACAGCATCGGCGCTGAATTCCTTTACACGCTTTGGTATCTATCTAGGTGTTCTTCTGGCGGCAGTGCGCCTTGAGCCCCTATGGCTGCTCGTAGGACTCTTATTTGCAGTCTTCAGCGTAGGGGCGTGGTATTTCATGGGCTCACGCGGCGCAACCCGTGAAGGCTTTGAGGGCTCCGTGGAGTCCCAAGATCTTGATCATAAGTTTATCACGACTGCACCTATTCTGGATCCTCGTGATGTGATTGGACAGTATGTGCCCGATGTGATTGGGCGGGCGCGAAAGGAACGAACAGAACCAACCGCCGCCAATCCTTTTATGAATGTACTCGTGTCAGAATACAGTGAACATCCTAACCGGTTCCCGGCTGCTAATGTGGATGATATGTCTGTTCGCGCAGAGCTGGATTCCTATTTTCAGACTATGTTTGCCAGTGATCCGGGTGATGTTTTTGGTAAGACCCAGAGCCAGCGCGCCTTTGTAGCGGCACCCGTCACCACCATTCCAAATGATCAGACTGCCTTTGCCAACTGGCTCTATCGTGTACCTGGGCAGACCTACAAGGAGGGCAATCTCATGGCCTCTCAGAATATTAATACAGGTGCAGATGTGCTGCCTTGGCGGTCCTTGGCTCGCGGCACCTAATGATTTTTAGATCTATTTTAAATTCAGATCAAACAAATGATCAGACTTTAGAATTTTCAGAAACGATACCGTCTAGTTTTTTGCTTTCTCATACCACCTTTTGCTGTTTTACGACGATTATAAACAGCCTGTGGTTTTGGTCCAGGAGGAGGATGGGGTCCTGGTAATCCAGGATCTGATGCAAATGAATTACGGCGTTCCATTCCTGGATCAGATGCCGAAGAATTTTTACGAACCTGACCTGGATCAGATCCAAAAGAATTGCTACGCTGATTTTTTCGGATGTTCACAATACTACCGGCGTTTGTCCATGCCATTCCAGGTGGCAACCGGGGCCGACTATTTTCCGGCGCCTTATTATAATTTTTATTACTTAATCTTGCAAGTGATTCTTCCATTTCTTCATCTACTGGTTTAAATAATAACGGACTATTATTGGGCGCCATCAGATTAAACGCTCTTTCACGTAATCTTTCAATAGGTTCAGTCCTTTGGATAAAAGGTGTAGTTCTTTTCCAAAATGGCATATTCTACTTGTTGCTGCCAAAATTAAAGTCCCTTGCTGAATCAGAGATGTCATCCTTTCAGATTCAGCAATTCACACGGGCCCATGATGATCCTTGTGACCAGACTGTCCAGAACAAGGAACGTGTAGGCCCAGGTGCCTACCAGCTGACCTATCTGGTTCCCTCCGCTCCCCAGAGCAATCAGATTGCCTACCAGCAACCGGCCGTACCTTCCAACCCCGGCTACGGCTGGGACGCGGCCTCCATTCAAGTGGATTCTATTCTCCGGAATCACGCTGTTCAGACTACATCGCCCCACTGCTCTCTGCGTGCCAAGTCCCAGGCTCGCCCCTTTGTAACGGTCCCCTACATGGGCCGTGGTCGTGGTGAAGCTGAGCTTGAATCCAAGCTTCAGCAGGCCACCTATGTTCGCCAGGGCAAGGACTGTGGAACGATCTCTGATTCCTTCTACGAAAACCAGTTTACGCCACTGATCCCCTATGTAGCGCGCAATGTTCAGAACCCGGTGCACCTGATTCCTGAGGTTGCGAGCGCGGGTTGGACGCGCGCCGGTGCGCCCAGTCGCCAGTGGGTCCGCGACTACAATTGCTAGGAGGGCAACACGTCAATATAGTTAGTTAGTCTTACTCTGGTTAGGACTAAGTATCTATTATAAAGGGCCACTATAAGGCGAATGAGAGACGTTAAGCGTAATGAAATTCGTAAAGTCGTAGAACCCATTGTGGAAAATATATTGCGAACTCTATTTTTTTGGACTAGCGATGACAAGGAATTTGGTCAAATGTTAATTAATTTCCATATTTTTATATTTTGGATATTTCATACAACAGTAATCCTGGTAAATATTATTTCTATTCCGACCGTACTTATTGTCGGCATACTAATTCTAGCAGTTATACTGCTTGCACAACATTATTTTGTAGGGGTTTGTATTTTAAGCAGTATTGAGAAGCGCGTAAATGGTGAGCCGTATCCGATGACCGAACCCCTCCTACGTTTTTTTGGCATTCCCATATCAGTTGAGAATGTACGCGGTGTTACATGTTTACTTATCACAATTTACATGATATCATTTGCACTACAACTCTTACGCATATGGATCAATAGCCGATAATTTTCGTGTGCGATAGCAGAAGATGTTTTCTACTGACGTCAACACATCCATGCGTGCGCCGCGTACAACAGATACAATTTCCGGCGGCTACACTCAGATTCCTCAGAAATACTATAACCCGAATGCTGCGCGCAATGCACTGGGTCTCTTTGGAGGAAATGAGGTCAGTGTTGTGAGTGGTAATATCGTGGATCTGGAGTCTGATCTCCGAGGCATTACCCGTGATCTGACGCGAGTACCCGGTCGCCACTATCAGCCCTATTGTCCTCTGGGATCTGATCTCGCGAGTGTTCCCACTTCTTCCACCACATCATCCGGACCGGCTGCCGCAACGGCTACCATCGCGCCTCTGTATAATACTGGTTGCCCGCCATGGCCTACGCAGCTTGTCTTTACGGAGAGATCCACGGGCCATGTGCGCAGCATAGATACTGCACCCCGGCATCTCCCCACTATTCAAGTCATAAGCTATCCAGGTGTTCCTGCTCCTGATCCGCTTGTACAGCATGTATATGGCTCTGCTTGGCGGTTCTAATGGATCGGTTAGGCAAACAGAATTTAGAACTATATGAGTAGAAGTCATTATGGCAGAACCTACATTTGCAGGGTTTGGTAGCACCTATCAATTGGAGGGCGGCGATCACCATTTTTATCGTGCACTTACACGCACCCGACACGATCCTATGAAGATGAACGAAAACAATGATATTTCCACGGGCCCTGGTCGTTGGGCGATTAATCCTCCCAATGCCTACGGGAATGCAGCCTTTGTGCCCAATGTGACAACCATTAATCAAAAATGGGGCGCCAGTCACATTATGACGAGCACCAAGACGGATGTTGAAAGTGATTTGCTCAATGTCGGACGTCCGAGTGTCAGAACTACATGTGGTCAGTATCAACCCATGCAGGGCGCGGCCCTTGCATCCCAGCTGACACCCATGCCCGAAGTTGTCTTTCCCCAGATTGCCAGTCATCTTGTGGATCCTCCCTGCACTCTCCGAGGCAGCGGCGGTAATCGCTGGCAGTGGCTATGTGAGAATTCTCAGCAGAAAGTTATGATGCCCTTTGAACACCTTGTAGATTCCCGGCACGCTGTGAAGGACTCTGTTTATTCGGACTTTCAGGGCTCTACAGCCATGGTAAACTCCAAGATTGCGGCCGACCGTAAGATGCTCTGCAGTAATCTCTATGTGGAGACATCTGTACCTGTTGCAAAGCCACGGGGACCAAATGATCCCCCGACCTTCAATGATAGTGTTGCGGGTACGTCACAAAGACAGAGCATGCCCCCGCCCCCTGCTTATTTTACGCCTACAGGTGTGCCCAGTGGCTCTTCTCAACCCTTGCATACTATGCCTTCTGCCGCGCAGGAGCCGCCCCGTGGCGGTCCTCCTCTTGGGGAGCGTGAGCGTGCTGCAACAGGTGTCTTGAAACCCCCGCCTCCGTTTACAGAGTATATCGCACCTCATTAGTTTGCTTGTACAATAGATTGACTTTTATTATGATGTTAAATCATAATAAAAATTAAGTAAGTTTGCCAGTCTAAATATTCTTGTACAAGGTAGAGGAATGGAAGTTGCGGCACTAGCAGCTCTACTGGCTGTCGGCTATGTTTTAACACAAGGTCAAAAACCTGCTGAAGAGTCAAAAGAAGGATTTGAACAAGCTATCAATGATGGAAGCGACGATTTGTTTGTACCTAACGGGGGTCAGCCTCCTCCCGCCTACGAACAGGTTCGGACCCGTCCCGGCTATGGGACTGTTCCAGGCAAACCCCGTCAACCATCCAATACACCAGAGGGGCAACTAGACCAATACTATAATTTACCTAGTGGCGGCACTCTGTCATCAAATCCAATTGAACAACCCGATCTTTATCCACGTAATTTATTATTCGCCAGTCCTTCCATGGCTCCCCAGGCACCTCAGACAGCCGTTACTGCACAGGTCCGCTTTAATACGCCTGGTATTGAACAGCCGGCGAATTATAACAGTGGCAAGACGGTGATTTCTGCGCTCACGGGGCTACCCATGAGTTCAGAGGAATTTACCCACAACAATATGGTTCCCTTTTTCCGCGGTTCGGTGAAGCAGAATATGACCGATGATTCCAACACATCCGCACTTGATAATATGATTGGCACGGGCTTTAACCAAATTGAGAAGCGGGAACAGGCCCCTCTCTTTGATCCCCAACGTGAACCTATGGGGAATATAACTGGGCTGGAGAGCATGAGCGATTTTGTGCAGGATCGTATGATTGTCAGTTCAAACAGAGCGAATGAAACTCCTATTGAATCTACCCGCGTTGGGCCAGGTCTCGGCCAGGGCTATTCTTCGTTGCCGATCGGCGGGTTTCAACAGATGGAAGTGTTGGAGGTGGCCCGTCGCAATCTATCTGTGGATGAACTGCGCGCGGCCTCCAATCCTAAACTTACATTTGAAGGTGTCATTATTCCTGGCAAGGCGATTGGTACTCAGCGCGGTGACATTGGCGAAGTTCGCAAGTACCATCCCGATAAGTTTTTCCTCAATGAAAACGGGGAACGCAATTTTGTTACGTCCAATTCCGATATTCTTCGGCCCACGACACGTTCGGACCAGGTGATGAAGTTTCAGGCCCGTACCGAGACCAGCACGCCTATACAGGGTCCCGCAGGTCCTACGGATAGCAAACAGACCTACACCGTTCCCTCCTTCCGTGCTCCCTTTGTTCGCCAGCACGATGGCTACGGCTATCGTAACGCCGATGGCTCTGCCTATGGTGTGTCTGACACAGATGCAACGAATAATGATTTTGGTGCGGCGGCCTACGAGTTGCCCGTGAATCAGCGTAACGTGATCTCGGAACGTGGCCAGGCCCTTAACTTGGTGACGGCGGGTGTACCGGGTGCCATGCAGGCCTATGATCCGAACGATATTGCCCGTCCTACTGTCCGTGAGACAACCGGTGAAACCGATTGGATCGGTAACGCGGTGGGTGTGGAGGCCAAGAAACTTACCGTCTATGATCCTAATGATATTGCACGCACCACAGTGCGTGAAACCACGGGATCTACGGATTGGATTGGCTCCGCAGTCGGCGTGGAGGCGAAGAAGCTCACCGTCTATGATCCGGATGATATCGCACGCACTACCGTGCGTGAGACAACCGGTGCGAATGACTGGATTGGCTCCGCCGTCGGCGTGGAGGCGAAGAAGCTCACAGTGTATGATCCAAATGATATCGCACGTACAACGGTCCGTGAGACAACGGGTGAAACCGATTGGGTCGGTGTTGCGACAGGTGTGGAGGCGAAGAAGCTCATCGTCTATGATCCAACGGACATTCCCCGCATCACTCTCCGTAATACAAATGCAGAGGTGGACACTGCGCTCAACGTCACACGCGCTGGTGTACCGGGTGCCCGCACTATGCAGTTCCCTGATGGCTGGAAACCGACATCCAAGTCTGTTCTATCTGCGAATTCTTCCTACACGGGTTCCGCCGGCCAGGCACGGGCCAAGGGCGAACAAGTCTATGATACGGCCTATGCTATGCGCCAGAATGGCATGAAGGAGAGCACATCCATCGGTCGTCAACCGATGAAGGGCAATGGTATTTTACCCACATTCAACGGTGAGGACAATGTGAATATGACATTCCGTAAACTCACGAATGATGTGCTCAATGATCGTGACAATACGGTGAATCGTGTAGTAGGTCCGACGGCGGGCGTGGAGGCCATTGGTCTCATGCGGCCGAAGCAGGTGCTGTCACTGGATGTGGCGAAGGAGCGTAACATGAACGAGATTTTGGATATGTTGGACGATAATCCATATGCGCTGCCCGTCTACAAGCTGGCGGCCTCTGGTCCAGCGGCTCGTGATTTGCGCGGGAATGAAGGGCCGGCTGAAATGGGTCTCCGATCTCTGACATCTCGTTACTAAGCAAGTCTAAGTAAATACTTTTATATAGGATTAATGCGTATATTTATCCTATGTGGAGGGCGCGGAACCCGATTAGAAGATTATTCCTATCCAAAACCTTTGAATATGATCCATGGGCTACCTTCTATCACCTATTGTTTGCAGAATCTTCCGCCATCTCAAACAACGCTGCATTTTATTGTGGCACCGCATCTTGCAGAGTATAATTTTGAGGAAATTGTTCGGAACCAATTCAAGGATCGCATATGCATATTTAGCCCAATCCCCTATTTCACTCGGGGACCCGTAGAGTCAGCCCTTTTGGGTGTTCGGTATTTAGAGGATACTGGAGAGTCTGTGGTATTTTTGGATAATGATGTACTTTATAATTTTCCACCTGCATTTTTTGAAGAGAAGGGCACTGCATTTGTGGGATATGCCAAAGATAAATCACAGAGTGATGCCTATAGCTTCTTGACACTGAGCGGAGACCACGTAACCGTCTTTAAGGAAAAAAAACGGATTTCCGATAATTTCTGCTGCGGAGTCTATGGGTTTCGTTCACTGACACAGTTCCGTGACTATGCGCGGCGTTTATTATTGCAACCGACTCATACAGAGTTTTACATGTCAGGTCTCTTTGAATTATTGTTGGCTGACGAGATATCTGTCCGTGGTATCTACTTTGATGGCGACATTCATCATATTGGATCCTTGGGCGAATTGCAAAAATGCTGGAACTCCATTCCCAAAAAACGGATGACGGTCTGTTTTGATTTAGACAATACTCTTGTAACCTATCCCTCCGTGCCTGGAGATTATAGGACAGTTAAACCGATAGAGCGAATGGTTTCTTTAGCGCGTCAACTCAAAGCCGAAGGTCATGAAATTATAATTCATACTGCACGTCGTATGGCTACACACAAGAATGATGTCGCGGCAGTTATTCGTGATGTGGGTGAACTTACTGAACAATCTCTGAAAGACTTGGGGATTCCTTATGATCGGCTTTTGTTTGGAAAGCCGCTTGCAGATGCTTATATAGATGATCGTGCTGTGAATCCCTATCGGGATTCAATTGCGGTTCACGGCTATATTAACCACGAAAAACAAGAGTTGCCTATCAATATGATTCCGACTAATAAGTATAATACTGTGGAAATTCACAAAAAAAGAATTATAAAACGGGGACCGGTGGCGACTATAAGTGGTGAAAGTTTTTTTTACGAATCTATACCGAAAGAGTCAGCACTTTCCCGATATTTTCCTGAATACTATGGAACTGTAAAAGGCGCGGGGCTGTGGACTCTCATGCTGGAGAATATTCCATCCATTCCTCTTTATAAACTATTTAGCAATGAACTTATGACGGAACATCATATTCGGGATTTGTTTGAATTCATGGATACTCTTCATACGGTGGCGGGTCCCGTACCTTCATCCGAGGATATGACTGCAAATTATAGTGTGAAGCTGGAGAAACGCTTTGCTGTGACAGCGGATTATCCGTTTCAGGATGCGGCTGTTATTCAGGCAGCGTGTTTGCAGGGATTAGCCGCCTGCGGCCCGCCACAGGGTGTTGGATTTATACATGGAGATTTGTGGTTCAGCAATATTTTGGTAGATTTCAAAAATAACCTGAAAATGATTGACATGAAGGGGCGCGTGAATGGCCACTATACGACAGGCGGGGATCGCCGCTATGATTATTGTAAATTATACCAATCTTTTTTGGGGTATGATGCAGTTTTGTATGGTGACACCATCCCAGAGAAATATCGCTCTCGGATGGAAGCATTGTATGTGGCAGAACTAACAAAACGTCAGATGAATATGGCAGATATTAAACGAATTACATTTTCTCTCATGATGGGGACCTTTCATGCAATCCAGGATAAGGTCATAAAACAAAGGCTCTGGACCTGGCTTAAACATAGTTGTTTGCCTGAGTCCTGAGCCAGGAGCGTACAGGATCATTGTAGTTGCGATCCACACGCTTTACACATGGCTTTTTCTCGGCCTCAATTTCTTCTATAGAGGGTGTTAGATTGGGCGAAGTTGTAAATATCTTACAGATATTAACGATTTCTCTTCCCACAAAATGTGAATAAAGGGTATGCAACAGCATTTCCTCAAATACTGTTTCTTGCTGAATTAGTGAAATAATATTATTTGTCAGTGTAAAATTTACAATTTTTGCCATGATATCATAGGGAAGGATGGCCCCCTCATGATTACCGCGATAAAACTTGTGAATATTATGTTTGCGTAAACAACGAATAATATCATAATTTCTAAAGAATTTGGGCCAATGCCATTTTGCATAGTTTTCGGCAGGGGATGAAGACGTGGCCACAGATGCACATGCGTCATTGATTTCACTTAGGGTGACATGACGATGAAACATACAGTTGGATGCTAATGGTATAAAATAGGTTGAGCGGAGTGCATTCGTCTGACAAAAGGTAAAATTTATGATGTGTCCCTTTAAAATATCATACGTCCACATTTGTTTATTGGATGGAGGCGCAAGAAAAATAGTGGGACTCTCATGCGCCTTTAAAACAGTGTACATATCTGGAGTAGTATTGAGCACAATCGTGCAGGAAATATCTTTGTGATAATAGAATATATTTTGAATCATATCCACTACACTGTCGGGATGCTCATGACAGAGTACTGAGTAAATAAGTGACATTTATTCGGTTCTTTTTAAATAAACGCCGCAGTTTGCCGCATAAGGTCTAAGCGGCAGTTATCAAAGAAGGCCAATGGATACAGCTGCAGGCGACCCCCATGCTCCTAAAAAGATAGAGGATATGGCCGGTGCTGCGGATTGGGGGCGCATGATCACTATGCTATCACGCCCTGAGCCGCCGAATGTGATTCTAGTGGGACCGGCAGGTATCGGTAAAAGTTCCGCTTTGCGCTTGGGCCTTGATCCTGCAAGAATCGCTGTATGGTTACGCTGTTCACAGGATCCTACTTTGCGCGATAACCGGGATCGGATCAAGGCTGCAGCGCGACGACGAGTAGAGGCTGGTGCAATTTCGTGGCTCGTGCTTGAACATGCGGATTCGTTGCATGCGGATGCCCAGGCCTTTTTGCGCCGCATTATGGAAACATCAACGGGATCTTCACGGTTTGTATTGGAGGTACGGGATGCAGCGGCTATTACAGAACCTTTGTTATCACGTTGTATCTTATTTCAGGCGCCGCAGCTGTTGACCTATGAAATTCGGGGTGAGATTCAGCGTCGGTGTCCAACAATCACAGTAGAAGATGCTAATAAGATTGCAGAAGAAAGTGAGGGAAATGTGCGATGGGCAGTACTCCAGGGTCTTAGCTCTCAAAGTTCAGGTTTCGTAGGAATAGACCGCAGGACCCCCACCTCATGGTCTGAATTGCTGGCTATTATGGAAGAGGTGCATGCATCGGGCTCTTCTCCTAGAGCCTATACACAACAGGTTGGCAAGGCATGGGATCGTCCTGGAGGTGTGTGTCCTTGGTCCCTTCTAGCATTGGATTTATCAAAATCAATTGCTTGAGTTCAAACACCGTTCCGATTCTCCGAACCTGGTTCAGAGAATGGAAAATGTTGCCACTTATTCCGAGGCCCGCTCCGAGTACACGAAGCAGCTGGCCACTTTTATTGTCCCGAGTATGGTTGGTTGGTTTCAAACACTCTGGGGTCGTAATGCGGGGGACAAGCAGCGATGCCTTTCCCTCTTTCAGAATGAATGCGAAGAAGTGTCCCGGTGGAACCAGGACCGCATCAATGATGAAGTCCGTGTTCTTCTTGAAAAATCGGGGTGCGACTACATGGAGGAACTCATGACGGCTGTCTTTATTGCTCATACGAAGGTTCTCACCGCTGTTCGCCTGTCCACTAAACAGAAAAAACTGTCCATCACGGTACCCAAACTGGATCACTTTATCCACCGGATCTTCCGGGAAGCGGCACGGGTATTCTGGAAGACTCCCTTTTTGTTTATGACTGATAATGGTGTCATGGATCGTCAGAAGAACCTGTTGCAGATTGAGGCGCTGACATCTGAATCAATCACAACGGCGGTCCGAGGTCTTCTCCCGGTGAAGCAGATTCTGAAGGACTACTTGGATGAAGATGATGTTGATGAGGCGGTCCTAGGTCCAGAGACTCCTGATGTTATTATGGCAAGTGCATTGGATGCTACGCCTGCACCTGCTGCTTCTGTTGCTCCTGCTGCACCTGCTTCTCCTGCTGCTCCTGCTGCACCTGCTCCTGCTGCTCCTGCTTCTCCCGAAAAACAGGAGGTAGTAGAATCCAAAAAGGCGGATGAAGCTGACGTAGTGGATCTGGACGAAAAGCCTGTGGTAATTAAGTCCGCCATGAAGGAGCCTGAAACGCCTGCGACTCCAGCACCTCCTTCTGTCGTAAACATTGAAACAGAACCCACCGTCACCTTCTCTAGTTACGATGATGTCTTTGATGAGGCTAAGGGAGCTCCCGAACTTCGGTATACACCGAAAGATGGGGAGGAAGATGAGGATGAATCTCTTTCTATAAATGAAAGTTCTGCTGCTCCACTCAGCGTAGAGGATGTTGAAGATTTGGATGCGCCTGTTGAAAAACCAAAACCCAAAGCTCCGGTGGTTGTCAAAAAGGAAACGATTGACGAGGACGATGTGGAGGTTCTTGAGTAGACAGACAGATACAGCCCGACACAAGTCGCGGCGTTTAGTTTTTTAAATAATCCGCGTCTAGCGCAAAGATGGAAATGCAGAACATCCTCATCTTCGCTCTTATCGGTGCTGTCTGTATGTTTATTATTACGGGTGGAGCTCTGAGCATGACCTCCGATGCGCCCCCTGAACCCACCTCACTAGCGTCCGGCGCCGCTGTAGGCGGTGCTCTGGGTGCGGCTGCCAGTTATCTCCTGAAGGGTGAAATGCCTTCACTTGAGTCGCTGAGTGTACTAAGTTCTCTTACTACTGCGGGTGCCTCAGAGTCACAAGAAATGAAAGTGGGTCTTCCTTCTTTTTAGAGGTGTATAATAGAATGTCTGATTCCACCCAATCTGCACCTGCATCTGCTCCTGCACCTGCACCTGCACCTGCACCTGTACCTACACCTGTACCTACGCCTAAATCGGCATCAGCTCAGGCTAAAGTGTCAATCTTTCAAGATTTTTTACGTAAAATTAAAAGTCACAATCAAAAAAAATAAACAGGAGGGCGGTTCTCTAGGTGTACATCTGTGAGAAACTCTCATTCACCTCCTTGCGCTTCAGAAACATGTCAATATGATCGCGCTTCAACGTGAACGGCAGCGCAAAGTCCTTGATCGCAAACGGTACCTTGACCGGATCATTGTAGAAGCGCAGCAGATTGAGCTTGCTAATCACCGTCTGAATGCAGCGCTTGAGTTCCCTGACACCCTTCTCCTCCCCCGTAAATCGCTCAATAATGTGGGTGATGATTTCCTTACTGATGCCAATCTTCTCAAAGAGATTGACCTCACGAAGAGCCGAACTCACCAAGTAGGTCTCGGCGATCACAAGCTTCTCCTTGACATTGAATCCCTGCACCTGGATATTATACATGCGGTCACGCAGAATGGGGTTGACGCGCTCATGATTGTTATGACTGAAGAT
>Ga0209550_10001014_pt1 | contig 27144 bp, 23 predicted proteins | sample LauGreSuBDMM15SN_2_FD_187567 | JGI IMG/M metagenome (GOLD analysis project Ga0209550, IMG submission 187567) | Freshwater lake microbial communities from Lake Michigan, USA - Su13.BD.MM15.SN (SPAdes) (version 5) | ecosystem: Environmental > Aquatic > Freshwater > Lake | place: Lake Michigan... | reverse complement strand
TAAATGACATTGAAACCTTGTTTGGCTTGGTAGCTCAGTTGGTACGAGCGAACGACTGAAAATCGTTAGGTCGCCGGTTCGATCCCGGCCCAAGCCACACCGCCGAAGAATCAATAAAACTAGGCCTTAAACAATTCTTAATCTTCGCAATTTACCTTGAAATTTAGTTAATCTTTACTTATGAATCCAATAAGCTTGGACCAAATTAGAAATCTCAATGGACCAATACTTTTGACAGGTCATTCTGGATTTAAGGGTACTTGGCTGACATTCTTGCTTGAAACTTTGGGCGTAGAAGTGGTTGGGTATTCACTACCACCTGTGAGTCAATCTTTATTTGATAGAAGCAACCGGATAGGTAAAATTAGAGAGAAGTTTGCCAATATCGAAGATTTCAATACACTCAACAACTTCATAGCAGAAGTAAAGCCATCTGTAACAATTCACATGGCAGCACAACCTCTGGTTTTAGATTCCTATAAGAATCCATTAACAACTTTTTCTACCAACGTCCAAGGAACCGTTAACCTGCTAGAGGCATCGTTTGTAAGTGATTTTGTAGAAGCAATAATTGTTGTGACGACTGATAAAGTTTATAAAAATATTAATAGTGGCAGAAATTTTATCGAGTCTGATGCATTGGCTGGAAAAGATCCCTACAGTGCAAGCAAAGTTGGAGCAGAAGCTGCCGTTGCGGCTTGGCAGCAAATTTCTAAAATACAAGGAGGGCCAAGAGTCACCTCTGTTAGAGCTGGAAATGTTATTGGTGGAGGGGATTTTGCAAGTAGTAGATTGCTTCCTGATTTCATCCGGGCCCATATGAATAATGAAAAATTGATTGTTCGCAATCCTTCAAGCACGCGCCCTTGGCAACACGTTTTAGATCCACTGATTGGCTATTTGATGGCTTTGGAGGCAAATTTAAATGGACATGAAATAAATTCTATTAACTTTGGGCCATCTACCCAAAGTTTGAGAGTATCTGAGGTAACCAAAATTGCTTCTGAAGCTTGGCCAGCTCAAGTAGATATTGAACTCTGCGAAGTGCCAACAAACCCATCAGCCGAGGCGGAAGAATTGAATTTAGATAGCACTTTCGCGAGAGAAAAACTTGGTTGGCAACCTCATTGGTCACAAGAAAGGTCAATTGTTTCTACAATGGAGTGGTGGAACTCCGTAATTAGTAATGGAGTTTCATCAGAAGATGCATGTGGGCATGATATCAACCAATTAAAATTAAAGTAGCTACTGATACCTCAACCAAGGTGGTGGATTTTCTTTCGCCAGCACACTCAATTCGTTTTTCTCCCGCAAAGTATCCATCGGCTGCCAAAAATCATGATGTCTATATGCCATTAACTGCTGTTTCTCAACTAATCGAGGTAACGCTCCAGTTTCAAAAGCTTCATTTGAATCACTTAAAAATTCAATAACTTCGGGTTCTAATACAAAATACCCCCCATTGATCCAAGTGGAATCATTCTTATTCTTTTCAGCAAAATTCATAACTTGAGAGCCATTAATCTCCAAGTGTCCAAAACGAGCAGGGGGTCTGACTGCAGTTACGGTTGCTAATTTTCCATGGTCCTCGTGGAATTCAATTAGTTTCTTGATTGAAATATTCGCAAGCCCATCACCGTATGTCGCAATAACTCTTTGATTTGGGAATGCTTTTAGACATTGTGAAATTCGCCTCCCAGTTAATGACTCTAAACCTGTTTCTAATGCGGTGACTTTCCAATCACGTGCGGTACCGACTTCAAGGTGTTCAATTTTTCGATTTTGCGTATCGATTGTAAAATTACCCTCAAGTACGTTCAGGTCGTATAGCCAACGTTTAATAACATCTCCTCGATATCCAAGCGCAATCACAAATTCATTCATGCCTTGTATCGCAAAACTGTTCATTAAATGCCAAAGAATTGGTTTGTCATCAATCAATACCATTGGCTTAGGTTTTAAATCCGTCTCTTCCGAAAGCCGAGTCCCCAATCCGCCTGCCAGTATTATTACTTTCACACTTCTCCTAGAAACGGTTGACTTAAAGAAATCCTTTCGAAAAGTGTATCAAAAAAATTTCCTTAAGCGACAAAACATTGCTCTATAAGAGATTTATTTGAGCTGCAAACCCTTCAGAAAGAATATTGACTTCATCGAAAGTTCCAAATACTCCAGCCTTACCTTTCTCAAGGTAAAGAACACGGTCTACTGCTTTAACTGTCGAAAGTCTATGTGCAATAACAACAACCGTTGATCTTTTTGCTATTTCTTGAATTGTAGAGCTGATTTGACTCTCGGTTATACTGTCCAAAGCACTCGTTGCCTCATCCAAGAATAAAATCTTTGGCTCAAGATAAACAGCTCTACTCAAACCAATTCGCTGCTTTTGTCCCCCACTGAGTTTAATTCCAACTGCACCAATTTGTGTATTGAGTTGATCAGGTAGACTCATGACAAACTCTGATAGCTGAACAACTTCGAGTGACTTCCAAATTCTATCCAAATCTATCTCATTATCGGGGACTCCAAATGCAATGTTTTCGGCAATAGATTTCGATAACAGCATGGTCTCCTGAGGAATATAGACAATTTCATTTCTCCACATTGAAATAGCGGAAGTGGGGTCCAATGAATTGATGACAACTTCTCCCTCTTGAGGTGAGAGAATACCCAAAATTATGTCAACAAGCGTACTTTTGCCAGCGCCCGATCGACCCACAATTGCAAGAGATTGATTCTTAAGTAATTCGAATGAAAGCTTCTGAATCGTAGGGACGGAATTCCCTGGATAAGTAAAACTAATATCTGAAAGCAGGATCGTTGGGAATGGTTTTTTTCCAGTGATTAACTCAGTGCTTTTCGGGATCTGATTCGGCTCATCCCAAAGATTTTGGATGAACTCAATAGTTTCTTTTGACTGTCCCTTTGCGTTTCTAAGTGAAATAAACACACTCTGAAGTCGTAACATTGATGGTGTTGACCTAACAGCAATAGTTAAGAAAATAACGACCGTGATTGAAGAGGATGCTAAATCTTGCTGACTCAATTGAGAAAAACCTAATGCGAGTATTCCAAGAATTAAAGTCACCTCAAGTGTGAACTTAGGAATCTGTTCGATGAATCTACGGCTCGAATGGGCCATCGCACCTTGTCTTACGTCTCCTTCAATGTCCTTAAGGAAATACTCCTCTTTACCCAAAACCTTTAGTGTCCTAAAGTTCTCAAGAGTCTCTTGGAGTTTGCGGAAGCTTGACGAATTCGCCCGTGCAACTTCTTCACCAACTTCTAATGCCCATCCACCTAAGTAGCGATGCAGCGAGGTTCCCACTATTCCGAAGAAAAGGACAACACAAACCATCAAGTATGGATCTACAAAAAACATGAGTGTGGCAAAAAGAATAAGTAGTGTTGCTTCTGTTAAACCAATAGCTAGAGGAGCTAATAGCTCAATGGTTAAATAGCTAGTCCCTTGTAGCAGAGCATAGGACAAATCCTGACTAGCTTTACTTTCTATGAAAAGCAGATTTTTGTTTAGTAGTGATGAAAGCAAATCTCCCACGATTTTACTATGGCGCAATCCTAAAAACCGAAGATTTTTTCTCAATAAAATTACGCTAAGAATGCTCTTAATGATGAAAAAAGCAGCAGAGAAGAGGCCTATCGTGACAGCCATTTGAATTGGACTTAAGTTTCGAATAGGAAAATTATCTACAACTAAATCTAAGAAATAGGGGATTGACTCGGGACCTTGGAATGCGCTTATCAACAACATGACTACAAGCGATATTAATCCTGCACCAATTAGGTCTAGAAAACCTGTTGCCATTTGCGCAGTGACTAACAACCAAAATTTAGTGCGGTCCTTTTTAGTAAAGAGTCTAAGTGATATCTGAAATGGGGCTCTAAATTCTAGCCAAATATTCCACAACTTTTTCACTATGAAAAATCCTTTTTTCTAATTGATTCAGCATAATTCTTAATGTCTTTAAAATCAACAACCTCAAACTTTGTCCCAATTATTGTCTCTGGTCCAGGCTTACGTTGCAATATTCCAACGGCTAACTTAATGTTTCTATACTTCAGTCCTGAGAAAATAGCTCGGAGGACGTCCTTATAGTGCATATTCTTTAAGGCACGGAAAAAATCAATTTTACTAATTTCGTTGCTGCGCCATAGACGGAAATTGAACCCAATCTGCCGTAATGTGAAATCTCCAATGTTTGGTTGGAATCTTGAGAGTTTTACATTAGTAGAGCTAAGTGTTCTCAACCAATTGAACATAACGCTATTAAGAATATTTCCTGATGGAAGCTCAATCGTGGCTGGAGTTAGCCCAAGATATTTTCCCCCTACGTCATCACGTTTAGAGTATGCGCTGTTGCCAAAAGATGAAGGTGCCATTCCAACTATGCAAAAGCGATCGTCAATAACTTCCCACTCTTCGTTTGCTGCAAGTAGCTCCATTAAGGCAATATGATCGGGGAAAGGCATTTTAAATTTCCCGCCTGCGCGTTTAAAGGCCGTTCTGGTAAATATAGTAAGCTGCATATTCAAAGGTATTTGCGGAACAAATCTATACATGTTTTTAATGATTGTAATTTTTTGATTTGAAGTAAGTTTACCTAGCAAGGATTTATGAAATCTAACATGTCGATTTCTGCTAAGAGCCTGACCATTTGTTAATTCACTTGGGAAAATGTAAGACCAGCCATTAAATGTTACACAGTCAGAAGAAATTGTCTTTAAACGGGCTATCATTTCATTTAATTGTTCAACAAGTATAAAATCATCATCACCGATTAACCAAACATAAGAGCCTTTGGAATGATTAAATGCACTAGTCCAATTTTCTGCTACATCTAAGCGTGTCGGTTCGGCAAATATTTTTAATCTATCATCAGGTTTATGGCTAAACACACTCCCCGGGGAATTTAAATTTATCACCACTTCAAATTCGTTACTGTCAGATTTCAAGAGTTCCGCGACTAAATCTTTTAGGCGTTTGTTAGGATTTACAGTAGGGATGAGTACGCTGACCAAAATTGAGTATTGAATTTGCAGACCCCTATTCCAGATTTACCAAGGATGTTATGTATAGAATATCCCTAATGAGGGGCATCTCCTCACTAAATACGAAACAACAACTCGCGCCTAATGGGATTCGAAATCTTTTAGGCTTACGGATTAAATTTATGGCGCCGTTCTGTTTACTAGTGTAAGGAAAGATCATGGAGAATCCTAGTCTAGTCGGACCAAATTGCCTTCTTTGCGAATCTAGAAGCCTTTACTTATTTTCTTCAGAGAATCACGGCGTTGGACCAAATTCTAGCTTTAGAGTTTTTAAGTGTTCTAACTGTAAATCCACGAGAATAAGTCCTACTCCCGAAAATCTAGGTTCTTACTACTCCAATTATCACTCACTTCCTTCAGGTAAGAGCTGGGTAAGATCACAAAAGGGATGTAAGAACCGATTACGGATTATCAAGTCAAACATTCAAAAAAGCCAAGTTATCCTGGATATAGGTGCTGGTTCTGGTGCTTTCGTATCAGCAAGTATTAACAATGGATTTCAAACACAAGCAATCGAAACAGAAATTCTGTGCAGGGAACATATTCAGAAAAATCTTGGAATTACAGTTTCGAGCGATCTACACGAATACTCTAAAAAGAATTTACCTACACCACAGGTTGTGACTTTGTGGCATGTCCTTGAGCACATTCCAAATCCAATTGAATTTCTAGATCAAATAATTGTGCTTTTTGGTTCTGACATAAAGATTATTATAGAAGTTCCAAATGCGGATAGTTGGCAATTTCATTTGTTTCATTCCTTTTGGCCACATCTAGATGTGCCACGTCATCTATTTATACCCAGCGAGAGAGGAATACAACTACTTGCAGCTCGACACAAAATGCGTGCAAAATCAATCAGAAATGGAGATAAAGCTGGTTGGTCCGCATTTGGAATAGTTAATCTAGGAAAGCGAGGTAGGGCTAGTTTATTTGAGCAAAAAGTGCGTAGAGCTCTACAAATTTTATTGACACCCATTTTTGCTTTAGAGCCACGAAAAATAAGCGCCACACGAACTTATTTATTGACTAGAGAACAATCCTAAGTCATTTACAATACCGATTTGATAGCTATATCCCATTTATTTAGTAAAATCTCTTCAGTGTGATTCGTCCGTAAGTACTCCTTGCCAACTTTAATTTGCTCTGCTGCAAAATCTCTATCACTCAAAAGGGTTTGAATCTTCTCTTTCCAGTCAGAATTAGTCTTACAAGTGAAACTTAAAGCGGTCTGTGATTCAACTCTTTCATATGATTGGATGCTAGAAGTTAAAGTTGGAATCCCTAACTTCCACATAACTAGCAGTCTGTTTTCTGGCTTTAGCATTTGAATCCGGTTGTCTGTGTTTAGTGGAAGAAGCGCGCCCCTAGCATTCTGAGAGTGCTTAACTAAATTATCTATCGACCAAGGAAAAATCCCTACATTCTTAAATGAATTTGGAAATATTCTCCTTACTAGAGCTTCTGTGGAGTTTGGCCAGTATTTACCGAGTAGACGATAATAGGAATGGTCGGTTACTAAATTTAATAATCCTGATTTACACAAAAATAGATCTTCGAGCTCTCTATAGATTGATTGAAAACCTTCCAAAGTTGCAGGTTGTCCCTCCCAAATCAACTCAAAATCCTTCTTTGCCGAATATTCAATATCTTTAAAAGGGAGATTGGGAATTTCCTCATGGAAATCGAGAATAACATGACAATTCTTTGAGAATTTCGAGATAAGTTCTCTTTGTTCTACCGAACTACAAATAACTACATTTGCTTTGCTACACATCTCCCCAACGGTTTCCGAGAACCTTCTAAGGGGACCAGATACTTGTCCGCTCAATACCTTTAAACAGCCTCTTAAGTAGTCCTTAGTTCGACTTTCAATTTCTAAATATCCATCTACTAAATCAAACACAATTGGGGTGCTTGTCTCCGTATGGAAATCTTTAGCAAGATTGGACCTTTCGGAAAGCACTATTAGGTCAACATTTGAAAAATCGTCAACTTGAATCTGGTGACCTCGTTTGCCTGCCCAATAAGCCAATCTTCGGCGGTCGCCAGGCGCTTTCAAATCTTTCGAAATTGGAGAATAGCCAATTCTTAACTTTCTCATAAGCCTAAAGCCCACTTTAAGCCTGATTCGATTGTGTCCGTTGGTGACCAACCACTTAATAGCAGTGCCGCATCTTTGCTCACCACAAGGCTATTAGATTCGTTAGGAATCTTGGCCTCTTTGGAACGTGTAATGAGTTTGGGGTCAACAGAAATATTGTGAGCGAGAGTTAACAAAAGATCTTCAACTGAAGTTCCTATGCCTGTTCCTACATCAAGAACCCCTGAAATATTCCTATCTAGAATATGCGTCACAGCATTACCCACATCTCTACTAGTTATCCAATCAAGTTTGGTATCAGGGTTTTCGAGTGTAATTGTCTTTCCTGTTATTAATTTATTGTACGCATTAGGAATCAGTCTCGAACTATCCTGACCAATTCCATAGGGCTGAAAAATTCTGGCCCATACCAGCGTAGTTCCAAACTCAAAGGTAAGAGCATTTAGGGCCAGGTACGTTTTGAGCTTACTCTCTCCGTAAAGGTCGGTTGGATTTACTGGTGTTCGATTCGCATTGCAGGGAGAGGTAACTGCGCCATATTCTGCACATGATCCCAGGCCGATAAAGTTTTTTACCCCATTATTAAAGCAATCTCTAGCAAATTTTAAAGTGCTTTCGAGATATTTTGTATTGTCATGAGTTTGTCGATAACTAATCTGCTCAGTCGGCCAAGCACATTGAATTACTACATCAGGTTTCCATTCACCAAGAAAATTCATGTACGTGAGCGGAATCCTTATATCAAAGCTTATACTCAAATCCGCAGATGTGTTATGAACTTTTCTGCCAGCTGACGCCACTTCATGGTCATTAACTTTAATCGCACTAACAATTTGATTCCCAAGGAATCCTCCCCCTCCAACCACTAAAATTCTCAAAATGCTACGCACTCATCGTCATTATTACGCTTCAACACTTGCTCTTACCGCCTGTTCAAAATTCAGGCCCTCTGCATCTCTTTTTGAAATAGATGAAACTTTTAGTGGCCAATCTATTTTGACTGAAGGGTCAGCATGACTCAGCACATAGGAATTCTTAGGAACTTGTCTGGTCGATATCGCATATAAAACACTGGTATCACTTTTCAGTGTCTGAAAGCCGTGGGCCATTCCTTTTGGTAAATAGATAGCTTTCGGATCTTCAGCATCCAGAATGATTTTACTCCAGTCTCCAAAGGTACTTGAATTGGGACGCAAGTCCACAATAACATCCAAAATTTTCCCTGAAATACATGTAATAATTTTTTCTTCCTGAAAAGGATGTCCTTGAAAATGCATTCCTCTCAAGGTTCCTATTTCAATGTTACTTGACACGAGCAATGAATCAACTTGAAAGGCTTGGCTTGGACTTCCTGCTTCCTCACTTTGATAATATTTGTATACTGAACCACGATTATCTCTTTCTAGCTTAGAATTCGTAAAATGAACACCCAAAATATCAAAAAACGCCACCTCAGCCATAATTCACTTCATCTCAATAATCTGTGGAACTGCTATCCATATTTTTAAAGTTGAATCAAATTGTTTCCTAATCAAAGACGTTAACTCTACTGACAAATTCCAAGGGAAAACAATAATGTCGCTTGGGTGGAAATCCTTCATATCTTGTGAGGAGATAATGGGAATTCCTAGCGAAGGCATAAACCAACCTTGTTTTTCTGGACTTGAATCCGCAATTGCTCTGATCCAATCTTTTTGAATGTGCGACGCGTTAATCAGTGTGCTGGCTTTTGCTGCTGCACCGTATCCACAAAGTACCCTTCCACTTAAGTGTAACTCTTCAACCCACTCTTTGAAGTTTTGGATTAGCAAGCGGATTCGATCAGAAAATTCTTGCCAAACTTCCTCCTTGAGTAGCCCAACTTCGATTTCCATACAGATTTTTTGTTCTACAATGGAAAATTTTTGATCTATCCCACTTGTCTTTCTGAGCCAATATCGGTTTGAACCACCATGAGTTTCAATATCTTCAACGTTGAAGAGTTCCAAGCCGTGTTCCAAGGCGATTAACTTCACGGAGTGGGCGGTTAAATACGAAAAATGTTCATGGTAGATAGAATCAAATTGATCACCCAAAATAAAATTTATTAGGGATGGATTTTCAACACTTAAAATAGTGCTGGGACCAGCCAAAATTGCCAATCCTTCAACAAAATCACGTAAGTCAGGCACATGGGCCATCACATTATTTGCAATGATAAGCTTTGGAGTTCCATAAGTAGATAAGAGTTCTTTTGCTAAAGATGTAGTGAAGAATTCATTTATAGTTGGTACACCTCTTTCAGCTGCGATGCTCGCGATATTCACTGCGGGCTCTACACCTAACACATTGATCCCAAGTTCAATGTAATACTTAAGTAGGTATCCATCATTGCTCGCTATTTCTAAAACCCAATCCCCGCTCGAAAATGAAACTTCTTCAATAGTTTTTTTTGCAAATCGATTGGCATGGTCAAGAAAAGATGCACTCATAGAGGATAGATATCGATAGTCTTGAAACAAACGTTCAGGGCTCACAACATCTTCTACTTGACCTAAGCCACATTCTTTACATATCCGCAAGTGGAGAGGGAATATATCTGGTGACAGACTTTGATTTCTGACCAGCTCATTTGCTATTGGCAAATTCCCTAAATCTAACGCTGAAAAAAGGTTTGAAGATTTACATGCACGACAGTAATCTTTGCCGCAGACTTTCATCACTTTAACCCCATGCATCAAGTTTTTACTCTCTCTTGGTAACTAAACAAAGATTATATCTTTGATGCACTGCTTTTGGTTCCTAAACTTATGTGTGTCTCAATCTTTGAGTTTTTAACCTTTAAAAAAGCCATCGCATTGGCTGACATAAGTCAACGCTCATAGGTTGCCCAACCATGCTCTGACTTTAAAAAGTGATAAGGGCCCAAAGAATTAGCAATTTCTAAATTCATAAGTTTCAAATTCTCTCCATATGTTGAAAAACTGGAGCCAATATCGATCAATAAATAACTTGGGCCTTCGTTGTCCAACCATTTTACAACATCGTTAAAGTCATTTATCGTAATCAACTCAGTTATCGTGTCGTACCATGGAAAGTCAATATTGAAACCCATTCTTCGTGACTCGGTAGCAAATCTGCTAAGTACTAAATAGTTACTTCTCTCGGTGATAGTATCTAAGTACTCTAATTGATCGTCTGCCAATCTAGATTCATTCCCTGTGACACAAACTCCTGTTACTTTAACAAATGGTGGGTTACATTTTAGGTTCCCAACTATTTGGGATCTGTAATATTCAAAGAGTGGTCGTGAATCATTAAAAGTACTAATTAAGAAAATCAGAGATAGAGAAATCGAAAAAAACTTTACAAAGTATCGTTCGTAATACTTCTTTAATGCCTGAATGTATTCTGTGTGCCAATATCTCTTCTGTAGGGAGGAAACTAGAACAGCTGATAAGAAGTATTCAAACCATGCATTGCTTGGAACCATGCGATTCAAGTAATAGGGAAGCCACATTAAGATCATAATCGAAACAGCGCCTTCAAAAGCGTTGGTGAAAACATCTTCCTTGCAACTTCTAGACTTAATGCTATTTGTGAGAGTTACTGTACTGAGAATAATCAGAACGCATACTAAAAGATGAGGTTTATTTGTGATTGCACCATAACCACTTCCAAACTGCTTTATAAATTCAAAAAGTCCAGCAAGTACGTCAATGCCTGTGGTGACTTTCAAGAAACTACTAAAAATCAAAATATAGAGGCAACAGCTTAAAAAAATCTTAGTGCTGATGTTAGCTAAAGAGGTTAAAAAGTTTTCTAACTTATCCTGAATCAAAGACAAATATGTGATGCACCCTCCGGCAACTACAATTCCTATTTCGGGTGATCCAATAATCAATAAGCTTATTCCCAAAGAGAAATACTGCACTCGTCTAATCTTTTTTTTGCTCATTATGTATAGGAATGCTGTACTCAATATGAAGGGGAAGTATCGAATTCCTGTTTGATTTGGTGTCCAAATAGCTGCTGAATTAAAGAATGGCGTAATCAAAACTAGTAAGACAATTGCGACTATGTTGAAGATTCGTCTGTTTATAGACCTCAGTAGCACCAACATCAACACAACTGACGTCAGTTGATAAAATTGAACGATGTATCTGAGGTCTACGCCGGGGAACCCAAATAAGGAGAATAGATGATGCCCTAGAAATGTCCCCAGCGTTAACCAATAGCCGTAATTAAACCTGATGGGAGCCCTTCCATTGAACCATTCATCACCTGGAAGCACGGTGGCCGCATAATGAGATTGAAAATTATAAACATCGTCAATTCGAGGAGTAATGAGATCGAAAAATATTGGTGCGATAAAAAATGCCACTACGTAGATAACTATGATTAAAGCTTGAGTTACCTCACTGGAGAATGGTCTGACGAGTAGCCGAGGAAATTCACTCTTCCTAAAGATGATTGAGCAGATGGTAGCCACAGACGCTGCCGTTAAGACTAAAAGAAATTGAATTAGACCAATACTTAAGAGTAAAACAGTGACTCCCGATGCAAGAATTATAAGGAATTTTCTTCTTGAGTTCTTTCTAGAAGGTTCTGGATGACTTCTCAAGATATTGAAGTTTTTAAGGGTAATAATTCCTAGTACAGAAAGAAAAATCACATAACTTAACATTTGGAACTTGCTAGATTGAACACCATACACGTTAATCTGCGTCTTTAGAAAAGTTGTATCTGAATTTACTTGTGGGAAGAAGTTGGCAATTTGTAGGAATAAAATGAATCCTAAACTTAGGATTATTGGAGGCGTATAGTGCTTAGCCAGCCGAGAGTACATAATTATATGAGCCTGTAGATTATCTTGATTTTTTGAAATTTATCATGAGATATTCTTACACATCATGCAATGCATATTTAGCGTTTTATCCTCGGCAGACCCGTTTTAGACGATTTAGCAGCCGTCTTATAGGCCGCAAAATGGGGACTTATCCCCATTGATCTCTCAGACACTTAAGAAATGAAATGTCCAAAGAAAAATCTGAAATTATCTAGTTTAGTTACCTAGAAAATGGATTTTTTGACTACGCTTAGATTATGCAAATTCTTGTAACTGGGGGGTCCGGATTTGTAGGCTCACATCTCTGTGAAAGACTCATTATTGAAGGTCACACAGTAACGGCCTTAGATTTAGGGACCACAGGAAAGTTAAAAAATCTAGAGAGTATCTTAGATAATCCAAAGTTCAAACTCGTTTCTGGTTCAATTCTCGATCAGGATTTGCTTCAGGGCTTGATTCAACATACTGATTATATCTTCCATGCAGCTGCAGCCGTGGGAGTCTTCAATATTGTTAATGACACACTCGCAAGCATGATTACAAACATTAATGGGACTGAAAATGTCTTGAATTTGGCACATGAATTTAAAAAGCCTGTTTTCATAACCAGCAGTAGTGAAATTTATGGAAAGAATACTTCTGATTCACTGTCAGAAGACTCTGACCGAATCCTTGGGAGCCCTTTAACATTGAGGTGGTCTTATAGCGAATCTAAGGCGATCGTGGAATCTTTGGCATATGCATATCACGTAGAAAAAGGATCGGATATTCGAATCGTTAGATTTTTTAATGCCGTTGGACCTCGGCAACTTGGTGCCTATGGGATGGTTTTGCCACGCTTTGTAAAGTCTGCTTTAATAAATGAACCAATTACAATCTATGGTGGTGGAATTCAAACTCGCTGTTTCACGCATATTTATGACGTCATTGATGCTGTAATCTTGGTTGCATTCTCGAAAAATACGAATGGGAAAGTTTTTAACATAGGAAATCCTGTTGAAACTTCTATACGTGATTTAGCAGAAAGAGTTGTTAGAATTACAAAGTCTTCTAGTGAAATCGTTTATCAACCTTACCAAGAAGCTTACGGGGATGGATTTGAGGACATGCAAAGGCGAGTACCAAACATAGATGCCATAATGAAACTATTGGATTGGGCTCCTAAACGAAATTTGGATGAAATCATTACTGATATTTCAGATGAAATGAAGAGATCGTTTTAAAGCGTAGTGACCTTGTCCATGTGTCTTTTTGAGCCAGTACAGTCAAGAATTGGTATTCCCTTTTTTATGAGAATTTCAATATCCATACCTGGTTGATTAACGGCTAAAATCGCAACATCGCCATCCCAGTCTTCTATTTTTATAGAATCACCTCGCCAATTTGCCACTAGCGGGTCGTGCCATGCAACATTGGTGCCTTTAGTGAGTAAATTGTCAAAAAGTGCCTCTACGGGGGTCTCTCTCACATCAGCAAGACCGGCTTTATATGCAACTCCTAGAATGAGTACTCGTGGTGTTACTGTGCTCGACTTGACCATGCTCAATGCTCTATCTGCAACATAAGCTGGCATGGAGATGTTCACCGAGTCTGCAAGTTCCACAACCTCTGCTTTTGCATTATTCTGCCGAGCCCACCATGTTAAATAAAGAGGGTCTACTGGAATGCAATGTCCCCCAACTCCTACCCCTGGAAAAAATGGCATAAATCCATAAGGCTTTGAAGATGCTGCTTCGATTACACCGTAAACGTCAATACCAGATTTGGCACACAGCTGAGTGAACTCATTAATCAACGCAATGTTCACTAATCTAAAAGTGTTTTCGAGTAGCTTCGCGGCCTCTGCAATCTCTGGAGTGTCAACGGTTTTAACCACATCACAGATAGTTTGATAAAAAGCGAGTGCTCGGGTTAATGACTCTACATTAATTCCTCCCACTAATCTAGGAGTGTTACTCTGCTTCCAGATTAAGTCTCCAGGGTTTACGCGCTCTGGGGCACTTGCAAAATAGAGCTTGTCGATGGTTTGGGGGGCATGATTTTTAATCAATGGAATTAAAAAGTTTCTTAAGGTTCCCGGATATGAGGTTGATTCGCTAATTATTAGAGTTCCTTCTTTGAGAAAAGGTGCAAGGCTCTTTATTGCGGACTCAAGCAAAGTTAGATCTGGCTCTCTACTTGTGTTTAACGGCGTTGGTACGCAGATCACCACGATTTGTGCTTCACTAACAAAAGAGAATTCATTGGTGACGGAATACAAATCTGCATTAATCATACTTATTAACTCAGAGCTAGCGACATCTTCAATAGGACTCACCCCTGCATTTAGGTCCTTAATTCTCTTGGGGTTATTATCTATTCCAATAACTTTCCAGCCACTTTTTGCAGAGGCCATCGCTAATGGTAGGCCAACATAGCCTTGGCCAATGATTGCAAGGGTTCCTTTTTCTCCTGTACTCACACTCCGCATCTTATGGGATTAAGCGCTGAAACCTCCTTACAGTAAATACGTTTTATGAAATTCCTTAGACTAAGGCTAATCAAAAGTGAAATAATGCTAAATTTCATTCCTATGAACCCTTCAAACATGAGAAAAATTCGAGTTATGCGGGTTATCGCTCGAATGAACGTTGGTGGACCAGCTGTTCAAATAACTGGGTTAATGAAAAATTTTGATGAGACACGCTTTGATCAGTTATTGGTTACAGGGTTTTGTGAGAATGATGAATCGGACTACTTAGAAAATGTTGCCCAGGATGTCAGCGCCACACGTATTCCTGGACTAGGTCGCAGAATAAGCCTGTTGGACGACATACGAGTTTTGATTAGCTTAGTTAAACTCATACGGGAATTTAAGCCAGACATAATCCACACCCACACTGCAAAAGCTGGTTTCTTAGGAAGAGTAGCGTCCTTAATCTCAGTTCACCAATCAATTCGTGTTCACACATTCCATGGTCATTTACTTTATGGTTACTTTGGGCCTTTCAAGCGAAGCCTTGTAATTCTTATAGAAAAAATCTTGGGATTTATGACTCATTCTCTTTTGGCGGTTGGAGGAAATGTCCGACACGAACTCTTAGAAGTAGGGATTGGTACCCCTAATAAATTTGAAGTAATGTCGCCTGGTCTCGGTCTCAAATCTCTGCCTGAAAAAGAGTTCTCTAAAACTTCATTGGGGCTTGACCCAAGACAATTGCAGTGTGCTTACATCGGTAGAGTTACTCAAATAAAACGTCCTGATCGTTTTTTAGATGTGGTTGCAATATCTCAACAAAGAGGGCTACCAATTCATTTCTTCATAGCTGGTGATGGAAACTTACTTAAAGTTTCAGAGGAAAGAATAAAAGAGAATAAAATGCCTGTTAAAGTTTTAGGTTGGCAAAATGATATTGAACAGGTTCTTTCTGCTGCAGATATAGTGATTTTAACGAGTGACAATGAGGGGACCCCATTGAGTTTAATTCAGGCGGGAATGGCCGGTTTACCAGTAATTACAACTAATGTGGGTTCTATTTCTGACATCGTTCTGAATAACTCCACAGGATTAATCACATCCAAGAATCCAATCGATATTGCAGATGCTTTGGAGATACTAGCTTCAGATGAAGGGTTACGGTTGCAGATGGGAGTTAGGGCTAGAGCATTCACTAAATCTCACTTTGGGGTTGCTCGGTTAGTTGCTGATCATCAAAATCTTTATACAAAATTGATTACGAGTCGAGCCAAGTTCTAGCCCATAACTCCAGCATCAACATCGGCCATATTATGTGGTCAACATCTTTACCGTTCATATGATTTGAAATCAGTTGTTTTGTTGACGTGATATCAAACCAACCACGATTTTGTGCTCTTGAGTCAGTCAGCGTATCAAGAGTCATTTCTTTCATGCCAGTTCTAATCCACTCTGCCCGCGGAATTGCAAATCCCATTTTAGGGCGATCGATTAATTCTCTAGGGACAAGGGAGCGAGCAACATCCTTCAGAATATGTTTAGTTTCAAACCTATTAATTTTATACTTTAGGGGTAATGAAAGTCCCCACTCCACTACGGATACATCTAGCAATGGAGAACGTAGCTCGAGGGAATTCGCCATTGATGCTAAATCGGCCTTGACTAACAAATCTCCTGGTAAGTAGAATCCAATATCTGAACGAAACATTCTTTCATGAGAGGAAAGCACTCCTTCACGAAAATTTCCTTCAAATATTTTACTAGCTGCTGTTGAGATGAATGTCTCCTTTAAAACAAAATTAATTTCCTCAGGACTTGCAAGGGACATGATTGAGCTATATCTCTCTGGTAAAGATTCTTTAGCTGACATCTGGACTCGAATTCGTTCAAATTTTCGAGGAGTAACCAGTGAACTCAGCTTTAATACACTGATACTTGGCTTTATTACGCCTAGAATTGGGTTTATAGCCTGAATGATGGGTGCGGCTAGATATCGATCATATCCACCAAATACTTCATCACCACCGTCTCCACCCAGGGCCACAATGAGATTTTCTCTGGCAAATTTGGCTAATAAGTAAGTAGGTATGATTGAAGAGTCCGCAAATGGCTGATCTAGAATTCCTGAGATTTTTTCAACAACTAATACGGGGTCGGGATTTAGAATCTCCTCGTGATGGTTTGTCCCTAAGTAATTGGCAACTTGTTTTGCATGATGCGCCTCGTTAAATTGATGACTATTAAATCCAATTGAATAAGTCTGCACTTTCTCTTTTAACAACTTTGACATATATGCAGTCACAATCGTTGAATCATAACCACCGCTAAGAAATGAACCCAGAGGACGTTCTGAGATGAGACGACGCTCAACAGCAGCCTCAATTAAACTCTTCGTTGTTTCAAGAGCTTCCTCATAGGAAACCTTGACTTTGTTTTCAAAATCTGGAATCCAATATGTGGAGAAAGAAGTCTTCCCGCTGCGCCAACTCATTACAGTAGCTGGAGCAACTTGATGAATTTCGTTGAATGCGGAGTTAGGAGCGTTGATATAGCCATATTGCATCACCTCAGAAATCATTGAAGTGCGAATAGTTCGGTCTGGGCGGGCCAGCATTATCGCGCGAACCTCAGAAGCAAAGAATAGAGTTCCATCTGCTAACTGAGATATCCATAACGGTTTTTTGCCCATCCGGTCACGGATTAAGTGCAGTGAATTATCTCGTACATCATGAATTGCGATTGCAAACATTCCGTTTAGCTTATTTATGAAATCTAGTCCAAATTCAAGATACAAGTTTATTACTACTTCTGACTCACTTGAATCACGGCAGTGGACACCTCTTTGTTCAAGCTCGAAACGAAGTTCGCGATAGTTATAGATTTCGCCGTTCCAGACGATTTGAATTTTCTCGGAGGCGTCAGATGCAGGTTGTTTACCGGCTGCAATCTCTACGATTGATAAACGGCACATTCCAATGCCAATTCCACTACTTGTATAAGTCCCTTTATCATCTGGTCCTCGATGTTCTATCGACTGAAGTTGTGCATCGAGCAACAATTGTTTTGGGGCACTTGGTCCGATACCGCCTACAATTCCACACATTCGAGTTTTACTTAATCTAAAATCTTTGTGCCGTTAGCAACATTATGACCAAACGTCCGAAGCCATTCAATAGTCTCCGAAAATGCCTCTTCAAAAGGTTTTGGGGTAACATTTGGAAAAAGGCTTCTTAAAAGTTCAGGAGCATTCTGAGACTCTTTTACGTCGCCCGATCGCGCCTCTTTGTAGTTTACTTGCAAACCTGGGAAATGTTTCTCAAGTAATGCAATTACATCGTTTAAAGATATCCGATTACCATATGCAAGATTCACTGCACCCTCTGTTGTTACTCTTTGATTCATTGCAATAATTGCTATATCGATAACCGTTTCCACGTATGTGAAATCACGCGAGGATGTTCCATCACCAAATACTTCTATTGATTTACCCTGCATTGCCAACCAAATCCACTTTGGTAATACAGCAGCATATTCGTGGTCTGGTCGCTGGCGTGGACCAAATACGTTAAAGAAACGCAGCAAAGTTATTGGCACGTTGTAGGTCGATGCATAGGCCTGCATATATCCTTCGGCCGATAATTTACTTGCCGCATATGGAGTCATTGGCCCAAGCCACATTGATTCATCTTTTGGCAATTGCATATTTCTTCCATAAACAGAGGATGATGAAGAATAAATCACGTGTGCCAGATTCTTACGAGCGACTTCTAAAACATTAAGGGTCCCTGTTGCATTTATGTCGTGAGTCGCAGTTGGATTTTTTATTGAGCGCGGCACCGAACCACGCGCTGCAAGATGGAAAATTGTTTCGCAACCTTCAAGAGCTTTGGTCAATTCTGCTGTGTCTGCAATTGAAACTTGATGAAATGTTGTTGAATCCTTATCAACATTAGTAATCAGTCCAGTACTCAAATCGTCTATCACAATGACATCATGGCCTTCAGCTAAAAGCCGTCTTGTTAGATTAGAGCCAATAAACCCAGCGCCACCCGTCACGGCTACTTTTGTCATAAGGAGGATTCTAGGGGGTTTCTTAGAAGTTTCTTGAAACTTGGCTGAGTAAACTGGGAGTGTATTCTTGAATTAATTGAGATTACAGTTAGCATTCCGAATCTAGATACCAGAATAATTAAGGGAGCTTTATGGACCAGGATAAAGTAGACCGGAATCTTGATCAGGAAGTAATAAATAGTTTTGGCCAAGAATGGGAAAGATTTGATTACGTTGATCATGAATCTGATAAGGCATTAGATGCTCAATTCCTTGCATATTCCGTACCCATAGACTTAAATCAATTCAATCCAAAAGAAGCAATCGCAGCTGATTTTGGTGCTGGTAGTGGGCGTTGGACGTCGCGACTATTGCCATACTTCTCTTTAGTGTATGCAGTTGAACCGAGTACTGGAGCCATAAAAGTACTCAATAACAAATTTTCAAACGCGGCAAAAGTTAAAGTGCTCAAGGAAACCGTTGGAGTAAATTCAATCTCTCCCAATTCACTTGATTTCGCTATGTCTCTCGGAGTACTACACCATATTCCAGATACTGCATTGGCCATTAAGGATATTTCGACCAGAATTAAAAGTGGAGGGTTCTTTCTGTGCTATCTGTATTACAAATTAGACAACAAGCCCCTTTTTTATAGAGGGTTATTCTGGGCATCAAATTTGCTGCGCTGGATGATTAGTCGCTTACCATACCCAATGCGTAGACTCATAGCTCAAATTATCGCGGTATTGATTTATCTTCCACTTTCACAAATCGCAAAACTATTTAGCAATAGAGGCAAAGATGTATCAAATTTTCCACTACATCAGTATGCGCAAATGCCGTTTGTAATGCTTCAAAATGATGCCTTAGATCGATTTGGAACAAGACTAGAACAGAGATTTTCTAAAAATGAAATTATTCAGATGATTGGTGAAGCAGGTTTTAATGTATCTACAATCAAGTTTTCTTCATCAGAACCTTATTGGACATTTTCAGTTAAGAAGTAATAATTTTTAAAAAATACTTCTAATAACTTAAATTGAGGTTTCGTGATTAAATTAAAACATTGAACGTGGGGATGTTCTCCAAAGTCAAATGTGTCAGGCAAAAGAAGCGAAAGCTAAATTTTTGAAACTGATTTAGTCCAAGAATTTCTATAAACTAGGATGAGGAGTATCAAAATCAAGTTAGACCAAGATTTATCAAGTAAAAAGAGGTTGGTGGACAAATCTGAGCCTTGTAATTTCCCAATTTTCACCACTATTACAGAGACGCTCTGGACTACATAAATAGAAAGTAGGATGAGTAGAACTACCCCCCCTCTTTTTTTTCTTTCTTCTACTATATCTCTGAGAATGATACTTAGTATTCCAATAAAAGAAGGAAGTAAAAATAAATAGTAGTTCAGGTGACTGGAGGGCGAAATTATCGGAAGCAGTGCAAAAAGCAAAGAATATTGAAATGCCAAATCCACCTCTCTGGGAAAAGAGTCCGAATACTTGGAGGCTCTAAAAAAGACAATCACAGACAAAAGAATAATGAGACCAATCACTATATAGGACATCATCTGAATTCTTTGTGGCAGTATTTCACAATACGGGCCACAAATCCTTGAAATTGCAGAATTTACCCCAAGAAATTCAAATGACTCTGGATGTGGGTTATAAGCAGAAGCCAAGTTGAATTTGCCCCTACTTGTATTCTGCGAAGGAATGAAGACCGCGATTACGGTTTCAAGTATTGACATCTTTTGTATCAAAGATGTTGTGATCAAAACAAGCGCGAGTAAAGACACGGCACTTTTAAGCGCATTTTTTGATCTATGAAGAATATAGATAGCAAAAAATATTACCGGAATTACTTTTGTTAATGCGGCTATCAATATCAGCACGTATGCCACAGGCAAGTTGCCTTTTTTAGCAAAATACCAACTGATCGTAAGGGACAATAACATCACAAATTCAGGGTTCGCTGCCACAGAGAAGGAATAAGAGAGAGTACTTGAGCACAACCATAGCGCTAGGCAAATTCCAATGATTAAATATTTACTAAATAAGTTTGAAAACCCTAATTTTATTGAATTGGCAATTGAGTTGGTGTAATTCAATATATTTGTTGCTGCCAGAACTGCGATAAATGAAAAGAGACAAAGAACAATATTAGTGAAAGCGAATAACCTGATTGTGAAAATCCCTGGAAGGTATTCCACAAATTTTCTTTCAAAGACGAAAATTGGACCGTATAGAACACCAGATCCATCCCACCAATAGAACACATCCCACCAATAAGGGACAAACATGGCTGCAAAGAAATCACCATTGAAGCCTCTGGATTGCGCGTAGATGAACCCCTCATGCACTTGAAGATTTATGCCCCATGCCAGTGCCGCTGACAATATGAATAAAATCATCAATTTATAAAGTAAACCTAATTTGAATCTGGAAAAACGATTAGCTAATCTCGAGCTTCGAGTATCTTTTGCGCTAATTTTTCCAAAATTGATGTTAAATCTATTTCTCATCGATGAGGGCCATTAAGTAACTTTTATACGTTCCGTTCGGAATATTTCTGATTACCCCTTCAATGTCCTTTTTTGTGGTCCAACCATTTAAGAAGGCAATCTCTTCCAAGCAATTGACTTTAGTCCCTTGCCTTTCCTCCAATGTCCTAATGAATTGTGAAGCATCCTGAAGATCACTTGGAGTACCCGTATCTAGCCACGCAGTTCCTCTTGGTAATAAAGTTACATTGAGTTTACCTTCAGCCAGATACATGCGATTCAGGTCTGAAATTTCAAATTCACCCCTTCCGCTTTTCTTTAGTGTTTTACTTTTTTCAATTACATTCTGGTCATAAAAATATAAGCCTGGAATTGCATAATTCGACTTTGGCCTTTGAGGTTTTTCTTCAATTGATAGCGCTTCCCCATCACTAGAAAAATCCACCACTCCATATTCTGTTGGGTTGGAAACTCTGTACGCAAAAATCTGAGCCCCATCTATGTCTGAATACTGTTTAAGATTTCGCCCTAGGGATACTCCATGAAATACATTATCTCCGAGAATTAAGCATGTCTTCTTCCCGTCAATAAAGTTTTCAACTACTGAAAATGCTTGGGCTATGCCCTCTGGTTTATGTTGGATTGCGAATTCAAACTTTACTCCATATTGCGTCCCATCTCCTAGTACACTTTTGTAAACATCTGCGTCCTGGGGCGAGGTAATTATTACAATTTCCCTCATTCCTGCAAGCATTAAAGTGCCAATCGGATAGTGAATCATTGGCTTGTCGTATACCGGGAGTAGCTGCTTACTAAATCCTTTTGTTAACGGCCAAAGTCTTGACCCTGTGCCTCCTGCTAATACAATTCCTATCACCTTTAAATGGTAACATTTGATTAGAAAGTTAGGTGAAAATTGAACCTTTTAATTACAGGTGGCGCTGGATTTATAGGCTCACATTTTTTAGAGTTAGAAATTCTTAAATTATCATCTGAGATTGAATCAATTACAGTAATTGATTCTTTGACTTACGCATCAAATCTCAAGAATATTGAAGCGTTTATAGGAATAAAAAATTTTAGGTTCATTGAACGTGATATTTGTGATACTGGTGAAGCGAACTCTGTATTTGATCGTGTTGATGCAATAGTCCATTTTGCGGCAGAGTCACATGTTGACAAGTCTATAAGTAACAGCGCTAAATTCATGAGAACTAATGTTCTGGGTACAGAAACCTTGCTTAGAATGGCTATTACTTTTGGTATCAAGAAATTTATTCACATTTCAACTGATGAGGTCTATGGAACTATTGAAGACGGATCTTGGGATGAAAATTGTGCACTTCAACCGAATTCACCATACGCAGCGAGTAAGGCTTCTTCAGATCTAGTTGTCCGGGCTTTCCATAAAACATATGGACTACATACGAACATAACCAGATGCACAAATAACTTTGGGCAACGGCAGCATCCTGAGAAACTAATTCCTTTAATTATTTCAAATATTTTAGCGGGTAAAGAGATCCCACTTTATGGTGAAGGGACAAACACACGTGATTGGCTTAGTGTTAAGGATCACTGCAAGGCAATCGACTTAATTTTGTTCAACGGTGCATATGGAGAAACATACAATATCGGGGGAGGGAAAGAACTTAGTAATTTAGCATTGGTGGAATTTATAATTTCTTTAATGGGCGCCAATAGAAATCTTATAAAGTTTGTTGAGGATAGGAAGGGGCATGACTTTCGATATTCATTGAACTTTGACAAAATAGCAACACACCTTGGATATGCTCCAAGTTTTGATTTTGAAGCGAGTTTAATTGAGAGTATAGGATGGTATAAATCGAATGCGGATTGGTGGAATTGATGATTAATTGCCTATACAGAATTCTACTACACTGGATATTTAATTGAATATTCCATTCAATAAGCTCTCTAGAAAGTTTGCCAACCGCGATGATATTTCTGAAATTATAGGTAATGTCCTACAAAATGGATACTTTATCCATGGACCTCAACATAAACTATTTGAATTAGAGCTCGCGCAATATCTAGGAGCTGGATTCGTACTTGGCGTCGGATCCGGAACAGATGCGCTTGAAATTGCGCTACGTGCGGTTGGCTGTAAAAAGGATTCGAAAGTTATAAATGTAGCTAATGCGGGAGGGTACACTTCTCTTGTTGCAACAAATATGGGCTGCCATGTTATTTTTTGTGACGTGGATCCCAGTAGCTTAGTAATGTCTATTGAGAATCTGGAATCGCTCTTGGCTCAGGATGTATCCGCGGTAGTTGTTACACATTTATTCGGAAACATTGCCCCTATAGAAGCGATTGTAAGTATTTGTCGTAAGTGGGGAATCAAAGTGATTGAAGATTGTGCCCAGGCTATAGGCGGTTTCACCGAAGGTGGTCGAGTCGGAACAATTGGCGATATTGGAACTTTCAGTTTTTATCCGACTAAGAACTTAGGAGGTATCGGCGACGGGGGGGCGGTTGCAACGAATAACCCCAAAATTGCCGGCGCGCTAAAGAGTTTAAGGCAATACGGATGGGGATTGAAATATCATATTGATTACCCAAATGGAATTAATAGTCGACTAGATGAAGTTCAAGCCGCTGTATTAAGAATTGAGCTCGAGGAATTAGACGCACTCAACTCTAAAAGGCGCAAAATCATGGCTCGTTATGCAGCTGCACTAGCAAATTCTAGAATTAAAATTGTAACTGCATTTGAAGAAAAGAATGCGCCACACCTTGCAGTACTTATTCTTCCAGAAGAAATTCATCGAGACGATTTTATTGAGCACCTATTGATCTGGGGGATCCAAACTGAGGTGCACTATCCCGTTCTTGATGCAGATCAGAGTGGATTATTCAAAGAGAGAACTTACTACCCCTTGGATGTGTCACGAAAAGCTTTGACTAAAATAGTATCAATTCCGCTCTTCCCGGAATTATTAGAGGAAGAAGTTGATTTAATTTGCGAAGTTCTGGCAAATTATCCTTCAAAAGCCTAGTCGGATTCTAGGAATCGTGGCCTGCGCAGTAGTAGTATTCCACCATGGCTGAAAGTTTTCATGTCGTAAAAGGTACATCACACCCAATCTATTCGATAGTTATTCCTGTTTTTAGAAATGAAGGCACCATCCAGCCTCTTTTTCGCGCTTTAGAATTGACGGTTCTTGAATTAACGGAGCGCACAGAAATAATTCTCGTAATTGATGCACTGGGTGATCCATCAGGGCCAATGATTGAAAAGGAAATATTAAATTCTAATTTGGAAATTCAAGTACTTCAACACAGTAAAAATTTTGGTTCATTTACAGCAATCCGAACAGGTCTTAAACGGGCAAGAGGACAGTATGTGGGCGTAATTTCAGCGGATTTACAAGAACCAGCTCACTTACTGCACAGTTTCTTTGAATTACTGCAGACTAATTCTACTGACGTAGTCTTTGGTCAAAGAGAAAGTCGAAGTGAATCTCTTTTTGTAAGGTTTTGGTCAGGAATTTACTGGAAAACTTATCGCTTGCTCATTAATGGTGAAATTCCAACTGGCGGTATAGATGTATTTGCATGCTCCCGACGTGTAGTAAATGTCATTAACTCGATGGAGGAGAGAAACTCTTCATTAGTTGGAATGTTGTTCTGGGTAGGATTTCGTAGAGAGTTTATCAAATATAGCCGCTTGCCTAGGCCTAATGGTAAAAGTGCTTGGTCAATAAATCGTAAATTCCGATACATGTCAGATAGTGTTTTTGGGTTTTCAAATTTGCCGATTAGATTAATTCAATTAGTTGGATTGATTGGAGTTATGTTTTCGATGTTTTATGGTAGCTATCTAATCATCCTAGTATTAAACGATGATGTTTCAATACCTGGATACGCACCGCTAATGCTAGCAATTATTTTCGGAAACTCTGCTTGCTTGACTGCAATTGGACTCTTGGGTTCATATCTGTGGCGAGTATATGAAAACTCCCAAAATCGACCAAATTCTATTGTCATAAATTCAGATCGCGACTAATCCAAATGTCCTACTTTGTTCATGAAAAAGCAATATGTGAAAGCACCTCCGTTGGTGACCGTACTCGTATATGGGCATTCACACATATACTCTCAAAAGTTACAATTGGTGAGGATTGTAATATATGTGAGTCTGTCTTCATTGAGGATAATGTGACTATTGGAAACCGAGTTACTATCAAGAATGGGGTTCAAATCTGGAACGGAACTCTCATTTCAGATGATGTGTTTATCGGACCAAATGTAACTCTTACAAATGATAAGTACCCTCGGAGCCGTCAATGGCAAATTCAAGTACCGATTGTGAAAATTGAGAAAGGTGCATCAGTAGGTGCAAATTCTACGATTCTTCCTGGTTTAACTTTGGGTGCAAATAGCTTGGTTGGTGCTGGCTCGGTAGTTACCAAATCTGTACCTCCCTTTGCAATTGTATGCGGTAATCCCGCGCGGATTACTGGTTACATAAATAGCAATATGGACTCCGGGTTGGATGGCCAATCAACTGTTAGACGTGATTCTCGGATTAAAAAGAATTTCAGCCTAACGGGCGGCTGCGAACTGCGTTCCCTTGAGCTTTTTTCAGATCTGCGCGGAAACTTACTCCCTATAGATTTCAATCAATTTCAATTCTTTAGGGTTGAGCGAGCATTTTTTGTTTATGGTGTCCCTGGAGACCAAATAAGGGGAAAGCATGCTCATAGAACATGCTCTCAGTTTATGATAGTGCTAAAAGGTTCTGTAAAAATTCTTATTAGCGATGGTTTAGCCCAAGAGGAATTGACCCTTAGTTCTGACACACAGGGATTGTTTGTCCCACCAATGGTCTGGAGTGAGCAATCTGAATTCAGCGACGGTGCAATTCTAATTGTACTTGCATCAGAGAGTTACAATTCGGACGAGTACATCCATTCGTTTACTGATTTTAAGAACTACAAGTTAAACCATGGTTCGACATCTATCGGTTAGAGCTTATTGATTCACATCTGACTTTAGTTGTTAATTCCTTGTATAAAAAAATATTCCTTCTGATCTTAGATACGCAGCTTTCCGAATGTAATCATAGTAATCTAGATACATTAGTGCGTGCTGTCAGAAAAGACTAATCAGTGATTTCGATATGGTAAATCGAGTAAAGATTGAAATCGTAGCTGATACTAAAAAATGGAAAAGTGCGTGAATTAATCAGATCGTCCTTAAAAACTTCGTCGATTAATTTAGACAACTGGTAATGATGATTAATATGCTCGCGGACGTTGATTAACTCGTAGTCTATTCCCAACTTCTTAGAGATACCACGCGTAAACAGCTTGCGAGTTTGCCTATACAACAATCCCGGGTCGCATGGAAGATAGATTGAAACTAATCCACCTTTACGAGTCACTCTGCGAGCTTCCTTTAGAGCTTCTTCTGGATTTCCCAAGTGATGTAAGACGCACATAAAAATTGTGCGGTCGACACTTTTACTAGTAATGCTGAGACGCTCGGCGTTTTGTTCTGAAAATTCGAGAATCCCATCTAATTCTGCTTTCTTAGCCTCTTCTGTTAATTCCAAACTTAAGAGATCTGTAAGTTGATACTTCGAGAACGTGTGTTTGACGTATGGAAAATGCAAACCTGCGCCTCCACCAACCTCCAATACAGTCTCATAAGTGTTCTTTTTAACTTTTCGTTCTAAGGCAATATGAATCAATTTTGTTGCAAGTGATGATTTACCAGAACTATAAAACATTTCTTCGTATGTTTTATCATAAAAGTTTTCTTCTACCATATCTTCAGTGTATCATTTGGGGTCGTATTGGAAAAGCATTGAATTTGGTTAGACTGAATTGCAAATATCAATTGAACTTAAAGAGTTTCGTAGCCGCTTGTTGAAAATCGTGAATTTTTACTAATCCACTCTCACGACACCACTAGGTGTCATCAAATGCACTGCAACAATCCCTGATTCTCCCTCGGTATCAGCTGGGCTTAACCACATAACCTCAACCTCACTGCCAAGAGCTGTAGCTAGATCATTTCCTAGCCAGTCTGTGATTCTCTTTTCATCTCCTGCGATTTCAACTTTAACAATCTTTGCAATTGCTTTGCCATCTGTGGAGGGGTGA
>Ga0209550_10001013_pt1 | contig 27146 bp, 30 predicted proteins | sample LauGreSuBDMM15SN_2_FD_187567 | JGI IMG/M metagenome (GOLD analysis project Ga0209550, IMG submission 187567) | Freshwater lake microbial communities from Lake Michigan, USA - Su13.BD.MM15.SN (SPAdes) (version 5) | ecosystem: Environmental > Aquatic > Freshwater > Lake | place: Lake Michigan... | reverse complement strand
TTCGCGATTATTTCACGAAATATGCCCAATACGATGCGCAAGGCAACGCATTGGCCCACGTGACGTTTGAGCCCACGGTTTCACACGAAGGAGACGAAGAACAAGAACCGGTTGCTGCTGCTGCAACTGCTGCTGCTGCAATTGCAGGCACCGTAAACATTCAGTATGGACCACTCTATCCCTTTCCGTCACAACCGAGTTACAAATCCTCCCTCGAAAGTTTGCTGATGCGATACACCGAGGTGCTGCGACGACAAAACCAAATCGAAAGCGAGCTCTTTTGCTTACGTGAAGTGTTGGAATTCGAGCGTCGAGATTACAGTGAACAGTCGGAACAACACTTGCGACAAATGAATCAGTGGCGACATTTGTTCCATTCGGTCCAACAACGAGGCGAAACACAGCATGCGTACCTCCAACAACGAGTACGCACGTGGTTTGCAGACTATGCCATTCGCGAAGACTGTGTAGTCTGTTGGATGCCCTTGCTTGCCGAGGAGGTAGTTTTTCCCGCATGTGGACACTTGATTTGCACCACATGTCACGAACAATGTCACGAACAACACAATAACCGGTGTCCAGTATGCAGACATGACTATGATGACAACCACATGGAGGGGTTTCGCATTGGTCCCTCGTAAAAGTATTTCATGTATTTGTCCACGCCGTTGACAGAGTACTCAAATTTTGAATGTACTGCATGGTGTGTTCCTTGTTGATGGGACTCATGCTCTGAATCGGACTACGCAAGGTGTCTATGACACGCATGATTTCACGACCGTTGGACATGTTGCCCACGTCCTCTTCATAATTCTTGGTAAAGAAAAAGTCCAAATTGCCCTGCTCGATGGGTTCCTTGTAGGGCGAATACACTTGACTGTGCCACACTTTGAGAATGGCCGTTGGATTGGCGCGACGAATCATCTCAAATGTTTTGCGTGTCGTGGCCAATTCCGGTTGTTCTGGGAAAATGTTGATGACATCATTGACAAACTCGAAAAAGTGGGTATTGAACGCTTTCAATATGGTCGACTTGTCCATGTGTGACAACGAATGTGTTGCAAAGGGTAGAGAGAGATCCGTCGTTCTGTTTAAACCCTTTTTTTCTCGTGATTAGTTTAGAATCATGTTGTTGTCCAACACCCAATTTCCGCTCGTCAAGGCCGCGCGATCGTTGTTACAAGAGCCCGTCGTTCTGCTGGTCATCGTATTGGTTCTTGTCCTTGTGGTAGGCGAGTCGTCGGTGAATCTGTTTTCAGAGGGAATGGATAACAAGACAAAGGTCACTGCGCAGACGAATATGGCCATCGGTCCAAATACAACAGCAATAGATACGTTGTTTGATGCATTGCAGGCGAGATGTAACGATATAAAGACCCGCATTGACAACATCAATCAGCAGATTCCCCGCTCCATTGAAGATATTAAAGTCGTGTCCGTGACTTACGAAGATTGGGATAGAAAGGAAAACTCCTCCATTCAAATCAACAAGGTGCCGTACCAATACTCCGAGACGAATCAACTTAGCAGCGATTGTTCTTGCAATTATGGATGCAAATGGAATATATCATTAACTTTACCCAAAGGTCCCAACGGCAATAAAGGACCCCAAGGGCCGGCCGGTCCCGCGGGAAAGCCAGGTCCTCCAGGCAGTGCGGGGCTTCCCGGCCCCCGTGGAGCTTGGGCGCCCACTCCTCCGTCGTCTTTTTAGCAGAGAACCCAGGTCAAAACGTGCTGCGGCTTCCGCTGTCGTGTGAAAAATATCCCGATACTCTATAATGTGGATATTTTTTTTGGTCGTTACGATTGTCATTGTCACTCTGGTTTCACGATTTACGGTTCAACGTATGCAATCCACTCTACAGGAAGGTGCAACTGCACGCACTGGCGGCGAGAATCGGACTCAGGTGAAGTGTACCCGAAAGTGTTTGGGTTTAGATGCATCGTCCAAGAGTTACGAAAATGTTTACAAAGCCGTCCGTAAATTGCAAAATGAAACGAATGATATTCTAATACGCGCGACAATCACGTATCAAGTTGGCCAAGTCACCATGGTATCTCCGTTGGGGGACCCCACACTCTTTCCGACATCACTCCTTGACCCGACTTCCACACCATCTTTGCAGTCTGTTGTTCTGAGTGGACAAGTACCAGCCTTGACATTCAATTTTCTATACCCTGCCCCTCTCCAAGGACTCCAAGGTCCGCAGGGGGAGGAGGGTAAGCGAGGCGTGACTGGACCTACCGGTCCGACGGGACCCGTCGGACCACCTTCTTATTCGAGTTGATCGGCGGGGTTTGAATCGGCTTGGGGTTCCCCGCTACATTTTCTCCCCCATCATATAGCCGAATCTATTCCATCCACAACCCATGGAAGTGGTTCATCGAAGAGTGATATTTTTACTGGTTGTTGGAATCATTTTCGTTATTACAGTGTTCGTGTTTCTACGGCGATTTTGGCACTTTTCCGCGCCGTTTGCAAACTCTATTCAAAATAGAATCGAAGGACTAGACGCCGATGGTTGTCCAATTTCGGTCAGCCAATGTATTATTCCCGGCATGCAAGACATACTCAATAAGAAAATCCAACATCAACAAGATTTAATATCGAAATACACCTCCGAAATTGTGAACATTGAAAGACGTTATCCCACGAAGTTTCAAATCATTTCTGCTGACATTTCTGGGTACTATATGGATGCAACCACGAATAAACCATCTCCATCACCTACCATCTATGCCAACTGGGTGTCTGGGAAGTTGCCGTATCCTCAATTGTCGTTTTACTTTCCGAATCCTGAAGTAGGACCGGATGGTGATCCAGGACCGCAAGGTCCAAATGGCTTGGCCGACCCAAGGAGCTTCAAAATGCCCGCCGGCATAATGGGTCCTCCAGGTTACATTGGTCAACCCCAGCAGTTATAACCCCATTTCTTTCTCTATTATTTTTCTATTCCTATTGCAAACCTCGATTTTAGGCGATGCCGACGGAAGAAACATGTGCTACACAGAACGACCCCAAAATTCAACTTACAGGGGCAGCCGAAGTGCAAAATGCCGCCCTTCAAAATGCGACTGCATTTGGAGATTTGTTGACCAGTCTCGAAAATCGACTCACACTCATTGAGAAAAGTCAAGTCAACAATACTGTCACCATCGGTAACACCAAATACAGCGAATTAATTATTGATAACAGTGACCCACAAACGTTTGACTACAACGTGTACGGGTCGAGTCCCATCGTTACGGCGGTAGGCTCGAATCCGCAAAAATTGAAATTCGTGCTCCCGCAAGGCAAATCGGGTGTTACGGGACCCAAGGGTCCAACCGGTCCCAATTTTTTTGGTCAAGTGTTGGGAATCCGTGGTCCACAGGGCCAAGTCAGTGCCTACAGTGGGCTTCCGGAACAGTGGTCGTAAACGTCATGTGAAATCTAGGCGCAGCTATGTCCACCGGTCCACCGGGGGCTAACCCAAAAAAAATTTCAGGGATTTTGCCCTGGAAATCTGGGGTTCTAAATAATTTCCTCCAAAGTTACTAAGGATATGAAAACAAATCTGTGGTTACTAGTGTGCATATTCCTGCTTGCGAGTGTGAGCGCAGTGTGGGTCCATCGGGTGCTACAACAGTTGCATCCATCACAACAGGAGGGATTGATTGCCTCTTCCAATTCAGTCACGCAACCAAATGCGAGAGCATCCAACAATAATTCCAAACACGTTGGTTCGATTGAAAGCATACTCGATGATTTAGAAAACACGTTGAACCCAATTTACAGACAAGTTTCTCAGCAAAATCAAATTCTTCGTGTTGTTGTCGACAAGGAACCCAAACCGGGGTTCACGTCCCCCGACATGAAATTTCAATTTGACAATCCAACGGATATCATGCCAACGTTACACATTACCTTGTGCAAGGGCGTCGAAGGTCCGGTGGGCACTGTTGGAAAGACGGGGCCCACGGGACCGGAAGGTCCCACCGGACCTCGGGGCCCCCCTGGGAAGTGAACCGGTCCAGTCGTCCAGTCAGCTGACAGACACGCAAGATAACCGTCTGTCTGATACATTCCTTTTTTTTTCTAAAAGAAAAAGAAGGCATGCCGTATCGCCACCATCCGACCTACGCGAACAAACGTGGATTTTGTTCTCACCCAATGACCCAACAACGCGTCAATCAAAAGCTCCGTGATATTCAAGAGGGAAGAACTACTGTAGAAGATCTCCAGAATGAATTTGCAAGAAAAGTGTTAGATGAGAACAGTTGGTGCAAAAATATGCAACAAATCAATAAAAAAAAGTTTGATGAGCAAATTGAGAAATTTGTACCATGGCACAATTTGTCATTGAGTCCAAGTCCCATTTCATCACACCAGAATAGTATTCAAAAGACAATTCACCGTGGCGGAGGCACGCGTCGGCGACGACGAAATCAGCAATTGACCCGACGCCGAAGGAGGTATTCACCCTGAAACGTTTTTTGGTTAACCGTCGGCGGATACATTTCTTTTTTTTCTTCTCACCAAATAAAAAAAAAGAAAGAAAAAGAAACGGGCAATCGTGGATGGGTTGTGACTATTACGTTGTGAAGCTGTTGCACATTTATTTCGAGGATGAGGCAGAGAAACATGAACTAGAACTGGAGAGACTGCGAGGGTATTATTGTGATGATGATGTTTATTATGATGAAGATGCCGAAGATTACGAAAAACAATTGCAGGCGTATTTGATATGGGTATTGACTCCCAAAATGGAGCCTATTGTTCTCTACGCACAACAATCATTCACGAAACCGAGCTTCGAACAAAAGTACAAAACCCTCATCGAACATGAACTTCAGAAACTGGGTAAAACGTGGATGAACGTTACCAAAATTGTCAAGGTAGAAGAACGGCAATAGGTCGGACACATCGCAATGCACCTCATCAGTTTCGACATTGGCATCAAGAACATGGCCTATTGCATGTTCGATGTTTCTGGCGGCAGCATGTCGTGTACATCGTGGACGGCGATGAATTTGATGCCGTCTGCGCCCGTGGTAAGTGATGCCAACATGGTGGCTTTGTTTTGTTCCTCTTGCAAACGCAAAGCCAAGTATAAACATGGCGTCTCTGAAGGGGAGAGCTGTTTGGACCTGTGGTTGTGCGAGGCACACGCAAAGCGCGCGGAGCAAGTGGGACGCTTTGTCCGTCCAGGAAAAGAATGGACCATGGCGGCGTTGCGCAAAAAGACGGTGGTACAATTGCGTGAACTCGTGCTGCAGCGTTGCGTGGCAACAACAACAACAACAACAACTACAGTCGTCCCGCCGGTGGCATCCAAAACCGCATGTCTTGCACTTCTCCAAGAGTGGATGTTGAGCCACGTGTTGGAACCGGCCGTTCCGACCCAGGTCAAGGCAACATCAACCTCGGCCAACGATGCCGACCTAATTGATGTGGGTCGGCAGTTGTGTTTGCAGCTGGATGCTGCGCATCTACCCACCACGGTGCATCACGTGATTATCGAGAACCAGATTTCCCCCTTGGCGGCACGTATGCGCACGCTGCAAGGTATGCTCACACAATATTTCATAGTACGCCATCCGGAAGCACGGATTCACTACATTTCATCGTCGAACAAGTTGAAAGACTTTGTGCTACCGCCACCACCACCACCTGCGGCAAGAGGAGCAACAACGGCGAGCACGGCATCGGCAGCTGAGCGGTATCGGCAACACAAGGCCGACAGTATCGTTCACTGTGCCCGCATGCTGGCAGCCAATCCCTCCTTGGGATATTCGCCCGTGTTTTTGACGTCGCATGCCAAGAAGGACGATTTAGCCGATTGTTGGTTGCAGGCCATGTGGTTTTTGAAACACGACAAAACGGTGGAGTGCAAAATCAGTTGGAGTGCGGAGGACTTAAAGATTAATTGTGTTGATGGATAACATAGCCCACACACCGCTCGACACCCATGGAAGTGATTGATATCGGACTTTCTGACCTAGAACCAGTCAAGTTGAGTTTTGACGATGCCACAACGACGTCATCCTCTACTCTCGGTAGCGGCAGCGGTCCCGCGTCTTCGAATTTCGGCATTGAATTGTTGATGAATGACAAGAAACGGTCTGCTTCGATGAGTACGAATGTGGATTTAGGCGATGTGGATTCTTTGGAACGCGAGTTGAACGATTTGTCGTCCAAGTCGGTGGATTTGGCGTCGTCTTCGACCAAGACGGTGGGTGGATTGGGTTCGACGTTTGGCAATTTCTTTGGCGGGTTTGGTGGTGGTGCCAAAGCAGCGGCGGCTCCCAGCAACGGGGGCATTTCGGGACCCGACATGGCGTCGGATTCCAAAGTGGGAACTGCGACGGTGGAATCCATGGGAAATACCAAGACGTGGGATGGGTTTGGAAAATTGTCGGAAGTGCCCGTGGAAAAACCCAAGTTGACGGAACGCGAGATGCGACGCAAGAAGCGTGCCATGTTGAAGAAATTGGAAGAGTGGCACGAAAAAAAATACATCAAACACAGTTCTCATTTTACAATGGATTCGCCCTATGACGAAATTGAAGACGAGTACGAATCGGTGGTGGAAGAAAAACGCAAAAAGGACAGTGTCAAGTTGCAGGGATGGTGGTTTACGACCATTGTCAATTCGCTGGAATACGCAAATGCCATGTTTGACCCCTTTGGCTTGAATTTGGATGGGTGGGGGGAGCAAATCAGCGAGGATTTGGATTCCTACGAGGAGATTTTCAACGAGCTGCACGAAAAGTACAAGGGTGGAAAATTGAGTCCCGAGATTTCGCTCCTGTTGCGCGTGGCCTTTAGTGCTTCCATGGTGAACATTACCAACAAGGCCCTCTCGACGGCCACGCCGGGTTTCAACGATGTGATTCGCCAGAGTCCCGAGTTGATGAAAATGTTTACGGCAGCGACGGCCAATAGCATGAAACAGAGCAGTCCCGGATTTGGGTTTGTCAACAGCATTTTGAACCCCGACGAGCAGGTCAATACGACGTTTGGTGCCCCTCCTGCACCCTTGGAGACAAAATCCATGCCCCCGCCCCCTCGACCCGGGTCGTCGTCGGTACCATTTGCGGCCAATCGTCCCGACATTTCCATGGGTCGCGGGGCGGTATTTCGCGAGGAGGCGGGAATTTCGTTGACGCCGGGGTATTCATCAGCCGCCGCCGGCGCCTCTTCTCAGGGTCCTCTGGCTCAGACGGAGCGTCCCGACATGCGCGGACCACAACAGAACATGGACTTGCAAAACTTATTACACGGATTGAAACCTCGCACCAGCAGCAGCAGCAGCGGTCCACCACCACCTCCCCCTCAAACAATGTTTGAGAACAAGTCGCCTGCACCGTCCGAAGTCAACTTGGATGTGGGCGGTGACGACTCTCTCTTGAGTGTCAGTTCGCTGCGTGATGGACAAAATGGCGTTCTTCCCAAACGCACGCAACGCCGCAAACAACGTTCTGACAAAAATGTAGTTTCTTTGGACATTTAACCCCAGCTAATGTCCACCGGTCATCAAAATCGCCTATTGCACTCCACGTTACACACCATGGTTGACGATTTCGACAAGTTGGCGAAATTGTTTACCGAAGTTGCGGGGTATACGATGGATTTCGTATCTTCCCATCCGTGGACCCACATGGTTGGACTGCGCATTCTTTGGATAACAAGTGTTGTTGCCGTGACCTTGGAAACATGGTATTTCAAGTGGTTTCCGAAAGGTCGGACGGCATTCAACAAAATGCCCGAATCCTTCATTTCGGTGTCGACCCTGAGTCCGCTGACGTTGGAATATTCCGAGACGGTGTATCCCGACCCAGACACGGTGGTCGCCCTGGACAAGGGCAACTTTGACAGTGTCGTAATCACGCGACGGTCGTGCGACAAACTTGTTCGGGTGCAACGAACCGTGGTGGCCCAGAATTCCAGTGTCAAGGAGTCCTCGACGCGATTTTTGGCAGTAACGTACCACCATCCGGATTTGGAGGAAATGAATGTGAGTCTGGAAATTCCAGAGGATATGATGGTCATGGGCAACGAGTTGCTGTCCCCAGCGTTTGTCCGTCGCGCCCTGAATTCACTCCGACGCGGCCTATTTGACTACAAGAAGATTCCGTTTGATGAACGGTATTGTGTGCAGTGCATCGATGACCGTATCAAGTTTTATACGGTGCATGCCGACGAGGTCTTGGTACTCCATGAAGAAAGTTGTAAAGTTGTGAAACGGTAAAAAAAACGTGTATAAAGATATTTCCCCCACTATCTTCATACAGGGGGTGCTTGTTGACCTTTGTTTTGCATTAAAAACACATGGCATCGCACCACCCCTTGCTAGGAACATGGAACATGTATTACCATTTACCCCACGATAAAAGTTGGGATTTGGCCAGTTACAAGACTATTCTAGCGGGAGTATCCTCGGTTGAAGAAGTCATTGGGTTGAACAAGGCTCTGACGGACGCGGTGATAAAGTACTGCATGCTCTTTGTGATGCGAGCTGGGATAACTCCGATGTGGGAAGACCCAAAGAATCGCACGGGTGGATGTTTTTCCTACAAAATTATCAACAAACAGGTGCCCTCGGTCTGGAAAGCACTGATGTGCGCGCTGTGCGGAGAAACCTTGTGTACCGACCCCAAATACAATCGTCTAATAAACGGAATTACGATTTCTCCAAAGAAAAACTTTTGCATCGTCAAGATTTGGTTGTCCGATTGTTCAGTACAAGATTCCAACATTATCATCAATATACCCAATTTATCAAAGCAAGGTTGTTTGTTCCGTGAGCATGCGCCCGAATTTTAGCAGGGAAAATGTTTGTATATAATACCAACACACGTAAAATGGAACAATTGATGATGAAACTTGCGCCACAGCGAGACCTGGAACATGGGGTCACGCTACATTTTCAATCGGGGAGGAACGACAATATTGCGTGGGGGCAACACGTACACGACCGAAATGCACTCTTGCAACATGTGGTGCTGCCCGTGGAAAACGCCGCTCGAAAAGTAGTCGTACCGAAAGAAAAGAAAGAAAATCCACGGGAAGAGGAACAAAAGGAAGAAGAACCTAGGGAAGAGGAACAAAAGGAAGAACAACGTCAATGCGTGACGACGACTACCTCAGGTCTCAAGGATGTGGAAAAGATGAAGCGAAAATATGAACTGCACCACACGGACCAATTTCGTGGTAGACTGGTATATCAACAACCTGGGCCGACGTGGCTCACTCCTTGGATTGCCCTGTGGGAGAGTCAAAATCGGCCTCAAAAGGGACCAATTTTCGTATGTACCGACGTCTCTGAAAACGTGTGGTACAAGCAGTTGGAGGAGTATGTACAGGATGAGTTGACCCAACATCATTGGACACGCCAAGGCGGGGCAGAAGACAGAAAATGGTGTGGTAAAGAGGACAAGCCGTCCAATTACGTGCAATTGTCCGACGAAGACCAAGAGTCTGTCCGACAACAGCTGGTCCAAGAATTGCGTGGTCGATATCGAGTGCTTCCCTATGCCTCCCTGTCGGCGACCGACCTTTCTCTCACCACCAGTACCAGTGGTAGTTGTGTGGTCATTCTCGACGATGTCGAAAATTGGTGTGACCGCATTGTGCGCAAAAACGTGGATGCTGTGCGTCTCTACAATGTCTTGATGAGCCATTCGAACATGCGAATTGTGGCTGTGACGCAGTTTCCCTGTTTCCGAGATACGGAAGCTTTGGTTCTTGTGTTCAACTTGTTGCGAGGGCTTCCGCAATTGCCCGTTAAGAAAACAAGGATGAACCGAAACACGACGAAAAAAAACAACAAGACGAAAAAAGCAAAAGTGTCTACGATGTTTGGGGCATCCGGCCTTCCGAAAGATGTAAGCGAGTTTCAAAAAATGGTAGCCCCCATGGTATTATCTTTCAAAACAAAAGACGAGGTTGAGCTGGACGTGGTGCGGTGTGAAATGAGTGCCCATCAAGCGGAGTGTTATTTGCAAAAGGGGCTTTCCGACAGGTACACACCAAAGCCCGTGCGATTTTTGCAAAAGACGGACGCCGAGGAAAAATTACAAAGTTGCAACGTCGCGTTGGAAAAGCGTCCACAGCCGCCGACTTTTTCTTCGGACATTGCGGACCAGGTCCTGTATGAACGTGAAATCGCACAACTGGTAGATGCCCAAGAGCCCGTGCAATGTTTGGAAAAACAAAGTCCCAAATTTTCGCGTGTGTTGGAAAAACTCGCTACCGACGACAACAAGAAGGAGACTTGCCATGTCGTCTACAGTCGATTTGATGTAGAAGGAGCTCTGTTTCGAAAAGTGTTGGAACATTATGGATTTTCGTCCACTACGAAAGAAGCGCATCCGGATGCCAAGGTCGAGGAGTACCGAAAGAAGAATGTGGTTGTGTATCTCGTCATTCATCGAGACATGTCGTTGACGGGAGAAATGGTTGAAACAAAACATGTCCAACATGTGCACATATTGGAATCGCCGGCAGAGAGTCTGGTCGAGCTGCACCGCGTCGTGCGTTGTGCGTCGGACAGTAGACCGTTGGTTCACGTGTACATCGCAACCAGTTCGCAAACTCTTTTGGCAAAGAAGAATTTAGCAAAGACGGTGGAAGAAGAATTATGGGAAGAGCTGTTACACGCAGAGTATTTGGACTATGTAAAAACTTTGATTGTCTAGGTAGCGGGGAACCTGACTGACTTATTTTCTGAAGAAATCTAGTAGGGCGAAATTCCTGAAATGCTTTTTGGTCTGATGACCGGTGGACATAGCTGTGTCTAGGGGGAGAAAAAAATTATCATCCTATATACAACCAACAACACGATGGCAGCAACGCGAAGAAGACGGACGACGAAGCCGGCAACAACGCGAGGAGGAACACGTACGACACGGGGAACTACTGCGGCGGCGACTGCGGCGGCGGCGGCGGCGGCGACGACTGCGGGTGTCCCAGCAACGCCTCGAGCAGCAGAAGCAGGAGCAGAAGCAGCACCTCCTGGGAAAAGCACATGGAAAAACGTGATTTCTTCGTTGCGCGAAAATTCAGGTGCAGCGTTGGGTGTCGCTGCTGGAGTTGGACTTGCAAGAACTGGTCTGGTGAAATTATCAACCGGGGCCTCCGTTGGGGCGCTCGTCGGTTTTTATGGAAAAGAAATACTTGACGTAGGAAATAAATTGCGTGAATTTTTCAAAGACAACAAAGAGCAGGAAAATTCTTCACACAAAGCGCAGGAAATAAAAATTCTTGATAGCTCGGATAAAACACTTGAAGAACTGAAAAATTTAAACGAAGTACTCTCATCACAGATTAAAGATATGAAAAATTCTCACGAGAAAAAAGAACAAGAACGAGAATTGAAACATCATCAAAACGAATTAGAGAAACTGAAAAAAATGATTGAAAAACGTCGCAAACAAAAAAAACAGTTGCGCGAAGCAAGCGAAACTGAAGCTGATGACGAAGACGAAGATGATGACGAAGATGACGATGATGACGAAGATGACGATGACGTGGTTCATGCGAAAAAAAAATCCAACAATAGTTTGTTACGGAAAAAATACAATGAAGCCAAAGAGGAGTTGGCGAGACTGAAGCGTAGCACAAGTATCCAACATCATCCCATTGTTGCTGACTTTGCACCCGTAGAACTCGAGACGCACTTCAAAATGGACAACCATGCCGTTTCAGAACTGGAAAAAACAATCACCGATCCACTCCTCGAACTCGCCCAAAACGCTGAAAAATCTATTCAATCCTTGAAATCACATATTGAAAAAAATAACCCCACGTTTTTGAAAAACAAGAATTTTTGGGACAGACTCATCGAGTATGACGTGAGATTGAAACACGACGAGGAAAAGTTTCGCGAACATGCCAAACGTCTAGGAAAAGCATCGACGCATGTCGAAAAAATCAAAGAAAAATTTGACAATGCACGGGAGTTCTTGCAACGTTTGATAAGCCACATTTTACGTAGCGTGGCCTCCCGTGATATGGATGTCTCAACCACACAGCCGATTGCAGTGAGTTCGGGAGTGTTGAAACCCATCTCCCCGCCCAAAAACAAACCTGCAGCAGTACCGGGGGTTGCAGCAGTGCAGGCGAATGCAGTCCCTCAACAACGACTTGTTGCGCTAGCGAATGCACCGTATTATGTACGACCCCCATATAAAGGCACCAGAAGGTGGTATCGTGAGAAAAACTTACCTTATCCACCAGACTTGATGACATAGCAACATCAGGTTGATTTCTGACTGTTTCCCGTAAGGTATTTATTAAGGCGAATTCCCTGGAAAAGTTTTTCGGTCTGGAATCGCCAAGGCGATTCTGCTGACCGGTGGACATAGCTGCCCCACTCCGCGAGGTGTTCAGGAAAAAAAAAGGACTTAAACATCTGCTTCGTTTTCGGGGTATATACCATGAACGAAGCCAACAATGTACTCACGATAAAAACGGTGCAGATTCAGCCCATTCGCAACATGATTACTGCTATCAAGGACATTTTGACCGATGCCACCATCACGTACACAAAACAAGGTCTCAAAATCATCAATTTCGACAAGACCCACACCATTTTGGTCAATGTCATTTTGCACGCGAACAAGTTTGAAAAGTACGTGTGCAACCCGGAGAAAATCATCGTCTGTGCCAACACGCTGCACCTTTTCAAAGTCATCTCCACCATGTCGAATGACGATACGCTGAGTATGTACATTGACCAGGACGACTACCACGACGGCATTGTGTCCCACTTGGGATTGCAGTACGACAACGGAGATATCAAACAGTGTTACAGTCAAAAGCTGCGATTGATTGAGCCGGACACGGAGGAAATGGAAGTCCCTGCGGTGGAATATTCGACGGTGATTAATCTGCCCACGGCGGATTTCCAAAAGATTATTCGCGATTTGAACGGCATTTCGGACCGCATTGAAATCAAGTCGGTGGGCAACGATTTGATTTTTTCATGCGAGGGGAATTTCGCCAGTTCGCGCATTTTCCGCACCGAGTCGGATGGCAACATGAATTTTATTCAGAAACCCGATGCGGCCACCATTATTCAAGGCGAGTTTTCCTTGAAGAGTCTTGTCCACTTTATCAAATGCACTCCCCTGTGCAGCCACTTGGAAATGTACTTGGGCAACGACTTGCCCCTCATCGTCCGGTACGACGTCGCCTCACTGGGAGAAATCAAATTGTGTCTGGCGCCCTTGCCGCCCTCGTAGGTTCTACCTAACATTGTTCCAACATTCCAACAATCGCTACGTACGTCTACTACGACGTAGCGTTTTCTTTTTTGGATTCCTTCTTTTTTGAGTTCTTCGTGTGTTTCGTTTGCCACCCTTGGTTGTTGGAAACTCATAATATTGATAGTGTTCATTGCCCAAATTGACCAGCACGATGCGATTGGGAATGTTCAGTGCGTGGGCTTGATTCGGAGAAGTAGTCCAGGGCGTCGAAAGAACGTGGAGCAAAATATTGCACTTTTCCAACAACAACTCTTGGATTGCTTGGACTTCGAGTTGTGTAACATAAGTACACGGGGTTTTCATACTCTCCCGAATTTGTTTTGGAATGTCAGCTTCGTTTGATGAATTAAAAGCATTGACAATGTCTTGTGGAAAACCTTCAAGTGCTACTTTGAATGTGTCAAGTTCAGTCGTTTTCAAATGCTTCATTGATTTTACAAAATCATCGAGTTTCATGTTTTTTGATACATATTCTCTAAACGTTGTATTGAATCCTTCTTTTGATGTCGAAATATTTAGTTTATCATTGGTTTTCAATAATAGTCCTCTGTTGGAAAGTGCCTCGAACAGAGAGTAGTAAAAACAGTTGCCGTTCCCCCCGGCATCCTTTAATGTTACAGGGACTGTACAACCCGTTTTTTCTTTCCCATCTTCGAGTTCATATTTTCGCCATATATTTTCGCTTACAGGACCTTCTCCAATGGGTACATCCGTAAATTCATCTGTTGAGCCTTTCATCCAAAGCTGCACCTTGATGTCGTCCTTATTCTTCGAAACGAATCCATTCACGCATCCACTATCCAACAATACTGAAAAGTATTGATTTATGGGTAGTTTGCGAATGCGTTCATACGTACGCCAAATCGAATACATGGGGTCATACTTTACAGGTACCTTTACGTTTGGTTTAAACCAAGCGAGTGACTCGATTTTTTCTTTCGCGTGGGAGTGTAGTGAATAGAGTTCCACAGTAATGGTTTCTTCTCGTTTTTCCTTATCCACGCCTGAGAGATTGACGATGCGACCGATGATGGTGTGAAACACTCCATCTTCTTTATTCTCACTCTCTAAACAAGCGTTGGCACCAGTTCCTGTTAAAAATTGTCTCCACTTTCTTTCTGCGCAATAAACTCTGGCTTGAAAGATGTCATCTTCTTCTGGTGTATCTGGAGTTTTTTTGGGAGTTGTTGGAAGAGTTTTTTTAGGTGTTGATGGTAGAGTTTTTTTAGGTGTTGTTGGACTGGCGGCCGATTTTCGCGACGGCGGGGGATTCTCTTCCAGTAGGGCAATTTCGTGGTCCATATCGTCCATCGCACGTTGCAACGCGTCATCGCACTGATTCTGTTTTGTCGATGCATGTTTACGCTTTTTCAAATGATTCCAAAACTTGGTTTCATACTGGGTCTTGGGAGGAAAATGAAAGTCATACGGTCCTTTCACTTCATTGTCCGTCGGTTGCAGTAAAGTACACTTCCACACGGAGGAAGTCGGTATTCCTTTATTTTCATGTTTTTCAACAGAATTCACCTTGACATAATAAGGAAATCCGTTCAACAACGTCGTTTTATAATGGTACTGTCCGTCAATCACCGGAGTTTCCTTGTTCCAATCGGTCATTAAAGAATGCCGAGATTTAAAAAAAACAGATATAAAAACTACACGCGACGATTCGAAAAGTCGAAACATTTTATTTCACACGACGACGATGACATCTCTCCGTGGTCGTCCAACCCTTTGCCTGAATATGATTGTGAAAAACGAGAGCAACATCATTCTTCGGTTGTTGGAAACGGTGGCACCCTGGATCGATAGCTATTGCATTTGTGACACCGGGAGCACGGACAATACCGAGGAGATCATCCAGACGTTTTTCGAAAGTCGACAGCTCCCTGGCCGCATCTACAAGGAACCGTTTCGCGATTTCGGATACAATCGTTCGCATGCATTGCACGAATGCGAGCGGTCCATGCGGGCCTCGGGCCTCGCCGACTATGTATTGTTGCTGGATGCGGACATGAAGCTCTGGGTCAACACTGATGTGTTTCCCAACAAAGAAAAGTTGTGTCAGGCCCTCGTGGGGCACGACGCCATTCGTCTGCTCCAGGGAAGTGACCAGTTCAACTACGTCAACACACGCATTGTCCAGACTGGGATAGGAGCGACCTACTGGGGGGTGACCCACGAGTATTTGGAATTGCCTTCCAAATCAAAGACGACAATGTTTCGCAAATCGGACATGTTCGTGCTGGACATTGGCGACGGGGGGGCCAAGGCCGACAAGTTTGAACGCGACATTCGTTTGCTGCGGCAGGGTCTGCGTGAAAATCCCGACAATGTGCGATACACCTTTTACTTGGCCAACTCGCTCCGAAATGCGGGACACACGACGGAAGCCATTGACGTGTATGAGAAACGCATCGCCTTGGGAGGATGGAACGAAGAAGTCTGGTACAGTTACTATGCCATAGGTCAGTGTTACATGAGCAACAAGGAGTATCAGTTGGCCATTTTTGCGTGGATGCAGGCCTACCAATGCTTTCCGGAACGTCTCGAAAACTTGTACGAAGTGGTGCACTTTTATCGCGAGAGATCTCAGTACCACCTAGCCTATGCCTACTACAGTTTGGCAAAGAAACAATACGAGAAACATGGCGACTACAAAGACAAGGTGTATCTGTTCATGCAACGTGACGTGTACGACTACAAACTCGAGTACGAAATGACGGTCATGGGATACTATTGCAACCCGGATGACCTGGATGTGGCCAGCCTCTCCCTACAGGTACTCTCGTATCCTGCACTCACGGCAAGCTTGCAAAGAAATATTCTATCGAATTACAAATACTATAGTCCCGTGTTGACGAAACTTGTTGCTCCACCTGTGTCGTCGTCGTCATTCACTTCCTTTGTCGAGGTCGTGCAACCACAAATTCAACGACACAATCCAAATGGGTTTTTCCCAAGTACTCCGACGTTTATCTTAGGCAACAATAACGTCGTCACGCTGATTGTGCGATTTGTCAATTACCGCATCAACACGGATGGCACCTACCATAGGCAGGAGCACGTTGAATCGCGAAACTTGAGGATGGAATTGACGTTTGACGACCAATCTGCGTCGTGGGTCGTGACGAACACACCCACCTTTTTGGACCATGACCGCAGTCTGGATGCCTTATATGTGGGCGTCGAAGACGTGCGTCTGTTTGCTTGCGGTTCGGGTGTGCTGCAGTACAGTAGCAATCGCAAATTGCCAGACGGTCGCATTGCCGTGGAAATTGGCACGCTTTCCAACAACAGCGGCGCAACAGCGGCAATGATTTCTCTTGCCTCCACTGGCATTCTTACAACGGAACGCAAAACCGAAAAGAATTGGGTGTGGGCCACAGACACGCACATGGTCTACGAGTGGTTTCCTTTGACTCTCGGAATCCCATCACCCACAACTGGACAACTCGAGATTACGCATACCTTGGCCACGACTCCCGCGTGGTTCCAACATGTGCGCGGTTCTTCCAATGGAGTTCGCATGTCCACCTCTTCTTCGAAAGATGAAATTTGGTTTTTGTGTCATGCGGTGAGCTTTGAAGGCCGTCGTCGTTTTTACTACCATCTCGTCATCGTGCTCGATGCCACCACCTTTGAATTTCTCCGAACAACACGCTTGTTTACCTTTGAACGGTCCAGCGTGGAGTACGCTTTAGGCTTCCAGTATCATGCACCCTCGGATTGCTTTTGGATAGGCTACAGTGTGATGGACCGCACGACGCAGTTCCTCGCCCTTTCGCGTTCTCGACTCGAAGACCTCATGACGACGACGACGTAGAAACATCATTCGCATCTTTGCAGCGGGCAAAGGATTTGCGGTGCCACGGAGTGATTCCATGTTTGGAAATTCCGTCCAAGTGGGCACGGGTGCCGTATCCCACATTCTTGTCGAGGGCATAATGCTCGACAAGAGTGGGGTGTTCCGCACACAACGATGCAATGTAATCGTCGTGTGCGACTTTAGCCAAGATGGAGGATGCGGCAATGCAGGTATACCGATTGTCCCCGCTTTCCACGGTGACATGGGGTATTTGGGTGAGCACATGTTCATCCGAGGACATGTCCATATGCATGTGCGGTGTAAAATCATTGCCATCGACGAGAAGCAACAGGTTGTTCGTAGTTCTGGTTTTCGCTTGCGCAACCACGTCGCGAATGGCATCGTGCATGGCTCGAAACACGGCTTGACGGATATTGATGCGGTCGATGATGTCGGGTTCCACGAAATGGATGGCATACAGGACACCGGGGTGGTCTCGAATGGTTTGCGCCACGGCCCGCAATTTCCGCTTGGAATGAAACCGTTTGGAATCTTTCATCTGGTCATGAGGAAAGTCGTCTTTAGGTAAAATCGTCGCGGCGGCATAGACGCGGCCAAAGAGGGGGCCTCGACCCGCCTCGTCAATACCCACCAAAATCGTCGTGTCCGACACGCCTTCGTAAGAAGTGGCCAACGAGGTGGTGGTGTTTGCCGACATTCTTTTTTTTTCTCGCCGGATACAATATACGGAAATCTCGAACAATGGCAAAGTTCAAATCAGCATCAATATATTTATTTGTGGTATTGTTGTTGGTGCTTGTGATTTCCATGATTTTTGGGTATCAATCGCAGAGAAGCAAGGTTGTGATAACGGAGGGGAACACGGTCATGTCAACTGAATCTATCAATGTCGTACCTACCATTGATGTCAATAACAAAAAAATGTACGATGTTGCGAAGGTCACAGATGATAAGGGTGCTTCTTTACAAATTAGTTTGGATGCAGTGGAACCCAAAACGGCAACCTATTCCGTCATCATTACGTCCGATACGGATTCGACTAAGACCAAGGAGTTGAACACGGATGCTGGCAAGAACAGTCAGCCCAAGGGTCAAAGTGCCGGGGTCTATACCCAAAATGGGGTCACCATCGTGTACACCAGAGATTTTCTTTTTGGTAATTTAAATGTCATCGTTATCCAGAGAGACCAAGTCGTAGCCAATGTTTCCTCTACTAGTTTCGATAAAAAAGTCGATTTCCTCAAAAACTCGGAGTCCAGTTCGTTTACAGTAACCCCCCAGTCTATCGGCGATGTGAGTTTGACCTCGGATGACACTAAATCTACTTTGCCCAAGTTCGTTAAGGTTTCTTCCAATTTTGCTTTGAATGCAGATAGTACGAGTGAAAAAATGCTACCATTTACGTCCTGGACAATTGGTGAGACTACAAAACCCTTTAGAGATATCGCCCTTATTAAAGCAAAAGATGCGAACGTGTTGATTTTCTTTAATCCAATTTTGGCTGGAACGAAGGACAGAGTACCCAAAATCAAAGAAGCAACAATCATGACCAATATTTTGATTTTAAGCTCCGATATGACTGCCATGCACGACCAAATCGTGATTCTAGTCAACAAAACTCAACGTTTCCTTGATTCGCAAGGAAAGTTCGCTTCTGATGATGAAGCTCCTCCTCTTTCGGGTTCTGGTCAACAAATCAAAAATCGCGGTCCACCTATGGTTCCCGCGGACATGCAAAATAGCGGGAGACGTGGGGACGAAAACAGGAGACGTCAAAATTACTATGACTATGAATATGAGGATGACGAGGAAGAAGATGTCGTGAAAGAATATGAATATTACATCGATGCTAACGGACGCAGAAGACAAAGACTAAAAAAGAAATCGGCAGCATCGCCGCCTGCAGCAGCAGCATCACCGCCGCCACCTCCTGCTCAACCCGCGGCATCCGCTCCTTGGTCCAATCCAAACTCCCTTGGCGGCGTGTCCAACAATGTGGTGAACAAGGGCAGCGGTCTGGCTTCGCAAGTGGCGGGGGATGCAACCAAGTTAGCAGCGGGGGCTGGCATCGGTGCCGGGTTACTGGCCGCAGGTGCCGGTGCAGGCACAAGCGATTTGCTGAAGAGTGCGGGCTCTGGGACAACGGGGTTCTTGAGAGATGCAGGCTCGGGCGCCACCGGACTCGCCAAAGACTTGGGGTCGGGATTATACAGCATGGCAAGTGGGGTTGGAAACGAGCTGGCGGACTTGGCCAAGACTGCTGCCAGTGGTGGTCCCAACAATGGACAACTACAACAACAACAACAACAGCAGGTCATTGGCTATGGCGCCAATGGAACACCCATCTATGCCCCCATCAATGCCGTCGGTCCCGCGTATATTTCAGGATACAGCAGCAACATATCAAGTCAACTGATGCCCAGTGTGTACAATTGTTATGGAGCCTCCTCCTCCTCGTCCACAACCATGGACAACGTGGTCCCTTTCCCGGGTAGCACAGCCACCATAGCACTCAGTGGCGGAAACGGCTCCCGGGGCTAAAAGAAACACGGATTGTACGTTGTGTGCTGCGTTCAAGAAATCCACATAAAACTACTCGTATTCATTATACTAGACAACAATATCATGAATGCAATTTTGGGACGAGATGCCGTGGCGAATGATATCGCGGCCATTCTTCGCCGCTTCGACGAACCCGACCATCTCCAGGAGAAAAAAGGCATCTACGTCTATGGCAGTCCCGGATGCGGCAAGACGGAGTTTGTGGTGAATGTATTGAAAGACCGCGGTTACGACGTTATCAAGTACGATGCCGGAGATGTGCGCAACAAATCTTTGATTGAAACCATTACGAGCAACAATGTGTCAAACCGCAATGTGTTGGACATGATGCGCGGCAAGGTGAAAAAAATCGCATTCGTAATGGACGAGATTGACGGAATGAACAATGGCGACAAGGGCGGCATCAATTCGCTCATCAAACTTATCCGTCAGAAAAAGACCAAACGTCAAAAACTCGAGCAGTTCACCATGAACCCGATTATTTGTATTGGTAACTACTATGTGGACAAGAAAATCAAAGAGCTGATGAAAGTCTGTCACACGTTTGAATTGAAACCGCCGACTCTACCACAAATGCGACAGTTATTGGAACAATATGCTCCCATCTTGCCCGTAAAGTTGCAATCGAGAATCCTCGAGTACATGCAGGGCGACCTCCGCAAACTCACGTTTATTCGCAATTTGGCCCAACAGAAACCGCATTTACTGACGGAAACGACACTGAACAACATTTTCCAAATCAAGGCGTTCAGTGAAGATTCCAAGAAAATCACCGAACGATTGTTGAACGAACCCGCGACTATCCAACAACACAATGTCATCATGAACGACAATGAACGCACCATTGTGGCCCTCTTGTGGCACGAGAATGTGGCCGATGTCCTGAGTCCCGCGATACCCGCCGCGAAACGATTGCCATTCTATGTCCATGCCCTGGACAACATGTGTGTGGCGGATTACATGGACCGCGTCACGTTTCAAAACCAGATTTGGCTGTTCAACGAAATGAGCTCGCTGATTAAAACATTTCACAATACGGCACTGTTGCACCGCACCTTTCCCGAATTGACGGGCAAGTTCAAGGGTGCTGCGCGATTCACCAAAGTGTTGACCAAATATTCGACCGAATACAACAATTCCTTGTTTTTGTACAATCTGGGTCAGGAACTGAATTTGGACAAGAAGGATGTGGTGGCCTTTTTCCAAGAATTGAGACTCATGTACGGCGAGGAGGCCGAAACCGGGAGCGACGACATTCTCGTATTGTTTGAAAATACATCCGTGACCAAATTGGACATGAAACGGATGTATCGATTTTTGGACAAGAGTGCGAAAAAAGAAATTACCGTCGTATTGTCCGACGACGATGACGAGGACGACGTGGCTGTGTAGTAGAAGAAAGAAGAGACCTAGTTCCCCACTACTATCTTTTCACAGGACACACAAATACTCGATGACATCCTCCCACCGCGCATCCGTCGTATGCACAATCGTGTCGACTTTTTCCAACCACGCATCGGTGACCATGTCGGGATAGTGCCGCACCACGTGATTGAAGTACGTATTTAAAATGTGCCGTTTGTCGGCATTGAAGGACCGACTCAACTGATATATCCATTGCACGGTGTCCTGCACGTCTGTGTTGGGATGAACGACGAGGGCGCGGTGCATCTGTTCCAGCACTTCTGAACTCAAAATGGATTGTCGCCATTCGTCGTCCACCTGAATGTTTTGGTGGAGTTGCAGAAAATTAATCATACTGCGAATGTCCGACCGAAACACGGTTTGAATGGCGTCAATGGCGGCATCGCGAATCGTCAGTTTTTCCTTCGTGGCAATGGTACGAATGAAATGGAAAATGTCGTCTTTGGGCAATTGGTTGAAACGCACACAGATGAACTCGTTTTGGAGTGCCATGTCAATCTTGCTAATATAGTTGCAAATTAGACAAAATCGCACGTCGGTCGTCGTCGTTTGCAACAAGTACTTCAAGGCATGCTGCGCATTCCGCGTCATATAGTCCACTTCGTCCAAAATGACGAATTTGAAGCCCTTTTCAAACAGATTCATCGTTTTCACAAAGGAATGAATCTGGTTGCGGATAATGTCAATGCCGCGTTCGTCGGACGCATTCAAGTGAATGACGTTGCTTTTGTTGGAACGACCGTAATGTTTGGTCTGGAATTCGTTGATGAGATTGATGACCGTTGTGGTTTTGCCCGTCCCTGGGGGGCCGTAGAACAACAAGTTGGGGAAATACTGTTTCTTGAGAATTTGTTGGAACAAGTTGCGGTTCGATGCATCGAGGACAATGTGGTCGAACTGCGTTGGACGATATTTTTCTACCCAAGGCTCGGCTTCCTCCGCTTCTTCCGCTGCCGTGGCGACCACTGTGGCGGTGGCTACTGCTTCATAGGATGTCATTGGTAGTAGACGTGCAGGTAGAGCTTTTATTTCATTTTTTTTTACCATGAAATAAACGTTACCCAGACCTGGGTTCCCCGCTAGCGAGACTTTCGCATCGTTCTTTTGTATTTTCTTCGCCTTTTTCCTTTCTTGGAAACCCCGTACTTGCGATACTTGGGTGGCGACACGAGTTTCCCGTCGGGGTTGTACCATGGCCCTTCGACTCCTAGAGGGCCATAATAAAACGGCAGGGGATTCTGTTTTACATCCGCCGTGGTCACTACCTTTCCATCCAAATCATACATGATGTGTCCGTCCTCTTTATTCGTGAGTACGGTGGGCGGAGGTGTCTTGGCGGCACCTGGAATGTGAGGACGACGAGGAGGGGTTTTAAAACTTGCAAATCCCAGTTTTTTGTGAAATTCCTCGTCTTTTTGTAAATCGCCCGGCGATAAGATGACGGTAGACCCCGTAGAAGGAGGTGTTTGCGACCGTGCCTTTTTCGGTGAGGGACTTCGATATCTCGTGTCCTCCTCTGACTCGGCCATGTCTGGAAAATCCATCCGAGTTTTACGTCGTGGAGACATCTTCTCTATAGTACAAAGACCATATAAATTTATAGCGACACATGTCACCGTCTCCCGCCGCCTCCTCGACCCCCACTTCGTTTACCAAAGCCACCACCATACAAGTATATCATATACCCAATAAACCCAACAACCATAAGAAACCAAAGAAACATTTTGAACACGTTGAAATACTGAACGAATTGACAATACCATGTATTTTGGTTTTGCGCGCTGCAGAGCATGACGCCCCCGGTGTTGCCAAGACTCGACCCGATACCCAATCCTGCACCTGCTCCTAAAGCGACGGTGGCATCAATTTTTCCCATGTCTGTATACCGGGGTCGTATATTGGTGGTTGAGAAAAAATTCATTTCCATAGAGAACTGATGCCGATCGCAGGTGCAGCAGCTGCTGTATCTGGCACAGACATGTCCACGATTTGCTTGTTGGCATCGCATGATTGCGCCGTCGAGGTATAACTAAAGCATTTCTCGCCGTGTTGGTAAATCTTGCCGTCGATTTCCGAAATCACAGGGCCGTTGAAGGATAGACAATTTTTGTCGTTGCAGGCTTTACGAAACAATGTCGCGAGTCCGAGTCCGAGTAGCACGGAAATGAAGATTTTGCCGAGGGATGTATTCAACAGACGTTTCAAGCGCATTGGGTTTTGTTTATACGCACATTTTTATTGTTATTCGTTTTCGCGGGGAACCCCCAGCTGGCTATGCTTGTGCCACAATCTTGGTAATTTTCGACGCATCTTTCGGGCACTCGATTTCTTTTTCTTTGAACCCGAAACAAGTATTGGTCTTGTCGCGGTACAAAATCAAGTCGACATTTTCAGGCGTAGGATAGACGTAGATTTTGCGTTGCTCGTTCATGGTGGTATACACGGCAAACATGCCAACCGCAAAACTTCCGATGAATACGTAGATATTGACGTACTTGCCTAAATCCCACATTTACAGTAGATGTACAAAAAAAGTCAACCCTATGGGAAAAGGACTGCTTCTCGGAACAAGCTCATATGGGAAGTCGTGGGAACAAAGGGCTTGGCAAGGGCCGACAACAAGTCGCTCGTGTATTGCCGTTGTTTTCGCAGCTGAACAAGTTCCTCGGACGACAGCTTGCGACGGTTCAGTTCCGACGACGACGCGCTGGGAATCAATGGAACCGCGGGTACCACCGTGGAGGCATCTTGTTGGAACACGTCAACGTCTTCGAGTACAGACGAGAGGGGGCCCATGACTTGGACACGGTGCAAGAGTCGCCCTTCGTACTCGAACATGTCCGACGCCGTGCTCTCAAACATCGCATGAGCAAGTGAAGAGGTGGACGTCAAAAACACGACGCACATTTCCACCTTGAGCTTTTCTTCCTCCGGCGACGTCCCGTCCAACAAGAGACGAGGAATCGGTGTTGGAAGACATTCACGAATGCGCCGTTTCGTATCCTCCATCAAGGAATGACTCGAAAGAATGACATTCACCGAAGATACTCCCGTGACAAAGGGTTCATTGTCATCCACATGCCATCCTTTGTCACCAGCAGCAGCAGCCAAAACTGACTTGGTGGCGGAAACGGCACTGCGTGGAATGGCAAGACGCTCACCCGTTTGTGACGGGCGTCCGCCCACGCACATTTGGACCATGGTTACCGCACGTGTCGTCGTCTCATCCGTGCCGCGAATGTAGACGAAGCGTTCGTCGGGACTGGGCGCAAGTTCCTCCGGGTGCGCGAGTTTTACCCACGCCCCACTCTTGTCGTTAATCATCTTGATGCGCGAACCCTGTTTGCCAATGAGCAAACCCGCGGCCGATTGCGGGATAATCCACTTGACAAGCTTTTTAGCATCATGGATTGCGTGGTCGTTGTTGTTGTTGTTGTCGCCACCACTCTCATAAAGCATGGGATGTTGGGTTTGAAGACGCATCAGAATCACTTGGACGGCGCATTTCAGCACCGACACGTTTTCCCCCATGACAACCAACACGCGTTCTTGCGTTCCTGGTGTCATTTCATCAAAGGACTGCAACTTGAGAGTCGCTCCGGAAACATGACCAATGTACTTGATGAACTGACCCGCCTTGCCGATGAGCAAACCCACGGCAGCAGCCGGAATCAAAATCAACACTGCCTTGCTCATTTCCAATGGCAATTCAGGGGTGTGCTCGAGGGTGTGCAACAACGTCGATGCGATGGACTGGTCTAGATGTGTGTACAAAACGAGCTATGCAAGTGCAATTTCTGTCAAATAAATCTGAAAAGATTAAAATAATGAAGTGGTTGTGGTGGACTATTGTGGTGTTGTTGTTGGTGTTGTTGTTGGTGGTGTTGTTGGGAGTTGGGTTCGTACGCAAAGCCACCACTCCGACGTACAAAGGCCGCGGATTTTGTGACCAAAGTGCGCCGTGGATACCTCCGCAAATTGTGACTTCGTTTTTAACACCCGAGGAACGCCGCTATATTTTAGCCTATGCGGAACCGCGCTTTGAAGAAAGCAAAGTGGTGACGGGCTTTGATCGCAATGTGCGCAAAAGTGAGACGGCCTGGATAGAACGCGACGAACCCGTGGTCCGGCCGATTATTGAACGGGCATGCAACCTCGCAAACATGCCGTTTGAAAATGCCGAAAAAATGCAAGTCGTCAAGTATGGCCCCGACGGGTTTTACAATGCCCACTACGATGCGTCGTGCGACGACACCCTGGAAAGTGTCGAGTTTGAAAAGAATGGGGGCCAGCGCGTCTTGACCGTGCTGTGTTATCTGAACGACGATTTTGAAGGCGGAGCCACGCAATTCCCCACGTTGGGCAAGGACTTGAAAGCTCCCGTAGATGGAGCCTTGGTGTTTTATTCCTTGCAAACACCCGAAAGCGGCAACCAGTGTCATCCCTTGTCGCTGCATGCAGGCATGCCCGTCACCTCGGGCCAAAAATACATTTGCAACATTTGGATTCGCGAACGGGCCTATACGCCGTAACCCCCCTCCAAGTTCTTCCGTGGAAACTTCATGTCATCGGGGTTTCCCACTATAAACCATCTAAAGAAGAGCCGCGCGTGCGTTGTAAACATGTCTTCCCCGTACGATGTACTCGGCATTGACAAGTCTGCCTCCAACGAAGAGGTGAAACGCGCCTACCGGGCGTTGCAGCTGAAATTTCATCCCGACCGGAATCCGAGTCCCGATGCTGCGACAAAAAGCCAGGAAATCAATGATGCCTATGCGATTCTGAGCGACCCTCAAAAGCGGAGACAATTCGACATGCAGCAGCAGCACCACCACCACTTTGCGCGATTTCCTTTTGCTCACGGGTTTCCTCCGGGTCAGGCGGCGGCAGGGGGGTTCCCGACGCCGTTTGGGGTGGAAGTGGAAATCGATGGAACATCGTCGCCCCTGGACATTTTCCAAATGTTGTTTGGTGGAGGAATTCCGGGCGGTGGTGTCATGTTCCACGACATGGGTGGGGGTGGTGGGGGAATGGGTCCCGAAATCATGTTTCAACACGGCGGGCCACCCCCAGCATCGTTTTTCATGCATCAAGCCAACAAACAGCAACAGCATCAACAACATCGACCACCTCCTCCGATTCAAGAAACCCTCACCGTGACGTTGGAACAAGCCTATACGGGCTGCACCTTGCCGTTGGAAATCGAACGGTGGGTTCTCCATCAGGGGCACATCAAAGTGAAAGAGTTGGAAACGGTGTACGTCGACATTCCCGCGGGCATTGACGAAAGTGAAATCCTGACACTGGTCGACAAGGGAAATGTGCTTCATGACGAGTGCAAGGGTGCCGTCAAACTCACGATTCATGTGGACAATACCACGACATTTCGTCGCCAAGGTATGGACCTGATTTTTGTCAAAACTCTGAGTCTGAAAGAAGCACTTTGCGGGTTTAGTTTTGAACTCAAACACTTGAATGGCAAAACCCTGGCCATGAACAACAAGCAAACCGTGGTCAAACCACATTTCCGCAAAACGGTGCCGGGATTCGGAATGATACGGGATGCAAAAGTAGGCTCGCTCATTATCGAGTTTGATGTGCAGTTTCCCGACGTATTGACAACAGAACAAATTGAAACTTTACAGACAATTCTATAATTTTGTAGGAACGTGGAGAAATCCGAGCACGTGCTCCAGCATCTCCGTGGGAAGAATTTGCAATGCATCGTGTGGATACAATATGTCGTGCAAACTTTCCATCCCAACAATGTTTGTCGTGGGTGTAATGATGGCGATGCGATCGGGTCCGTCCATCTTCAACAATCGCGTCCAAGAACGATGTTTTGCCATGTATGCCGCATGCGTCTGTGGATATTCTTCAAAGTCGTTTGCCGTCTGACTTTGTGTCAAGAATTCGGTTCCCGTGTGCACATCGATGAACGTAGCATGAAATACAAGACCATTCTTCAATGTGACGATGCAAGTTTGACCCGCAGTGACGACCATATTGTTTTGTTCGTCACTACGTTTGTACAGTGAGGGTGTGTTTGAGGGTGTGCTCGGGGGGACCGGTCCCG